>JGI24006J15134_10001957_pt1 | contig 11590 bp, 7 predicted proteins | sample LinPmetageLP53_FD_15134 | JGI IMG/M metagenome (IMG submission 15134) | reverse complement strand
GATTGCTGGTCTGGCTCCTGCAACAAACAGACTAGGATGAGCAGCTTGAACCTTGTTTGTTTCTATTTGTGCAAGGTTAGCTTTGTTGAAGGCACTTGTTAACTCCTTCTCCATCTCTAGCTTTGCTTTTTGTGCAGCATTCTTGTCTGGTATAACACGATCCAGTATAGTAGATGCTACTGGCAACAGTGAGCTTAGTATACCTATCATTGTAAACCGTCCCTTATTTCTCGCATTATGTTTAAAGTTTTGTTTTCTTGCTGTGGTGGGCCTTCTAAAACAGTCTTTCCTTTAAAACCGTCTGAAAATTCTACGTCCATAGGTTGTATTGGTCTTGTTGGCTCTGGTCTATTTGTAAATTGTTCAATAGGTGCTGTTGAAATTAGTTTAGAAAATTCAAACAAATTAAAGTTATCTTGAAATGATTTAAGGATTTGTTCAGGAGTAGGGTTAAGTATTTCTTCCTTCATCTCGTTAAAAGCTATAAGTCTAGCTCCAGATATTTTAGCTATTTTTTTAGCTACATCTAAAAATGTTTTCAACTCTTCTGCAGTAGTCTTTCTTTTAAGAACACCTACTTTTATCAAAGTTGTTATAAGACTTGGATCAGATATCATTTCTAGTAACATTCTTTGTTTTCCAAGATTGGTCTGTCTAGCTATTTGTTCTGCAGCTAAATATTTCCAACTTACAACACCACGGATTCCAGAAAAACTTCTTCCAAGAGCACCAGGAAGTGTTAGCTGTCCTGCTGGATTTCCAATCATGTCTGCTAAAGTTTTATAAGCTGGAGTACTTTTTGCTTGTGTAGCTACAGATATCTTAAAAAGTTCTTCTATGTTATTTTGTCTAGTTGTATTACCTGTTAAACTATCCATTCTTTTATATAATGGATCAAGATTTATCAGATGGTTGGCAAATTCTTTTACATCGATAGTTTCAGCTAGTCCAAAGCTAGGATTGTTAACAAGAGTCGAGTCACCCTCGCTAAGTGCTGCTTTTCTAGTATCAGTAATTTTTAATGCTCGACTAGCTAACGAAGCATTAAGTACTTTTTCTAAATTATTTAAACTTGCAATATTAGCTTTTGTTAAATCTTGTCCAGGTTTTATTCCTAAAACGTATTCAAAAAATCCGTCTATTCTAGTAGTTTGCGCTTCTTTAATACTTACAGGCATAAAAGATTCTACTAAATCTTGAAGTTGAACTGGTGTTATATTAGGATTTTTATCTATGATAGTTATAATGTCATCTGTAGCTTTCATATCTAAATTTTTAAAGCTAGTTTGTATCTGAGATAAAATTTCTGGGTTAACAGAGGCTCCTGATATTATCTTCGGAGAAAACAAGCTATTTATGTTAGATCCTGAAAAGAAATCATACAAACCATCAGCGTCTTTTATATCCTTAAATTCTCCAAACAAAGAACTCTCTTTTAAAGTTTTTTCTGCTTTGTTTGCAACACCGTTAATAAGACGTTCTAAAGAATTGTATTCTTGTTTATAGTCTTTTATCAAGCTTGGTATATTTTTTTCAATCTTTTTATAATTGGTATAAAAGGTAAATGTCTCATCATCTATGATACCTTTCGAATGAAGGTTTTTTATATTTCTTTCACCATTTGTACTGAAAACTGCTTTTCTAAAGTCTGGATTTGTCACCATTCTTAAACCTAAGTGATCGCTTAAAAGGCTGTTCATTTCTTTTTTAGCTTTTTCAAATACTACATCGTTTGCACCATCTTTTTTTATAGGATCATATAGGTTTTTATAAAAAGTTTCTACATATGTAGGGCTTCTAGTAAAAAAGAAATCTAAATACTCGTATTCTTCTTTTTGATTTGTTTTTCCTTGCAAGTTTCGTTGACTTGGAAGATCTTTCAGCATAACTTCTTTAAGTCTTCTAGTTCTTGCCCATAATTCTTTAGCTTCTTTAGACATATCTAAAACTTTTACACTGTCTAATATCGAAGTAGTTGCTTCGGTAACATTAAAAGAAGCGGCTCCTCCTTCTGATAATCTATTTTTAAAACCATAGGTTCCTATTCGTTCAGTTAAACCTAATATGTCTGTAATTTTAAACTCGCTACCTATTCTATCTTTTAAATAAGTAGAGCTTCCTTCAAACTCAACGTTGCGACCTGTCCTTTGTTCCATATTAGTAAGAAGATGTAGTAAATATTGTCTTTTACCTGACTCTACTGTGTCTCCATGATAAAGAGCGTAGGTATCAAGTTTTGAACGAATTTCAGATACATCGATAAGTCCTGCTTCTCCCTTTTTGTCTGCTTGAATATTCGTTTTTTGCCTTGTTGATTATACGATGTATTCCTTAAAAACACAGGTGCATTAACGTTATCTATGCTTTGAAGAATTTCTTCTAGTTCTTTTGTGCTCTTTCCTCTTAGTGAGATATATCCAGAGTAGGCTTTAAGATCCTCTATAAGACTTTTTGATTGAGTTTGTCCAAATTCTACCCAATCACTTCCAAAAGCTTCACGTAAGTTTATAACTTTTTCATCTATTTCAGTATTTTTTAACTTTTTCATAGCTTCAAAAATAGGTGAGCCATCTACTAATGTTTCTTTAAGAACTTGATTAAGAGGATCACCAACGCCTTTAAAACGAAATAGTTCTTTTACTTTTTCATTCAACGTTAACATAACGCCTTCTATGTTATTGTTCATGGCAGTGCCGTGGGCTGCTGTAGCTGCTTCATGTGTTAAACTATCTTCATTGAGATCAAATTTTTGATTAAGACCTAAACCCCCGTCTTCTCTGCTAGCATACACTGCTTTTGCAAACATTGCTTCATCATTAAGTGTTTTAGACGCATCTGGAGTAACATCTGTTTTACGTTGTATTATTTCGTTTCTAAGAGTAGTTTGATTATTTTGCATTTGTTCTGTCATTGCTTTTATTGCTGCAGTGTATGAACTAAACTCTTTAGCAAGCGCAGGATCTTCAGAAATCCTTTTTAATCTTTTCGATATTAAACCTATATTTATATCTACATCCTTTAAAGAAGCTTCTAGTAAATCTAACATTACCCTACCTTCTGGTGTTGCAGCTTTCGTAGCAGTTCCTCCAAATACTTCTTTTAGTCTACCAAGCATCGGCAAGTAGTTTGTTTCATATTTAGCGTCTGTCATAAGTTTGGAAAACGCACCTACTTCTTGTTGAGCCATAAAAGCTTGATTCGTCATCTGAAAAGTTAATTGAAAATCTTCAAAGTTGTCTTCTTTACCCATTCTTAACAACTTTGCATGTAACTCTGCTGAATCTTCGTGTACTTTTATAATGCCAGAAATTTGTTCCCGTGATAAATTATTCATCATATCTTCAGCAACATTTTGAAGTCTTTGTACGTTAAATCTATTACGTTCAACATGAACGTCGAGTGCTGTAGGATATATAAAATTTTCATCTGCAGTTGGAGGTAAATCATTCCTATATGTAGGATCACTAGGATCTTTAGGAGTTTTAAATAGTTTATCTTTAGTTTCTCTTACAACTCCATCTGGACCAATTTCTGTTTTCATAAGTGGTTTTGTAGCGTCTACAGTAAAAGCTTTAGTTAAAGGAACACCACCCATAGCCGCAAGAAGCCTACGTTCATAAGGACTATCAAACAGTACCTTGTTAGGATTAGCAACTGTAGGCGGGTTTATTAATTTATTATATCCTTTAGGATTTTCTATTTGTCCTTCAGTTCTCAATCGAGTTTTATATAATTGGGATATACCGTATTTTTCTACATTATGAGCTAGTATTGCAGCCAATATAAAAATATTTCCTACACCTAACGTAGCTCCTTGTTCACCGTAAATAGCTTTTGCAGGTGTGCCTACAACAGTGTCATACGTTTTAGATACAACGTCTGTTCCTTGTGAACCCAACGGAATGTAAGTTTTCTGTACTTGACGTTGAATACCTTCTGATATTCTATTAGCAAGTTTAAGAACATTTGAAGGTTGAAGGAACATACCTCCGAATATTGGACCTATATACTTCCAGTTTTCATAAGGCGTTCCTTGAAAATGACTTTCAATAAATCCAGAAGTGATTCCACCACCCACTGCTGCCTGATTACTAATAAACCTGTCTCTTTTTCTTTTTTTAGCAACATCGGCAGCAGTAGGTGCTTTTGTTATTTGCCTTGCCTCCATTAGACCAGTTTTAGCGTCTTTTACGAAGATAGTACCAGATATGCCTTCGTTGCTTTTTGCAATTATTTGAAAGTCAAACAGACCTTTTCCAGTTTTTTTAATATCTACACTACCCTTAATAACAGGATTGTATGCTTTTACAACATCTCCAAATAAGTTTGCTTTAGCTATAGCTTCGTCTGCTTCTAACTCTGCTTTAGCAACATTTTTTCTAGCAGTATTTAAATGAGGGCTGTTATCTATTTCTTTTAACGTAGGTTTTGTACTTTCTAACTCTTTTAACTTAGTCTTTGCAGTAATAACAGCTTTTTGCGCTTGTCTTGCTTCATTAGCAGCAACAGCGTTTTCAAGATCTACTGCTATCTTAGGTCTTGTTCTTAAAGCTGAATTAAGACTGTCTTTCCAAGCTGTCTGAACTCGTTTAGCCATTGTCTTACCTTGTCCAGCCGTTTTTGAAAACATCATAAGAGCTTTACCAACTTGATAAGGTGTTCTAAGCGTATTTATAGGAACTGCAAATTCAACACTTCTTTCTACCATCTTCTGAAAAGTGCTGATGTTATCCACTCCAAAATCTTTTTCTATGTCTTGAGAAAGAACCATTATATTTTTAGTCAGCTCACCCATAACATTGTTACGCATATAACTTTTATTATAAGGCATGTATGGAGCACCTGAAGCTAAATTTGCAATGTTTTCTATGTACCAAGAACCTAATTGAGCAGTATGATCTATTGCAAGAGGTATCAATACTGATCCTTGAGCGGCTCCTGAAAGTGCAGAACCTGTTATTCCTGAAACTTTTGCTTTAGTTCTTTCCCACGTAGATCTTTCATCATCTTCAATAAAAAACGTTTCAATAGCTCCTAAATCTCCAGGTGCTCTACCACCGTAGTCAGGTGAGTCTCTTCTTAACTGTAGTTCTTTCTCTTTTAACGCTTGTGCAAATTTAGCTTGTTCTAACTTTTGATCATCTTCTAAAGAACTTGCAAATCTACTTGCTGGTAAAGTTTTAGCTTCTTCTTCTGAAAATAGTTCACCTGTAGAACTTGCAAAAGGAACTTCTGGCGGTCTAACAGGTTCGCCAAAATAACCTGCGTCTGGATCAGGAGGTGTATCTAAAAACGTATTTTTTGGAAGACCTTGTTGTATTGCTTCTCTTCTACGAGTTGCATCTCTTTTTTTAGTACTATCTCTTGTAGGCGTAATAGTGTCTTTAGATATACCTACTACTGATTCCTGTAATGAAGGTTTAAGAGGCATGTTCTCATCAGTTAAAGTCATCTTAAAAGGAACTTTTTTAGGAGGTGAAACAACTTCTTTAGGTTTGTTTATTTTAGCCCTGAAAGCATTTATAACTGTAGGCGTAGAAGTATCAGCCATATGTTATCTCCTTGCATCTATTAATTGTTCTAAGAAAAGTGCTACTTGATTACTTGTGTTTTCATTCTGATCTTTACCATTTAAAAAATCTTGAAGTGCATCTCCCATTTTTAAATCTGTAGGAACGCCAGCCCTGTCTCTTCCTTGAAAGCTATTTAAATCCCTTTGCATACCGTCTATAAGTATCTTAGGATTGTCGGATTGTCTCAGCCCTTTCATTGCAGAAGCTACTGCTGCTTTCTTCTCTTCTTCATCCATTTCAGAATATTTCTTTGAAGATATTTTATTATTTTTTAAAGACATAAAAACAATACTAAATAGTTGTGTCATCTTCTTTTGATCTATAGGTTTACCTTTTTGATAAGAAAACATAGGTATTCTGCTAGTATCAGATACTCGTGCTTCTTCCTGCTCTGTTTCCTTAGTTAATTGTGCATGGTGAGATAATTCTACATTTCTTTCATGTGCAACGATTGCATCTTCGTATGTAGTATCACCTTCAGGACCATACCCTATTGCCTTCTCCAGAGCATGTGCTCTTCTTTCTATTCCTCTAAGCGTAGACTTTAACTGATTTAGAGCACCTTTAGCTAAATGACCACCAACTCCTCTTGTCCAAAGAGCGTTGTATATATTTTCAAAGTCTTCATTAGATATTGCTCTTCCACCAGAAGAACCTTGAACTAAACCTGCATAGTAGTACGTCATAGAAGTTCTAAGCATCAACATCTCTCCTCTAGCCAATGCTTTTGTTTTAGCTATTTTATCTTCTCCAGCAGTTCTAAAAGCCTCATTAACTGCTTGCTGCTCTTCTTCTATTTTACCTCTTAAACTACTTAGTTTACCTTTAACTTTACTTTCCCACGTTGAAGAATTTGCACTTGAACTAGCAGGTGGTGAATTGATATCATCAAGATTAAAACCTGTTAGTCTCCTTACAGTGTCTCCTAAATTTGCTGACTTTAAAGCAGTGGCGACATATCCTCCAGCATTTATAAGATTTCCTGCTTTAACAGTAAGTATGTCTATTGTGCTAAATATATCTGCATCCTTAGAAATTGCTCCACTTTCAGATATTTTTTTTAACTGTGCATATGCTTCTTTTTCTTGTTCAGTTCCTACCTGTAATTTAGCTAACAAGTTTGGAGAAGAAGCTAACTGTTTTACAAGTTTTAAATAATTAGGATCGTTTGTTGCTAATCCTTGCTTAGATTGATACTGTGACATTAAATTTACTGTAGTAAGTGCTCGTTCGTAGTTTCCAAGCATGGGCCTAAGTTTTTTCATAGTTTCTAATGTATTTACATTAGCTTTTCTTCTATGTCTTTCACTTTCTGAAAGTTCTTTATCAGAGGTTCTTCTTTTAACAGCCAGTGCATATCCAGCACCCATATCCCTACCATCTATCATATAACCAGAAGGTTCTTTTTTAAAGTTATCTAATATTTTAGTTTTAATGTGTAACAGTATTGTATCTTGTATTTCTCTTTTATCCATGTCTCTAAATTGAGGTAGTTCTTTATATACTGCTACAGTGTCATTTAAATTTGTTAGAGTAGTGTTTCTGTTATACGTATCTAGAGAAGTTAACATTTTTTTCAAAGGATTAAGAACTGCTCCTAAAATAGCTTGGTCAGTTAGGTTAGGATTTGCTTTTTTAAACATCTTAAAATCAGGTGTTGCAAATACGCCCTGTGGATTTCTAAGAGCAATTTGTTGTAAACGAACGGCTGCTACAACTTGTGCTTCGTTTTCATTTTTAGTAAGGATAGGTGAAGTTTCTGTAGTACCGTCACTTTTTTTAACACTTATAGCACCATTAGCCAGAGGCTTTCCAGAGTTCTGTTCACCTGTTTCCCTAAACATTTTTGCTTGTTTTACTGCAAGTTCATCTTGTTCTACGATTACACCATTTATAGGATTATTTCCTGAATCAGTGTGAGGTAGTTTTGGATTTGGAGTCTTTACTTTAGTGTTAAGTTCAGCGTTTACAACTACTGATCCATCCGCTGTCTTTATTTTACCTTGCTGTATTAATGTACGTACTTTATTAACACTTATTCCATTTTCTCTAGCTATTCTTGATTCTAGATCTTCATTAGAAGGTTTAAAAATTTTTGAAAGTTCTTCAAACTGAGATTGCTCAACAATGAATGCTGTATTATTTTTTGTAAGTTGACTAAAGTTGGTTTTTTCAAGACTTTCAAACTTTTTTCTTATGTGCGTTGGAACGTGCCTTATTAAAGCTTTATATTTAGCCATGTTATTATCAGCAAGAGCGTCTTTAAGTAAAGTATCATAATTTGCAAGATCTACTGCATTTCTAGCTACTACCTGTTTAGCACCTCCCTCACCTAAACTTGGAACTTTTGAATAATCTATGAACGTTGTATTAACAAAATCTAGATGCTTGCCGTCTAATGTTTTTAACGCTACTAGACCACCTTTATTAACCTTACTAGCACTGTCTATTGCTTTCTGTTTAAGACCTTGATGTTTTACTTGATTTTGTCTTTCGTGCTCTCTTTGAAATTTTTTCCGATAAAAGTTACGTGTTTCTTGTTTACTACCCCTCTTTTTTAAATTTTCTGGATAGTCAGGTAGATTTTCTATAATTTGGTCAAGTTGTGGTTTTGTCAATGTATCTGAGTTTAGTGTACCGTTAAGTATTAAGTCTGTTTTGGTACGTGTCCAATTAGTTGAAGAAGGAGTTTCATAACTAGGAAAGTGAGTTATCTTACCATCCTTTCCTATAACAGATCTCAACACATTCATAGCTAAAACTTTTGCTTGTACGTTAGGAGGAAGAATGTTTAGTTGAACAGGGTCGTTAGGATTTGCTTTTGGACCTGTGTGTAACGTCACAAAATCATAAGCTGCTTTAGTCTCTTGTGTTTTTTGTTTATCCTTTAATTGTGCTTTAGTTGATGCAATAGTTTCAGCGTGGGCTGACTTTCTAAACTCAAACTGCTCTCTTTTAAAATCCATAGCACTTTTCTGAGCTTCTTCTTGCCTGACTTGGTCTTCTCTCATTCTATAGCCTTTAGCCATAAAGCCTAAACTAACCATTTATACAGCCTCCCTATCTATGAAGCTTCCGTTACTTTCAACAGGAGCCTCCATCATTTCTTCGCCTTCTTGTTCTTGCTCTTCTTCTTCTGAAAAGTCTATCATTGAGGCTAGTTCATCTTCTTGAATATCTTCTTGGTAGCCTTTTACAATTTTTTGATGCTTTGCAGGATTAAGTTTACTCATTAGATCTAGTTTGGCATTGTCAGACATAGCATCTTTAGGTAACTCGTTAACAACGTTTATGTCCTCTATGCCTTCTTCTACACCCATATCCGTTATAAAAGATACTAGCGGTGGTTTGATTATTTCTGCAACGTCAGGTGAAAACACTCCTTCAGAAAACATTTTAAGCACGAGACTTGAAGCTATTGTTTCAGAAGATATACCTGCATCTAAAAGCTGTAATATGTTTTCTTTTGTTTTGTCTTCTTGTAATGATTGAACAACAGTATCCATAGCTTCTTTAGGAGAAACAATAGAAGCAGGTCGTTCGTAAGGATTCTTTCCAGGTTCGTCAGTAAGAGATTGCCCAGGAATTGCTCTGGCTAAAGTATCTAAATTTGTTTGAGTAGTTCTTGTAACCATAGTGTTACGCCTCTTTTTCTTCTGGTAAACTTGACTCTAAATTAAGAGCAATACGATGATTTCCGTTGTTTCTCAATTGTTTTATTAAAGCTTGTCGTGTACTTTCAGTATCTGCATTACGGTACAAAGTTATCAAATCTTCAGTATACTTACTACGTTCTTGTTGTTTTGGTTCTAAATTAGTTTTTGATCCAGAACGTCCTTCAGCAGCCATAGTTATAGCTTTTTTAAGAAAACCTTGTGATGTTTTATTAGAAGCTTCTATTGCTTTTGCATAAGCTGCTCCAGCATTTCCTGAAGATCCTGAAGATTCTTTACTATCTCCACCACCAAATACACTGCTAACTACATTACCTATAAGCGATTCAAACATACTCATTACAATTTTACCTTTATGATATTAAAGTTTTAGCAACTGCTCCAGAAACAGATCTAAAAGTATCTGATAAAAGAGATCCTAAAAATATACTTAATTCTTTTTCTTCTTCTGCATCTATTTGTGCTTCAAACATTTCTTCTGCAAACTGATTAGATAACACAGTCAGTGCAAGCTGTTGATCTCTAGCAAGATCGTTCTCTGTTGCTGTAAAAGCAAAAGATGCTTCATCTCTATATTGTTGCCAAAGAGCATTAAGACTTGCATTTGAAATACCTAGTATTGCTGCAGAATTAACTTTATTAGCAGCATTAGTTTCTGCTGTATTAGCTGTATTTATAGTTCTACGCCACAACGCATTAGACTGATCTATCTGTACGGACATATTTGCGTTAAACTTATCACGCTCATCATTCATTTTTGCGTTGTACTTTTGTATAGAGTTAGCTTGATCTACATCAAACTGATCCATAGCATCTTGCCTGTTAGCGTTAGCTGTTGCAGTTTGAACACCTAGTTGATCATAAAACTTATTTACATCGTTCGCAGTTTTGCATTTATTTGTTTTCTTGCATTTTCAGCAGCACTGTCAGTAAACAAAGCTTGTTTATTTGCTTCATAGTTTAGAGTGTTTACTTGTTGCTCGTAATCAGCATTCTTAAAATCCATTTGTAAAAATGAAGTAGCGTTTACTTGAGCAGCTTTCATTCTGTTGTCTAGATTTTGCTTATCAAGAGAGGCAATAGTAGCAGCATTTGATAAAGCTGTTTGCTGTTGGTTATTTAAATTTTGAAGTTGTATTGCAGCATACTTATTAGCGTCTTGTACTGCAATAGGTAAAGCACTTTCAGAAATAGCTTGTACCATTGCTGCTGCTGCAACACTAGAAGCTCCAAGACCTCTAGAGTTCATTATGTCTTGAACTTTTCTTACATTTTTTGAAGCCCAACCTGGAAGCGGTTTACCTTCTTCTAGTGACTCATAAAGAGATTCTAGTTGAAACTTTGTAGTAGCTTGTAATGCTAACTCTTGTGTTTTTGCTTCAGCAAGAGTTCCTTCGTGTAAAAGTTCATCTTTGGTACGTTCGTCAACTATAGTAGCAGGATCAATAACAGCTCCAGTGCTTAAAGATATTTCAGCACCTTGAACATTTGTAGGCATATTATCTAGATTTCTAGAAATGTTTTCTATATCTACTGCAGATGTAACACCTGTAGGAGCTGTAACATTAGTTGAACCTTGTGTAGTTATTCCTGCTACATTAGGACTAGATGGTAAACCGTAGTTAGTAGGTGTAAGAGTTTCACTATCTTGTACAGATTGTGATTGAGGAACGTATGCTGCTTCTCCAAGATCAACAACTCCTGCAGCTTGAGTACCCATTTTATTAATAACAGGACTAAACGCTTCATCAAGAGATAGATCTCTAGTTTCTTCCTGTGGTTGTTCTTCTGTTACAATTTCTTCATCTGCCATTGTAGATCACCTTATTGCTACACACTTAAATCATCATTTTTTGTTATTGGTTTAGGATCAGCGGAATAGAAGTATATCAGATCCTCGCCTTCTTTTATGTCTTCTGTTAATATTATCTTCCAGACATCGAGTCTAAACTTATCATTCATGTTCTCAGAGAAAACTTTTTCTAGCCTCTTAGCAAGTACTGGTGTCTTAAACACAATACACTCACCATGAAACAATAAAGAATAGTAGAGTTTATTAGCTACTTCTTCATCTTTCTTATAAGCTTTAAATAATTCAATGTGGGCTTGTAGACTTTTACAAAGTTCATTTACAGTTACGACTTCGCCTTTTAGGTGTGCTTCCTCTGTAGTCTTACACGATGTTAGACATAATGTCAAGAGAATAATTATAGTAATTATACATATTTGTTTTAACATTATGCGTTATCAACTGGAGGATGTTTCCCATTATGAATATGTTTTAGCTCATCAGTATCTCTTCTTAAAGCATTAACACGATGTTGTAATGCTTCAAGCTCTCTT
>JGI24006J15134_10001956_pt1 | contig 11590 bp, 13 predicted proteins | sample LinPmetageLP53_FD_15134 | JGI IMG/M metagenome (IMG submission 15134) | reverse complement strand
GGCAACTCAGGTGTAGGGGCCGCTGGAAAAATAATTGTTACTACTTTTTAGGAATTAGTTATGCAAAAAACTTTAATCAATTCATCAACAAATGTTTGGGAGAATTTTATAGAGTTACCAGACAATTGGAGTGGTGCTAATGGTGAGTGGCAGATACCAGATGGATACGAATTTGTAGACGGTACTGGTAGCACTGGATTTGTCTGGAATGGCTCCGTATTTACTAACCCTCACGCTTTATCAGCAGATGAGCTAACAGCAATAAACTGGGCAGAAGTTAGAGCTACTCGTGATGGCTTATTAGCATCCTGTGATTGGACAGTAGCAACAGATACTCCATTAAGTGATGAAAATAAAGCTAAGTGGGTAACTTATAGAACTGCATTGCGAGACCTCCCTGCAAATACTGATGATCCATTAGATGTTACATGGCCTGATGCACCATGATGTACATAAATTTATTTACGTTTTTCCGATTTAATTGGTGGAATTAGAGGTGTTAAATGGTTCTAGCCGAGTTATCGCTTGCTATTGCAGCGGTCAAAGGGGTTGGAGAACTTATAGATTCAGCTAAAAGTGTAGCAGAAGTTGCTTCTAGTTTAGATTCTGCTCTTAATTTAAGTGATAGAGCTAAGAAAAAAGAAACAGCAAAGCCAAAAGGTAAGACAGAGATAAGAATTAATAAGCATTTAGAGCAATTTGAAGACAATACAGATGGAGAATCTACTAACTTAGGCGCAATCGTACAAGAAGTGACAGATGCAAAGGCTCTTAAAAATGAGTTATGGAGACTTGGAGTTAAGTTAGATGTTAAATGGGGTGAAGGAACGTGGGATAAGATCCTAGAGATACGAAGAAAGCGATTAGAAAAGCAAGAACAACTTGAATACGAACACCATCAACGCATACTAGCAGCAAAAAAGCAGAGAAAAGAGTTTTGGATAGAGATTGGTAAAGGAATACTATTAGTTGTAACTATATCAGGATTTATTTATTGGTTGTTACAAAACTACTAAGGCTTTGATATTATGGAATTAACTGGCGCACACGCAATGCAAGGTTTAATGCTCGTAGCAACCATTGCTGGTGGATATGCCGTAGTCAAGAGCCAACTAGCAAGAGTTATACAAGACTTAACTAAGATTAACGATGAACTAGAGTCCGTTAATAAGAGATTAGATACTGCAGAATCAAGTACTGCTGTATTTCAACACCAAATAACTATACTCGGACACATCTTGTCGCCAGCACAACTCGAAAAACAACATAGAGAAATGGCAGACTTGATGGCGAGAGTTAAAGTTGCTGAGAGTAGGATTAATTCTAATGCTTCTATGCACAACAACAAACATCCAAAGGTAGGATAATGCATAAAGTCTTTGAACATTGGAAAGAAGTACCACATACATGGGCAGCTTGGCCTTGGAAATACTTCTCACCTAAAGAGATGGCTTGTAGAGGTACAGGCTCATTAGATGTTGATGTATCTATGTTAGATCACTTAGAACTTCTTAGGTCTGCTTTTGGATCTACGTTAACAGTGTTAAGTGCTTACAGATCAAAATACCATAATGCTAAAGTAGGTGGTGCTGTTAGGAGTAGGCATCTATTTGGTGATGCATGTGACCTTTCTATAGTAAATAAAGATAGAAAGTTACTAGAAAAGTTAGCATTAGATCAAGGGTTTACTGGTTTTGGGTATTATAATACTTTCTTGCATATTGATAGAAGACCTAAGAAAGCCTCATGGGGTAGGGAGAAATGGAATGTTTGACTTGTTAGGTACAGTCTTAACCGGGGGAGCTACTGGAATAGTTGGCAGTGTTATTGGCAAACTGTTTGGCTTTGTTGACTATTGGGTTGAAGAAAAGAAAGCTGACAAAGAGCATGGACGAACGATTGAAATGCTTAAGCTACAAAATGAAATTGGCGCAGAAGAAAATGAGAGAGAAATGGCAATGGCAGAAGCTAACGCAGACGCTAATATGCGAATGGCATCCTACTCGCACGACTCTATGGGTGGTCCAAGTAGTATGTGGGTCGTTAATGTGTTACGTCTTGTGCGTCCTACTATTACTTTTGGTCTCATTATTTTAGTAGGATTCTTATACTTTGGAGCTGATATTGGTGGTAGAGCTACAATAGAAGCTAGTGTTATTTATATGTCTTCGTCATCCGTTTTATGGTGGTTTGGAGATCGTTGTTTAAGGAGTAAGAAATGAAAAAGAAAAACAAACTTAAAGCTGAGAAAGAAACTAGACCGGCTGCTGAAGTTAAAGAAGTAAACAAACTTGATGATATAAAAGCTTGGATTAAAACTCATCAAAGATGTACTGGTGGTGGTTTGGTTATTGGTTTTATTGTTGGTTATCTGTTAGGATAAGTTATGGCAGAGTTACCCCCCGAATTAAGTACGATGCAACCTCCAATGCAGGAGCAACCTACTGATGGTTTTAGGCAGCAGATTACTCCTTTAACTGAAGGAGGAGGAGCAGCCGGAGCATTTGTAAATGAATTGATGGGAATAGCTGATGATCTAGGATTCTTAGATGAAGCTTTTACTCCTATGACTGTAGGTGATCAAGCTGATATACAAGATCCTAATATTGATCCAATGCAGTTTTTAAGTAAAGAGCAACTTACAACTCTTGTTAACTTATTTATGTCTATACCAGAACCACAAAGATCACAAATAGGTAATCAACTTAGGAATGAACTTCCTCCACAAGTAGCGTCTAGACTAGATGCTATTGTTAGATTTGTACAAGGCAGAGATGCCCAGTCACAGGTAGCAATGTAATGGGATACGGTGGATTTATTAAGACTGTTGTAAGAATAGCTGTTCCAGCAGTTGTTAGTATGATTCCGGGAATGCAACCATTAGGCGTTGCGTTAGCATCGGCTGCTGCAACTGGAGCAACTGGCGGTAGTTTTAAAGATGCATTAATGGCTGGTGCTACTAGTTATATTGGATCAAACATTGCTAGAAGTTTATCAGGAACACAAGCTGCTGTAAGTGGTGCGCCTCCTAGTTTGCCTATTGGAGATGGAGCAACAGGAACATATTTCCCATCTCTTGAAGGAACTGCAGGAACTGGAGCATTTTCTTCTGCACCTTTTACTGATCCTGTTGGTCTTAGTGCAACAGATATGGCAATTGGAAGTGCGCTTAATAAGAGTGATGAAGCATTACAACCACTAGTATCTAAGTTTACTCCTGAAGGGTTAGATCAAACTTTTGGAGGAATTAAAAAGGGATTAGATACAACATTTAGATCTGCTGGAAATGTTTTAGATAAATTAGGAGATGTTGTTCTTAATAAACCAAACCTAAGTTCTAGTCTTATTTCTGGTACACTAAGTCCCGGACCGACAGCTAGTCTTATTGGAGGAGCTACATCTTTTACACTTAACCAAGCATTACTAGCTAACACTCCTGAAGCTGATCAATTATTAGCTGACCAAGGATATACTCCTATACAGATACAATACCTTAAACAAGAAGCTCGTAATCGTTTATCTCAAGGAGCATTTGAAGCGTTACAAGGATCTGTTACTAATCCCGGTCTTGCTCAAGAGGAGTTTAATAAGATACTTGCATCTGGTATTGAACGAGAAAACTTAGCCCTTGGACCAGAAGTAACACAACAACAGTTTGATACTGTATTTGATAATCCAAACCTCGGACAAAACATATTAGGTGAAGAAGAAGGATTACGGAAACAAGCTTTTGGACAAGACATCTCTTCTGCATTTCCGGGTGATGCATTTCAATCCTTAGATGACAACATCATTGATAGTATTGTGCAGGAACGACAAGGACCAGCACAAGAAAAGATAAGTCGCTTTAGTGCTAGAGGTAATCTTAATCCTACTGGCGGTAGAACTGCTAATCAGTTTATTCAATCACAAGTACCACAAGCACAAGAAAGAGTTAGAGAAGTTGGAGAAGGAGTACTTGGTGGATACCAATCTAATGTACAAGATGTACAAGATAGGGCTAAACAACAGGCTAGTGGATATAAACTAGGTGATGAGTTGTTTGACGTAACTCCGTTTAGTGCAGAAAGAAGTGGACTTGTAGAACAACAACAAGGACAACTGGGATCAGATGTTCGAGGCGCATTGGGTAGTGAACCACTATTTGATGTTAGTGGAGCATTACAGTCTGCTGGTAGAGCGCAAGGTGTTGTATCAGGCCAAGGACAAAATCAAAGCTTCTTAGATAGTATAGCTGCTAGAGAACTTGGATCGACTAGTTCTAGAAATAGAAGAGGCTTAAGGTCAAGAGGAAGTGGAGCATTCTAATGGGATTATTTGACGGAATAGGTTCAGCATTACTTGGTGGACTAGTTGGAGGACAAACAGCAAAAGAAACTAATGAAGCACAACAAAGATCTACTGCTGCAAATATAGCTGCTCAATCTGCTAACCAACAACGAGGTCTTGATGCATTACAAGGTAGTACTGCTTTTGGAGATATAAGTAGAACTCCTTCTGGTGGATTTCAAACTACACAACCGGGAGCTGCAGATGCTGCAAAAGCTAGAAGTACATTATCTAGTGGAGATTTAGATAGGGCAGCACGACTTAACCAAGCAGGACAAGACTTTGATTTTGCTATGCCTACATTAGCAGATGCTCAAGGAGTAATAGATAGAGATAATGCATTACAGATGGGACAATTCCAAAAAGGATTGGATGATCTTATAACTTCTCGACAACGAACAAGTGGAGGAATACAACTGCCCGGATCACGGTTTGAAGGTGAGACTGTAGATGCTATAGGTAGATTTGCTGATGCAAACCGTTTAGGAGGAGAGACACAAGCTCTTGATTTATTTAACAAATCTAGAGAAGCAGACTTAGCATTGTTGGGACAACAGTTAAATGTTAACCAACCACAAGTACCACTTCCTGCATATACAACTGGCACTCCCGGAGGCACTGCTGCTAATATTATAGCACAATCTCCTCCAAAATCTACTGTACCTAACATTGCAAGTGCTATTCCGTTCCAAGCTGTTGGTGGTATTGTTAATCAATTACAAGCACAAGAACAACGTAGAGAAGATAACAAGAACTTCTTAGAGGCTTTGCGATTAAGGGGTAATCAATTAGCAGGAGTAACAGCATAATGGCTGAGATAGATCCCCTAAAAATTCTTGGAATGGTTAATCAGTTTCAGAAAGCTCCTGCTCCAAATAAAGCCTTACAAGATTTACAAACTAAAACTGCTATTACTGGTATGCAACAGCGTGGAGCTATGGATAGAACTGCAGCAACTAATCTAGCTAACTTAGAACAGAAACTTCTTCCTAGAGGATTTACTCCAAAACAAGCTCGTGATCCTATGAATCAACAAACACTTCGAACTTTAGACATTGGTAGTACTTTTGGAGGCGGTCCGGGATTAGCTAAAATGGGAGTCTCTCCAGCACCATTTAGAAATGCTACACTTAAAGATCTTCCTACATTACCTTTGAGGGGTACAGGAGAAACTAGTGCCACAACAACGGCACGAACAGAAGCAGAAAGAAAAGACGAGCAAAAACGTAAAGGTTTACAGACTCCGGGTGGTGCTGATATTGGACTAGTAGCAGTAGAAGATACAAAAAGTACAAAAGCTAAACAAAAAGATACTCCTTTAGCAAAAAAAATATCAGATGAGCTATTAAATGATGTGTTTAGTTCTATACAAAGACAGTTTCCTAAAGCAACAATTACTAATCCACGAATGGAACAAAAGATTGATGGTAGTGGCACAGCACTTAAAATAGACATTGATGGTGTGACTAGAACTATACAAGAGATAGAATAAGGTAATGCCAAAAGAGTTTAAGGTTGTTCCTAGAGAATTTGAAGTAGTAGATGAACCTGATATTGCTACTAACAAACGTGTGTCTAATCCTATAAAACAAGGTTTAGCTGGTTTAACTGACATAGTTACAGGTCTTCCTGCATTAGCTGGATTAGCTGGTAGTAGCATCCAAGCTGGATATAACACTCTTACTGGTGATAAAGGCTTTAAAGAAAACTTTGCATCTGCAATGACTGATGAAGGAATTGACCAAACACTTCTTGATGCTGGTGTTGGTGCAAGAGAATATGTAAATGAAGCTCTTGGAATACAAGAACCAGTATCTACAGAAGATCAAGCAGCTAGACTCGTTGGAAGTTTTGCTCCTATTCCGGGATTAGCTGCTGCAGCAAATGCAGGACGATTAGCTAGATTAGCCAGAGGAACATTCAATGTACTAACTCCTGCTGTTAAAACAGGAAAAGGTTTTGGAAGAAGAGCTGCATTACAAGGAGGAATAGGTCTTGGATTAGATCAAGGAATAAGAGCAGCTACAGATTCTCCTCTTTTGTTTTCTGAAGAAGCCTTATCTGGGCAACCAAAAAAAGTCATACTTGAAGACATTATTAAGGATAAAAAAACTTCGTCACAAATAGAACCAGAAGATTCTTGGGGAGTTAAGAGAAGAAGAGTTGCTACTGAAGAAGATGAAACAACACAAGTTGCTGCTGAACGATTTAAAGTTGCTCCTAGAGAGTTTAGAGTAGTTCCTCCTGAACAAGAGAACCAAGATTTAATTGATCTAAAATCTATTAACGATCAAGTACAACGAGAACAGGAATGGGAAGATGATTTAAAGTTTTGGGCAACTATTGCTGGAGCAGCTTTAGGAGTTGGAGCTTCTGCTAAATGGGCAAGATCTAGTTTAATAAAGAATGAAATAATTAATCCTAATTCTCCTGTAGGACAACAAGTTAAAGATACTGCTAAGTTTTCAGTAGATGCTGTGACTGAGAAAGGGTTTGATAAAGCAAGGGCAATCAAAAGAACCTTAGAGAATTTAGGATACACAAAGAACACTGTTGATAAAGTTGTATCTAATGCTCACAGTGATCCAGTGGATATGGCAGTAAACTTTAATCTTACTGGATCATTGCCGAAAGACTTTATAGATCCTAAAGGTAGGACTCCAACATCTCCTACACAACTAGAAGCTAATGTCTTAGCATTAGGACCAGACAACGGTAAGTTATTTAATGATGCAATGATTGCTCAAACACAAAGAGCAACAATCGAAAATACAGATTTAGCATCAGTTGATCCTAAGTTATTTGCGGCAGCAAACAAAAAAGCTACAGCGTTAGATGATACAATTAAACAGGCACGAGCTATGCCTGAAGTTAAACGTGTAATGGATCAGTACTCAGAAACTATGGATATCTTATTAGACTTCCAAGTACATAAAGGTGTGTTAAAAGGAGGTATTGATCCTACAGTAAAAGGTTCTGCAGCAGCGTTTAGAGCTAGAGCTACGCTCAAAGATGTTGCTGGAGATAGATTAGCTTATGCACCATTGTATGCTAAGACTAAGACACAGTTCTTTAAGAACCTAGCTAGAAACTATTTTGGTATAAACACAAAACAAGGTCGTCTTGCTGATCAATCATTGCCAGATGAGTTTGGTGCTAGAGATCTTAACTTACAAGATGCTGATGAATTGTTAGATCCAATACAAGCTATGAAACAGTATGTAGTATCTACAATGGCACATGCTACTGAACAAAGTTTCAAAGGCAATTTGTTAGATAACTTAGCACAAGTCGCTCGTAAAGGTGATTCTGTTAAAGCTGTTATAGATCAAGATGGAAAGGCAGTAATTGGTGGAAGAGATACTGCATACATAGGAAAAGTAACAGATCTTGATAAGCAAGACAGCTTGCCATTTGAATTGTATGCTGGCAACAGATCGCTAAAAGAAACTTTTGGTGATGCAAAGTCTTTGCAAGATTTAAAAGCAAAGTTTGGTGATGAGATTCAAATTGCACATCAAGGTGGAGAGTTAAGAGTATATCATGTGCCTGACAAAGGATTACGAGCTGCTTTAGATCTTAATCCTCGTCTTGGAGTAGGGTTACAAGCACTAAGTAATTGGAAAAACTTGTTTACTAGATTTACTACTGGTGACTTATCTGTGTTTGCTCCTATATCAGGTTTGTTTTCTCAACAACAAATAGCAATTAACGTAGCAGCTAGAGAAGGACTGTTGGCAGGACTAAAAACTACTGGCGATTCTCTTAAAGGCACTGCAAAACTTATGGTTGAGGGAGGATCAGGAGCAATTGCTCGGTTCTTGTCTAAAAGAATCTCTAGACAATTAGCTGCTGGTAATATTCCTTCTGAAGCTATGGTAAAATTAGAAAGAGCATTAGAAAAAAGATTTATTAATGCAGTATCTAACCAAGTGCGAACAGAGTCAGGACGTACTGTTACTAGTGTAGGAAATGTAGGCAATAAAACTATACAACAAATGATAGATAATGCTGGTGATGGAACTGTCCGACAAATATTAAATAAGGTTGGTATATCCAGCAGAGACTATTTTGGAAAAGACCAGTTAGGATTAGTCAAAGAGTTGTGGGCTTCTTGGAATAGTGCATGGCATGAAGGTCCAGCTTATGGAGCTATGCTTAAACATATAGGTAAAGCTTTAGATGAAAATCCTACTATGAGTCCAAAAAAGTTAGCACAAACAACGAGAGATGCTGTTGATATTAGTAAGACATATGCTGGAGATATGAGGCGTATTGGTACTTCTGGATTTGCTACAGCATTTAATGCAAGCGTACCTTTTTCTTCTGCCATGTTACAATCCTGGAGTAGCATAGGTTCAGCATTTAAAAGTAATCCTTTGAAGTTTATGGCAGGAGCTTCTGCTTTAATTGGTGTTCCTACTATGTCAGAGATGGCTTACAACTCTGTACTTAGTGCGTCTAGTGATCCATTTCCTGATGCTAAAGGCAGAATGTGGACATACGATGATTACTATTGGAATGGATTTACTACACAACAACGCAACGATAACTTCATTTTCTTTTGGCCCGGAAAACCTCCTTGGGAAGCTATCTTAGTTCCTGTCTCACCTGAGTGGGGATTGTTTAGAGCTACTACAATGGAAGCTGCTGATGCAATCTTTAACTTATCTAATAAAGGTGACATGAAAGATATTGATTCTACTAAAGTAAACCGTGAAATGTTCTTAGGTTCTCTTGCTAGAGTTCTTGACTTACCTCTTCCTCCACCACTTGCTGCAGCATTTTCTTATGTAGGAATGGATGTAAGATTAGGCTTTACTAATGAAGTTACTTCTGAAGGTGAAGGAGGTAGATCTACTGAGTTTTTACGAGCAATTCCTCTTGGACAAGGAGAACGGATAACAAGGAAATCTGGAAAAACAAGATATGCTCAAGGAGATATAGACAGGAATGTTGCAGCAGTAATACAAGATATTTTTGGTGCTGCAGGATCTATGTATATAAATGTACATGAAGCATTTATGTCAGGAAAAAGAGGAACAGATTATAAAACAGGTACAGTTGCTAAAGGTGCTGAGAAAGCTTTAGATGCATTTGGAACTTCATTAGCATCTTCTGCCAGATATTTACAGCCTGTTTTAGGCAAGGCTTTACGTCCTAATGCTAATGATGAAGTTGCTAGAAACTTGTTTGCATCTAGAGATAATCTAAAGAAACTGCAAAACGCTTTTAGTAGTGGATATCTTGGTGGAGGAGTTGCTTTTGCTAATGGTAGACTTATAGAAGGACAAGTACCAATACCAGATGATCCAATAACATTAGAGTTAGCTGCTAGTGCAAGTGTTATTGATGCTAATATCGGACAGTTAGACAGAGACATTGCTGATATTCGTAAACAATTATCTGCAATGGGTAATGCTCCTAATGTTGGTACTACTCGTCAAAAGTTTGACAAGATGGATGCATTAACACTGCAAATTCAGTCACTTAAAGCTATACAATTAAGTGCGATACATGATTTTGAGATGAAGTTTTCAGCGCATCTATCAGACAAGTATGACGCAAATATTGAGATTGATCTTACAAGAGATCAAACACGGCCTGATGTTACTAAAGGTTTAACGATGAGAGAACTTCTGACGAGACCCCGAACTTCTCGATAGCTTTTGTTGCTCTGTAAAAAGTACCAGTAGACTTACCAGACTTAACTTTAAATACTTGTACCATTCCACACTCATGCATGATGTTCATCAACATCTTAAACTCACTAGCATCTAGTTGTCTTTGTACTTTGTTATGGAGTTCATGATGTTTGATGCCATCACTATCTGCTGAAATTAAATGATCTCTAACCTTTTCTATTCCTCCGACCAACTTGGCTCTGTAGCTGAAGTCTCCTCCAAAGAGGGAGTTGGCACGGTTCTTAGCTTCATTGATAATCTTACTTCCATACCCAATGTGCTTACTTTGTATTTCCCTTGTACCATCGTTAATGGCAAGACAACTTGCGATTCGTAACAGGTGGTCGTCTTCTCTAGCTTCAAACCCTGACTGGAAAGGATCTGTGTGACTAGCTCTTGTATTGTACCAGCTAGTAAATCTTTTAAGTCCTCCNTCTGAGATTCCAATTCTGGAAACATCTCTTGCTGCTCGTACTGTTTTCTTGAATGACTCATGTACCTTTCCACGATGGTCGTCCTCCCTTTTAGTAGGCCACGCAATACTACGTTTCCTGTTATCATCAACAACAAAGATCACTCTACTAGTAAACCCACCTTCAATAACACTAGGGTTAATAGCAGTGACCAACCAAGATGGAGTAGAAGCTGACAAGAATGTAATGTATACATCACGTTGTACTAACTCTCCCATCTGCAATGTACCCGGACTTGTTCGTAACTTCTGACAGTCATAAAGATCAGTTAGTAGTCCGGGCATAGTACTCATGTATCCTTCTCGTCCAAGTATTGTGACGAGTTCGCTAACTGCGAAATGCGCTTGAGCAGTTCCACCCTCTCTGCATCTGTCATGTAAATAAAGTTCGAGACTTTCTGGGCTTGTCTTTCCGGTAAGTATCGAATCAGTCCCTTCAATAACAGAAAGTATGCTGCTAATAGCTGTAGACTTTCTCGTAGTCCCTGCTTCAGCAGCCAAAATAATATACCAATTATGATAAACTGGACTGTTAGGGCGATCCACATATACGTCACGACCAACTCCTGTTCCTATTGCCCACAATGCACACCAAAAATCATAGCTCTCTGCTGTTTCAACATAAGACATATACTCCATATACTGTCCAATGAATGAGTCAGCAGGAACAAACTTCTTATAGTTCACTGTAAGTCTTTCAAGTTAATACCTAATACTGACCGAAGCATCTTTAACTTCCANCCTTCTTCCTCATGGAATAGTCCTGTTGTTACATACATCTTTGGTCCTCGCTTTCGTACTTTACATACATGATAAGGTATCTTGAATGTGTCACCATCATGGATAGGATAAGCAGTAGGTTTAGATGACATCTTCTGGTTAATAGATGTAAAGGTAATACCTTTCATAGATGAGTCTACAAAAGCTCCTATAGGAAATTTATGTGCGTAGTCATGTAGTATAGTAAAGGCTACATAATCTTTATGTTTCTTTACTCCTATGTGGATTTGATGTCTGTCAGTGTTGACCATCTATGTACTCCTCCTTCATCTGGAATTGATTGTTTTAAGTCAGTACCAATGCTGACTGCTTGACCCTTAATCAT
>JGI24006J15134_10001954_pt1 | contig 11595 bp, 7 predicted proteins | sample LinPmetageLP53_FD_15134 | JGI IMG/M metagenome (IMG submission 15134) | reverse complement strand
CCATCTTTATCAGCACCACCTAAATAGTAGTCCGTCTTAGATGTAGTAATTACACCATATCCTCTTCGTTTAGCAAATCCAGCAAATTCAAGAACTCTAATTCCACTTAAACCACTAATAGGTGAACGAGCCATAGCCATTGTTAGGTCTTCTCTTACTCTTTCTATTTCTATAGAGTTTTTAACTTTATTCTTATTTAGAAATTCAAAATGATTCCATAGTTTTTCTAGGGTCATTTCTCCTTTATTAGCCGTCTGATCTGATGCCCAGTCACCTACTTTAACTTTAAATTTTCTCCATCCATCGTGTAACATAAAATTGTCATCTTTTAATTGAGGGAATTTAAATCTTATCTCTTCATCTCTTGCAGCCAATTTACCTTCTCCAGCATACTTAACTGGTGGTTTGATAATTCTTTTTACTGCATAGTTATATATAGATCTATTAATGTATTCTAAGTTTGTAGGATAGATTATTCCACCTATAGTCCAATCTATTTTATTAAGGAACTCTGGAAGCTCAAAGTTGTTTAAGTTGTATTGATTAGCATTGTTAACATCGAATCTTTCACCTAATGGTTCTTTTTCATTGCTTTTAATCATTTTCTTTACAAGATCTTTTGCGAACTGATTTTTAACATTATATCCATCTAATGCTTCTGATATTGCAGATAAACTAATTTCATCTATATTATAATCACTAAAATTTAAGTCGTTTTCTTTAAATGCTTTTCTAAATTGCTCAGATAATTCTACGTTACCTTCTATAGATTCTTGTCTCATTCTGTCTGATGCATCATTAAATGCTTTTCCTAATATAGGATCATCCTTATCAAACATTTGTTTAATCATAAATTGAGGTTTTATAATAGAATCTAAAGACTCATAAACACCTAAGTTTATATGAAACTCTTCAGGTCTTGCTTTATATGTAAACATCTTATCAGTTTTCCACCCACTTTTTTCATAACTTAAGGTATTATATTTTAATCCTCTTTTAGTTTTAGTAGATGATTCTCTAACTATGAAATGTATGTTGTTGTTTACCATGAAATCATTTAATGCGTCAGACGCTCTTTGTGTACCAGTTTTTAAAAGAATATTACCTATGCCGTCTCTTGGCATAGATGCACCAACAAGTTTTAAAAAGCTAGTGTCGTTTGAATAACCATGATCTTTTGCTGTTATATCATATATATCTTGTCTTTGAACTACTACAGCATCAGTACCAGATATTGAAGACAGCTCATAGTTTCCTTCAAAGTCACGAACAGGCATTACATTAAATTTACCAGCATCTGCATTTAAATTTACAATTTTATTACCTATATGATATCCACCGTCTGCAAATAGTTCAAAAGGTTGTAAACCTACTTCAGGTTTTAGTTTTACATCATATATTTTTTTTCCAAATTGAAACTTACCCTTAGTAGCTGGTTTTATTTCAAACGGTTGGGATTTTCCACTACTATCTATCATATTTTTTGCAATACCCCAACTTGTATTAATTTCACTCCAATCTTTTGGAGTTAAATAAATAGTTGCAGCAGAATCTGGTTTTATTCCAGCATCGTTTCCATGACCCTTAATTCTACTTGTAGATAATCCGTCTTCTGAAACGAAGTATTTACTGCCTTTTTCAGTGTCAAATCCCATAGTCTTTGAATCTACCATATCTTTAACACCATTAAAGATAACTGATTCTAATGGAATGTTTGCCCCTTGATAAAGATTTTGATACTTATTAAACTTTTGAACAGTAGCAAACTGAGGATCTTTTATATATTCATCTATAGCAACCTTAAAGTCTGATTTAGAAGATATTATCTTTTTTAATTCCATACTAGGTATAAGGCCAGATGTGTATAACTCATATATAACATTAGCTGCAGTTTCTCTTTCATGTCCTTCTTCAACTTTAATCTTTCTGTGTTTTAGATGGTCTAATATATACTTCTCTGCAAATTCTTGACTTTTTGCATCAGGTCCAGGTTTTTTTAGGTTATATGCTATAGCTTCAGGTAATGCTTGAATTACTAAAGTTCCACTATCTTTAGCCCCACTAAATACATACATAGGATTTTTACTTTCCAGTAAATCTTTTGACATTTTTAAAATAATCTGATCTGAAACTTGCTCTTTAATTGTGGAAAGGTGAGTGTAAGGAGATATTTTATCTCCACCTGTTACACCGTCAAGCTTACTTCCTTGACCTTTGTTCCAATATACAGCATCGCCGTCTGAATTAAAATCTAACGGATTGTTTCTTTCAAAGGTAATTCTATCTTGCAAGTTAGGAAATTCTCCCCATTGATCTCTTACAACTGCTTGAGCATAGGATTTATTTATAATAACTCTTCCTACATTCTTTCTACCAAATAATGTATTGTATATGTTTCTAGGTCTACTTCCTCCTGTGTCATCACCAAATAAAGACTTATTAGCCATTTTAACCATTTCAGGTTCACTTTTGGTCATGTCAATTTCCCATCTATCTAATTGAAGTATATGTTTTCTGTACTTCATAGATGTAATAATTTCTCTCTTTAAATTGTAATCCTTCTCAATCTTTTTAGATAATTCTGGTTCTACTTTATCTAAATTTTTTATAAATAGATCATAGTTTAATTGAGATTCTTCAGCTATTTTATTTAATTCTTTTTTCCTGTTGTGCATACTTTCTTTATTATTGATAGACATCCACATCTCTGCAATAGGATCTAAGGTAGGTAAGGTTTGAATTTTCTCTCCAAGGTCTTTATTCATTCCCCAATAGTCTAAAATTCTAATCCACTCAGACTCTTCAAATAATGGTTTTAATTTATTTGATTTAGCCGTATCGTCTACAACTTTGAATTGAGTTTCAGTTAAATCATCTAAACCAGCTTTCTTTGCTATAGCTTCATGAAGTTGCTTTAACGCCTCACCTGGTTTAACTTTTGATACATCTATTCCATTTTCTTCTGCTAAATCTAAAAACTCTTGACCAAAATCAAGTCCAAGTTCATTAAATCTGTTTACTTGCTCTACTTGTAATACATCTAAATATCTTTCTATATATTGCTGATCTGCTTTATCTAGCTTAGTAAACTCTGCATCTGTTTCAAGACCTTTTTTTACTTTGGAGAGGTTAGCATCTACAGGTATTCTGTTTTGAAATATCCATTTAGTTCTTGCAATTTCACCAGCACCTTTTGATGTTCCTCCAAAGAATGTTCCTAACATATACTCATATACTTGCTCTGGTAAAGGTAGGCCTTGATGTGTAGCCATTCCACCTTGGAAAGCACCACCAGCAGCACCTCTAGCCATCATATCTACAAGTTGCATTTGTTCTCTTTCTTTATATCCTTGCATTTTAGTAAGCTCTTCAGTTCTTTTTCTTATGATTTGCTTACCAACATCTCTTGTTTTTGGATTAGACATAAGCCTAGAAACGTTAACATAGTTACCTATACCACCAAATACTGCACCTGCAGCAGCACCATGTAACGCTGAGTCTACCATTCCCTTTGGACCATCTTTCCACGCAGAAACACCAAGTGCTACACCTAAATGCATACTTTGATGTGCTATAGATTGAAACTCTGGTATTTTAAATAAGCCTTTAGACATAAAGCCCTTACTTAATAAATTAGAATCTTTTAATGCAGTTTGAACAAAGTCTACGGCCTTATCAGCAACTTTCATTGGAACAGATTGTAATGCGAATGTTTTAGGACCAATTTCTTTTCTTAAAAACCCTGGTGCTTTTTCACCAGCTTTTGCTAACCCATACCTAGTTAAACCAGCACCAACTTTACCAGCACTTTTAGCTGCAGCTATTGGCATATAAGTACCAAGGGATAAGAAACTAGCTACAACGTCTGGAGCAAAACCTATTAAATGTCCTACTTTGTTTGCAATTGCATGTGCTGATGTTTCAGGATCTTCTGACCAGCCTAATGTAGTAAAACCTTCTACTAAGCCAGAAACAAATTGATTCAATCCTTTAAGAACATTTCTACCACCTGCTTCTAAATCACGATTAAAAGTTAGGTCAGCATTATTAAATTGCTTTTCAATATAATCTACATCATCTTCAGAAAATCTATCTGGTGCTAAATTGTATGCTAATTCTAATCTACTAAAATAATCATTAGTAGTAATTAGATTCTTAGAAGCCAACTTATTCAGATATAATATCGAACTATTTTGGGGCTTTCTTGCCAATTTTAACTCCTATTAATAACTACTTGTTGGTTTGCCACTTGTTTCCATCATCGCCAGTAAACTATCAAGCTCAGCTAAGTTTTGATTAGTCATTTCATATGCTGCTAATTTTTTACCTTTAAAGAGTTTTTGAGTCCATCTCATTCCTCTCCCTGAGGCTATGTGTTGTGCAGCAGCATCTATTTTTTCATAGTTATCTTTTGACTTTTGTACATCATCTCTCATTGTTTTGATTGTTTGATAAGACTGGTCATATGAAGAACTATCAGGCATCATATATTTACTAGCAGCAAGAGAAGCAGCTTGTAACTTTAATGATGGTAACATTTCTTGGATTCTAGTGTTATAGTCTACCATTGTTCTAGCTCTTCTTTCATCATCAAACGGAGCCTGCTCTCCGTATTCTGCTCTTGCATCTGGATCGTCTGGATCTCCTAAACCTAGATAAGGTCTATCGTCTAAACCAATTTCAGTTACTCCTTTTGATGCTAATATTTCAGCAGCACTAATTCTTCCTTCCTTATCTGCTTCCATCATATCTGTTACTATAGCCATACCAAGAGTATTATCTGCTTGAAGTTTGGCAGCTTCTTGTTGCAATATTAGCTTTTGAGCCATATCTGCAGCTTCGTTATCTTTTAATCCTTCTGTAACAGCTACTAATTTAGTAATAGCATCTACTACTTCACTTTCATAAGACATTATCCTATCCCCCTATTTAATCGATCTAATACGCTTACACTTCCTAAAGAATATCCTCTTTGACCTGCTGTTTGTTGTAAACCTAACAGACTTGATTCTATATCTCTAATTCTAGAGTCGTATTGTTGACCTAATTTATATCTATCTCCAGCAAAAGCAAGTTCTCTTTGTCTTGCATTTGTTTGGAAACCTTCTCTCATATCTGAAATCATTTCTTGACCAGATCCACTCCCTGCTAAGTTAGTAGAACCTAATGCTGCTTGAGCTTTATCCATAGATCCTGCGTATTGTGCAGCGGATGCTTCTCCTTGTAATGCAAATGCATCACGTTGGAATTGAGCTTGAGTTGAAACATCTTCACCAACTCTTCCTGCTGCTCCAACTAATCTGTCTTGCGTCTGCAATGCAAATTTTTTCTCTTTTTTCTTTCTAGCTGCCTCACGTTTCTTAGCTCTTCTAGATGCGATTATACCACCTATTGCTGCTCCCAATGCAATAATAGGCATAGCTTTTGTTGCAAGTTGTGACATGTTACCCATTGCTTTACCAAATCCACTTGATGCTACTTTACTCATAAATGAACCTGCCGTATAACCAGTACTTGATAATAGGTTAGCCGCTCCACCAACTGCGTTTACTCCACTAGCTACATTTTGCCCCATTGTTGGAGCTACTGAACTTGCATAGGTACTTTGAAATCCTCCACCTACTCCTGATGTTAGTGAAGTGTTATAGGGACTATTAGAAGACGGGTAAGAAGCATTAGCTACTCCCATTGGATTTACATTTATAGCTCCATATTGATTTACGTTAGCAGAACTTCTAATTTGATTCATACTCATAGCACCTAAAAGCGTAGGAGTGGATGGAAGGTTGAAATTAGTACCCGCACTACCAGTTGCTCCAACTTGCGAGTTAAACTGATTGTTATTAAAGTATGGATTTTTAGCTCCTTGACCAAATGGACCACCCATTATGACACCTCCGAATCTATTATAAGACCTATATCGTCTAGTATATCAAACATACTAAATTTTGGTTGATTTGGATCTCTTCCAATACCAGCAATGTCCCAGGATGCTACTCTTTTAGCATCTCTATTTATTAAAGATATTGGACTCATATTTTTATCTATTTCTTGATCTTGAATTTTTTTATTATACATAGCTTCTGGATCTTTTTGCCAATAACCAGTAGAATCTTGAATTAATCCTTGTTTCTTCATAAAAGTTTTAGCTTCCTCTCTAATACTTGGACTAACACTTGGCGTTGTAGGAACTCCATATAACTCTCCTGGTTGACCAGTTCCTTTCAACATAGGGTCTATAGGTAGCCCTAAAGAATCCATAGCTGCTTCATTCTCCAAGTTTTGTTGATACTCCAACCATTCATCACTTGGTGTTGTAGGTGCACCATAAAGTTCACCTGGCTGTCCAGTTCCTTCTAATACTGGATCTCCTTGAAATAAAGAGTTTAAAGGATTCAAACTCGTTGTATCTGGATCTGCACCTTCGATTAAAAAAGATGGTGGTTGATCAGGAGATTCACGTAATGAATCTAGTGCCAACTCTGCTTCCAGATTTGCAATTCTTTCCTGTTCGGACATTGAGCTTTTATATTTTTTCATTATTGCTTGTGCTTGATTAGCCATTATATTCCCCCTTAATTTTTTCAATGGCAGTTGAAAAATCCTTAACTCTTGTTGGTGTTTGCTTATACCAATCAGAGTATTCTGGTTCACCTGGTATTTTATAAGTTATTTCAGCTATTGCTGAATCATAATCTTTATCAGATAATGCTTTCCATGTTTTAGGAAACTTTTTATACCAATTTGAACCTAGCTGAAAATTAACTGATGTTAATGATATCTTAAAATCTGTATCGTAAATTTTTAATGCCATACACTGGTCATTGCAAGATGATAGAGCAGATTCTAGGTCTTGTCTTAACCATTTCTCTAGTATCTTGGAATCTACTTTAGTTCCTACTGGATATTTTTTTCTTTCTTTTATAGTTAGTAAATGCCCAGTACCTACTGTTGGTTTATTTAGAGTATCTAAATACACTGTTTCTTTATATCCTTCACGTAATTTAATATGTTCTTCAAGTTTTTCTCTAAAGTTTTTATTTACTGATTTTTTCCAAAACATTATTATCCCAGTATTTTGTTTAAATAGTTATAAGTTTCTTCAGTTCTAGTCATATTTACTGATCCGTCATCATTGTAGATAACTTTCATAAATCCTCCACCATACTTTAAAGACTCTCTTTTTCCGTCCCAATCATCTGCAACACCCATACCTGCATTGTATCCAACTAATGCATGTTCTATAGATCTCTTTTTACCTTTCTTGGAATATCTCTTTATTAAAGACCCTAAGTAATCAGAACCAAAATCTTTATTAATTGCAGGATTTAATAAAAGTTTTTTTGCTGCGTCTTTTTTTTGTTCTGAATTTAATTTACTATAATCTGTATTGTCTCCATGTTTTTTGGCATATACAAAAATAGAATCTGTGCCAGCAATCCCTGGATCTATAGCAGTTAAAGGCATTACTTGCATTAATCCGTGAGCACCTACATTTGAAACTGCAGTAGAGTCTCCACTACTTTCTACTCCCATAACTTTATTTACTAGAGTATCATGGTCTTTACCTTTAGCCCAACCTGGAGTTCCCCACTGCTCTAAATATTTACCACCAAATAGATAATCTTTATCTAAACCACCACTAAAATAATGTTGTTTTCCATCTGGAGAGTAACCAGTTAACTTTGTTCCTGCAGCATATACATTAGTAGCTTTATTAGCTTCACTTTGAGACCATAAATCCATAGACTCTGAGCCCCAACCATGTTCTAATACATGTTCCCTCATACCAGTATATTGCTCGGGCATATCCCACATACTACCACTAGCATTCAGGCCTAACCCTTCTACCATGTTGTACATTTGATCTTTCGCTTGATATGTCTTTTCAACAGCTTTAAGCGTAGGATGTCTTAAGTCCATTGCGTCTGCAGCAAAACCAGTTAGATTTTGTGCAGCACTATACATTCCTAATCCTGCTGTCATTTGATTTAAAAAACTTAGTCCTTTAGAACTGTCTATTTTTTCTGCTTCTTCTGCATCTAGTTGGCTAGAATAAGCTTTGTATGCATCCATTATATTTTGTGCTTCTGTTGCCATAATTCCTCCTTATAATACTCTACATCTTATTTGTAGGTCTGTATTACTTACTCCATCGTTTGTAAATGTTATTGTTTGATATGTATCATTAGAATTTGTTTTTAAATCGCAATATTTAAATCTTAAATAATATACACTGGATGCAGATAAGCTAGCATTGTGTACTTGTATAAAACCTGTTCCACTATTGCCAGTTCCATTTAAACCTGGATCTCCTTGAGTAGAAACAGCTACAGCTAAAGTTCCTGTTAATCCTGTTTGACTACAACTAATGGTAGTATTTCCATCTGGATTTGTTAGGTTTATTAACTTAGCATCAGATGTTTCACAATCGCTGCTTTGTCCTTGATCAACTACAGCAATAGTAAAATCAGCTGGAACGTTGCTCCATGCTGCATTATCTGCTGGCGTTGTTATATTAGCTTCTGTCCAATCTCCATTGTGAACATCATTATCACATCTAACTCTATAGTAGTAATTTGTAGAAGCATTGACACTTTGACTATCTGTATGTGTAGTAGTTATGTTAGAATGAGAAGCATTACCCCTTGAACTAGGTGTTAATGGAGATGCAGTAAGAGCACTATATGTTCCCCCGCTTCCTACTTTTCTTTGAACTTCTATTTCTCTAGTAATTCTCATATCTCCAACTATACTTAAAGTAACTTGATCGCTATCATTTGTAGATAATGTAAATTGAGGAGTATCTGGAGAAGAACTAATTACATTTGATATTGCCCCATCTTGATTGCATTGAAATATTTTAGATACAGACGTTGCTGCTGATGATGTTTTATATCCAAACCAAGCACTACCAGTATTTTGCTGTCCAAACATTGCATCAAAAGTTTGACTACCATTTGATCTCTTATATAAGGTATTTCCATTTGTTGCAAATATAGCATTATTTACCCATCTAGTTCCATATTTTGTAGCTTCAGTATTATCTCCTCCTAAATCTGTAGTATCTATAAATTCTGCACATTCTGTTAACTCTGAATCGGTCCAACCTGCATCAGCTGCATCTTGATATCCTAACCAAGTTATAACATGTGGATATACAGTAAGTCCTGTAGTAACATCTTCCAATGAACCTCCAGTATCAGATGATGCTTTTAACCACCTATCTCCAATTTTTACATATAAGCCCTGTCTAACAAAACGCATATCTCCTGTATATCCCTCTCTATTAGAAGGAATATTTCTTGATTGCCCCGTAACTAATGAAGCACTTTGTTCTACTCTATCTAAGCTCATGATAACTCGAATCTAACCCATTTTTTGTTTATCTTAAAATACATGAAGTTTTTATTACCTAGAGTTACTATTCTTTTATCTCCAGTTTTACCTTCACTATTTTTAGGTATTTTTTTATACTGCAAACTTTGTATTTCTACATCATTTTCTAATTTTTCTATTCGTTTTCTATTTTTAATTAAATCTTTCATCATAGTATGTTGAAGAAGTTTTCCCTTTGATACTGTGTTTGCACCAAATATTCTTCCTAATTTGTTAAATAATTTTCCCATTATTTTCTACTCTTATCTCTATACACTATTTGTATATCATTTAATGTAAAGTCTGCATGCATTGCATTTCCTGTTCCCACTAATTGTAATCCAAATGAATTAACATTCTTTAAATTAGTATTAGTTATTTGAATTTTTTCTGTTGAAAATGCACCTGAAGATAAAGTGTGCTCTCCAGAAGCTAGTAAGGATAAAGCAGTATTGTTTACAACTCCTCTTACTTCAATATTAGCACCTTCTTTATAGTTTATATAAATTGTTTTGATAGTCTTTTTAATATCTGGTGATTCAAAAGTGTATTCTTTTGTTTGGAATAAAACAGTACTATCATCTACTGTTTGTGCTTGAGCAGATGGATTCCAAGTCTTAAAAGTTAAACTATCTGGACTAGGATCGTGTTCCAACCAAACTAATTCACCTGATTTGCTAGTAACATAATTGGTAGTATCTAAAGAAAGATATCTATCTGACACTGTGGCAGTACTTCTACTCCAAGAACCTGATTTAATATCAAATTTAAACAAACTTCTACTCTTATTCCCTATAAAAAGTTCCTTACTTTTTGGCAAATACCCCAGTATCATATCATCACTGTAAGATGAAGACCAGTCAGATATTCTTGGCTGTCCTTTATCTCCTAAGATAATGTCTGTAACTCTTTGTCCGTCATATAAAAATACACCAAATCTATTCAACCAACATATAAAACCCTCTCCTTCTACTACATGAAAAGGTTTTTTAACTCCTTTATACTTATAAGTATTTTCTAAAAACTCTATATCTCTTGCTATATTGATTACATATAAGGTATTTTCTTTAAACTGAAGAAGTTTATTACCAAGAGCCATTAGCTGAACGATATCTTCTCCATCGTCTATTTCTACATCTATAAAACTATCTTCTTCAAATGTATCAAATTGATTTACATTAGATTTTAAAATTCTATCATTTTTAGTAATTAAATCTGCATTATTTTTTCCTGTATAATACTGAACATTACCAACATAAAGTCTTCTATTTGCCATAGCAGAACATTTCCATCCTGTATTAGCTCTACCAATTACAGATCTTTTTACATCTAAATGAGGTTCTGTTATAGATAGTTCGGTAATTTCCTTACCTACAAAATAAGAAACATTATTATAACCAACTCCAGTTCCTGTTGGATATTCATATGAAGGATTTGTACCTGAGCTAACAATTCCAAATGGTTCCCAAGTCTCTTTACCAGCAAACCTTATTCCTTTTTCATAGTCAACTTCTGCTAAGAGATATTTTTGCCCTACATTACCTTCATTTATAGGTGAGATACCATTAAAATTATCAATTAGAGCATAGTATATTCTAAATCCTGTTATTGAAGCCTCAGATGGCATTCTACCAACCATACCAAAATATAAAGATCTTGTGCTATTTTGATTTAATACAGGCTGAGCTATGTCTCCTAAATAAATATCAACTGATTCTTGATTATCATACATCAAAGAACCAAATAATCCATAATTCTTATTTTTAGTATCTTGATAACATACTATTTCACTTTTATCTTCGTCAGCAGATGCTGTGTTGTTACTAAAATAAGATATTATAGCCATAGAACCTTTACCTGCTGCACTATAATCGGAACTATTGTTATAATTATCTAAATAATCATTTTCTAATTGAACAAAAGTTTTATTATATCTTATTGTACTAGTTATTTCAGCAATAACTGAGTTATCTGGCATAAATAATTCACTATTATAATCAGGTTTAGAATAATCTCCTTTGTCATATAATTTACCAGTATTTGTATATCCTCCAACACTACCACCTTGTATAGGGGCAACGTGTATATCTTGAACAAGCATAGCATCATGGGCTTGATCTAAATCCGTGTTTGTAACATCGCCCATATCTCTATCATACTTAACATATCCATACTTTTTACCGCCATTACCTTGTGCTGCTGATACTGTTCCATAGG
>JGI24006J15134_10001953_pt1 | contig 11597 bp, 14 predicted proteins | sample LinPmetageLP53_FD_15134 | JGI IMG/M metagenome (IMG submission 15134) | reverse complement strand
ATTATTGATCGTGCAAACATGACGATACATTAATGCATATTAAGATACCGTATTCTCCAAGGAAAGAACAACGAGAAATACATGAAGCTTTAGATAAACACCGTTTCGCTGTTCTCTTATGTCATCGTAGATTTGGTAAAAGTTATTTATCGCTGCATCATTTAATACGTCATGCGTTTCGTAATCCGCTGCCTAATCCACGGTATGCGTATATTGCACCAACCTTTAAGCAAGGGAAGTCTATTGCTTTTGATTACTTAATACAATTTACAAAAAGTATTCCAGGGGTAAAAGTTAATGCTTCTGAATTAAAAGTAGATTTACCAAACGGTGCCAGGATAAGTATTTTATCTGGAGAAGTAGGGGAGTCAATTCGTGGAAACTATTTTGATTTTTGCGTCATTGATGAAGCTGCGGATATGGAAGAAAAAGTTTTTACATCAATTATTTTACCAGCCTTGTCAGATCGCAAGGGAGGTTGTTTGATATTGGGAACTCCTAAAGGAACAAATAATTTTTTTTATAATATTTATAAACGAGCATGTATCGATCCTAAGTGGTATGTGAAAGTCTATAAAGTATCGGAAACAAAACTCCTGGATGAAGAAGAACTCCAGCAGCTGCGTGATACTATGTCGGATGATGAATACCGACAAGAATTAGAATGTGATTTCTCCGCTGCCATCTCTGGATCAGTTTATGGCAAGATTATGGAGAAGATGGAAGATGAAGGAAGAATTGGTAATGTACCATATGATCCTGGATTTAAAATTAACACCGCCTGGGATTTAGGTGTTGGAGACTCCACCGCTATAATTTTTTTTTATACTGCTGGAAGAACAGTTTATATTTGTGATTACTACGAAACAAGTGATGAAGGTCTGCCGCACTTTGCTAAAATTTTAGAAAAGAAAGCAGATGAGTTAGGATATTTTTATGGAGATCATATTGCTCCATTTGATATTGAACAACGAGATTTTTCTAATGGAGTAAGCCGAAGAGAAACAGCTTATGAATTAGGTATTCGTTTTCGTGTTGCACCGAAACTTTCTATTGAAGATGGATTACATGCAGCATCAATGAAACTTAATTCTGTGTGGATGGATCGTGAGAAGTGTGAAGGGTTAATAGATGCACTTAGACATTATCATCGCAAGTATAACGCATCGCTTAAAGTGATGGGAAAACCAGTACATGATTGGAGCAGCCACGGTAGTGATGCTTTTCGTACCATGTGCGTAGCAATGGATCAAGGAATTGGGGAACGTAAGGCTCCTCAACAAATTGCGGAGAATAATTATGATCCGCTAGAAGTAACAACAGGAGTAATTTAATGGGATTTTTAAAACCTAAAATAGTTATGCCGCCACCGTTACCGGAAATGAAACCGTTACCAGATGCTCCTACTATGGAAGATCCGGATGTGGTGGAAGCTGGTGAAGCGGAAGTAGCAACAACAAAAGGCAAAGGAAGAAAATCAACTATCCTCACAAGCAATCAAGGTTTGTTAGAAGATGCTGATACTTACAAGCCAACATTATTGAGTTAGATATGGGAGCATTGATTAAAAGAAAACCAAAAGAAAACTTGGTACCAAAACTTGTAGAAGATAATTATTCTAAACCAGATGTAGATGTAAAAGTACCCTCTCAATTTCAAAGACCAGTTGTTGGTGATAATAAAGTAGCACCTGTTAAATTTGAAGGTGATGTTTCTCCAGACACAGATGTAGTGAAAGATGGAGTTAAAAAACAAATGAAAAAAGGTAAAGCTGGTACAATTATAACTGGGATGTTTGGTGATACATCAAAAGCAAATACATATTCTAAATCATTATTAGGCGGATAATATGGGAGCATCAACAGTAACAACAAAGTCAAGAGATGTAGGGGGTAATGATAACAGACAAAATGATAGACAAAACCAACTACAAACACAAATAAATAAATTAAAAGCAAAAGGTCATACAACTGGTGCAGATGCTTTAACAAAGAAAAAACAAAATGAAGCTAAAGTTTACGATGGTGAAAAAACTTTAGATAAATTGGGATTAGGTATAAATCAATTACAAACAAGTAATCCATCAAGAATGCAAGGTTCACAAGACCAGGCAATTATTAGATCGAATATTGCATCTCTTCCAGGGATGTCAGTTACGGATAGTAGTGGTAAAGTTATGCGATCAAGTAACGGTGCAGCCATCTTAACAAGCAAAGGTCAAAAGATGTTAGATCAAAAAGGTTTGAGGTACGGTAATAAGGGTGCCATCAAAGCTAGTGCAGCACAAGAAGTATCACAAATGAAATTACAATCTGCAATGGCTCCAATATTTGCTAAACCGATTGTTAATAAATTATATCAACCATCTACTATTATGGGTGGTAAATATAAGGGTGGTACTAAAGCAGAAAGAGCACAAATAGAAAAAGATTTAAAGTTAGGTGATAAGAAATTATTTGGAGCACCAAAAGGGTATGACTCTGTATTATCAAAAAATATGTTGCTATCCGGTAAAGATCGTAAAGCATTCCTTCTAGGGGAAACAGAAAAACTATTAAAAAACAATTTAGGTGATTAATGATAACAAATAGAGCAAAAGATATTTTAGATCGGTACAGTAAATTAAAAGTAATGCGTGGTACCTGGGAGAGTCATTGGCAAGAGATTGGTGATTATTGTTTACCAAGAAGAGCCGATATAACAAAAAAACAATCCAGAGGATCAAAACGCACCGAACTAATATATGACAGCACCGCTATTCATGCAGCAGAACTATTAGCTTCATCGTTACATGGAATGCTGACCAATGCAGCTTCCCCCTGGTTCTCGTTACAATTTAAAGATCCATCATTAAATAATGATGATGCGGTCAATGAATGGTTAGAAGAATGTACAAATCAAATGTACATGTCTTTTGCTCGTAGTAATTTTCAACAAGAGATCCATGAATTATATTTAGATCTTATTACCTTTGGAACTGGCTGCATGTTTATTGAAAGAAGTGATGAAGATGCACTTAGATTTTCAACCAGGCATATTTCAGAAATTTATATTCAAGAAAATGAAAAAGGAATTGTTGATACAGTATTCCGTAAATTTAAAATGTCCGCAAGAGCAGCTTTCAATATGTTTGGAGCCGCAACACAAGAAATAGAAAAATTACAAAAAGATAATCCATATGAAGAATTAGATTTTTTACATGTGGTAATGCCAAGAGAGAATAGAGATCCTAATAAGATTGATGATGTTAATAAACCTTTTACATCTATCTATCTAACAATAGATGGTAAGATGTTAGGGGAAGGGGGATTTAATGAATTCCCTTATGTGGTTCCTCGGTTTACTAAATCATCAGTAGAAATTTTTGGAAGATCACCAGCATTCACTTGTTTAAGTGATATTAAAATGTTGAATAAAATGTCGGAAACAATGATCCGTGCTGCACAAAAAACTATTGATCCTCCTCTCCTGGTTCCGGATGATGGTTTTATTATGCCAATTAAAACTATTCCTGGAGGTTTAAATTTTTATCGTAGTGGTTCAAGAGATAGAATAGAACCATTACAAATTGGAGCCAACATACCTTTTGGTTTAGAATACGAAAACCAAAGACGAGAAGCAATCCGCCAGGCATTTTTTGTCGATCAATTATTGATGGCACAAAATGTAACAATGACAGCAACAGAAGTATTGCAACGTAATGAAGAGAAGATGCGATTACTTGCACCGGTACTTGGAAGATTACAATCGGAAATGTTGCAACCGTTAATTGATAGGACTTTTAGTATTTTATTNCGTGATGGTAAGTTACCTTCTCCACCGCCTACTTTACAAGGTATGGAGATTGATATTGAATATGTATCTCCTCTTGCAAGAGCACAACGTCAAGGTGATGTAAATGCAATGATGAGAGCATTAGAAATAATTATGCCAATGTCGCAAATGGCACCGATGATGGATTATGTTGATACCGATAAACTGGTTAAACATTTAGTAGANATCTTAGGAGTGCCAAGTAAAGTAATTCGTTCAGATGGAGAGGTAGAAGAAATGCGTAACCAACGAGCACAGCAGCAACAAGCAGCAGCACAGCAAGAAGAAGCAAGAGCCGATGCACAAGCAGCTGGTCAAGCAGCACCGATGGTTAAAGCAGTTGGAGGGTTATAGTGCCAGATCAAATACCAAAAGAATTAATGCAGATNATTGATCTGTATAAACAAACTTTTAATACCGATGANGGTAAAAAAGTTTTAGAGGATCTTCGATTACGATGCTTCTCTAAAAAAAGTACATTTGATAAAGATGCAAATGTAACAGCTTTTAATGAAGGACAGCGGCAAGTTGTTTTGCACATTGAAGGTTTTATAAATTTTAAATCAGTAAAGGAATAGAATGGCTGAAACACAGGTAGCGGAAGAGCAAGTATCTCAACCGTCTGTTAGCGAAACTCCAGTAGAAACAAATTGGAGAGATAGCTTATCAGATGACATTAGAGGTGATGCAAGTTTAGAAAATATTAATGATATTAATTCATTAGCAAAAGGATATGTTCATGCTCAAAGGATGGTAGGAGCCGATAAGATTGCTCTACCAGGTAAGTATGCAACAGAAGATGATTGGCAACAAGTTTATACAAAACTAGGCAGACCGGAGTCTCCGGAAAATTATGAATTAAATTATAATTTGCCAGAAGGAGATGACGGTGCCAATCTAAATCAATTTAAAGAAGTATCACACAAACTTGGTTTATTACCAAACCAGGCACAAGGTATATTAGAATTTTATAATGAAATGAACCAGGCTGTAGTGCAGCAAGGAGATATTGCATTAAATGATAATAAAGAAAATGTTGTGCAAGGTTTACGAAAAGAATTTGGACAAGCTGCTGATAGTAAATTACAATTAGCAGAACGAGTAGCAAAACAATTTGCTTCACAAGAAATCTTTGAAACTAAATTAGCTGATGGTTCACAGCTGGGTAATCATCCAGATATGATCCGTGCTTTTATTAAAATAGGAGAAGCTATTAGTGAAGATAAATTAAATGGTGCACCACAAGAAATGGTAATGACACCAGATGAAGCACAAAAAGAAATTGGTAAATTAATGGAAGAAAATTCTCCTTACTGGCAGAAAAATCATCCTAACCATCAAAGAGCCGTTGATGAAGTGGCTCGTCTAATGGAGTTTACCGTATAAGAATACCAATAGCAATATTGGGTAATGGAGTAGCCTTCTAGGTTCCATTGACATGAGGAAAAGTATCACGATGAGCAATCGTTAAATGTAGATTTTGTCCAAAGGTTTGGGGAACTTAATCAAATAAATTTTTCACATTGATGGAGGACATTATGTCTAATCAAATAACTACAGCTTTTGTACAGCAGTATTCAAACAATGTACAAATGCTTTCACAACAAATGGGTAGCCGTTTGCGTGAAGCAGTAGATGTGGAAACTGTAACTGGTAAGAATGCATATTTTGACCAGGTTGGAAGTGTTAGTGCACAACTAAAAACTTCTCGACATGCAGATACACCACAAATTGATACTCCTCATTCAAGAAGAAGAGTTAGTTTAGCAGACTACGAATGGGCTGATCTTATAGATGACCCAGATAAAATTAGAATGCTAATCGATCCAACTTCTTCCTACGCAAAAGCAGCAGCAGCTGCAATGGGTAGATCGATGGATGATGTTATCATATCTGCTTTAGGCGGAACTTCGTTTACCGGAGAAACTGGAAGTACAAGTGTTGCACTTCCAAGCACACAAAAATTTGCTACGTCAAACCAATCAGATGGTTTAACGATTGCAAAACTTTTGGATGCAAAAAAGAAACTGGATCTTAAAGATGTAGATCCATCACTAAAAAGATATGTAGTATGTGGAGCAACTCAAATAAGTGATTTGTTAAACACTACAGAAGTTAAGAANTCAGACTTCAATACAGTTAAAGCTTTAGCACAAGGTCAAATTGACTCTTACTTAGGTTTTAAATTTATTATGTCTAACAGACTTANCTTTGATGCAACTAATACGGATGACAGACTAGTTTTTGCTTTCACCGAAGATGCAATCAAACTCGCAATAGGAAAAGATATTTCAGCTAGAATAGATGAAAGATCAGATAAATCCTACAGTACACAAGTGTACTATTGCATGAGTATTGGTGCAACTCGTACGGAAGAAGAAAAAGTAGTTCAAATTCCGTGCAACGAATAGGAAGGGTTAAGATATGGCTAGTGTAAAAAGTGTTGCAATAACTAATCTGGATGCCGTTCCTAGTGTAATGAGTGATGGTGGCAATCTTTCTGGAATGAAAGTTTGGCATGACACTTATGAAGCTTCTTCTTTAGGAAGTGGATCTGATATTACTATTGGTAGAATACCAGGCGGTTCAACAATTCACGATGTAATCTTGAAATGTGATGCTCTTGGTGGTTCATCAACTTTAAAAGTTGGTGATGCTGGTGATGATGACAGGTACCTTGCTGCTGTAGGAACATGGAATGCGGCTGGACAAGTACAATCTATGCTTGGCGGTTCTACTGCTGCTAACACAGCGGTTGCTGGTATAGGTTACAAAGTATCAGAAGCTACAGATATAAAAATTACTACTGGTGGTGCTGCCATCACAGGTACTATTTATTTCTGGGTTTACTATACTCAATAAATATTATGGGGGGATTATTCCCCCCTTTTTTTTCATAGGAGAAACAATGGCTAAAAGAGGATTATACGCAAATATGAATGCCAGAAAAAAAGCTGGTACATCAAGACCAAAATCAAAATCAACAGTAAGTGCAGCAGCATATAAAAATATGAAAGCTGGATTTCCAAAAAAGAAAAAGTAAATGTCATCAGTAGTAGAAATTTGTAATTCATCATTAAACATCTTAGGTGCTTCTCGTATTGTTAGTTTAACAGAGGACTCAAAGAATGCTCGGTTATTAAACCAACGATATGAACCAGTAAGAGATGCAGTATTTAGAGCACATCCCTGGAATTGTTTATTAAAGAGAGTTGAATTAGCTAAAGACACAACAGCACCAGCATTTGAGTATTCTTTTCAATATTCATTACCAGCAGATTGTTTGCGTGTTATTCGATCACAATATTCTGAATTTTCAACAGGAGAAGAATATCGAATTGAAGGAAGAAAACTTTTAAGTAATGTTGGTACAATAAAAATTTTATATGTTGCAAAAATATCAGATCCAAATGAATATGATACATTGCTCCAGGAAACAATAGCTGCACGATTAGCACATGAGTTATGTTTTGCTATTACACAAAATGGTGCTTTAGTTCGTAACTTATATGATTTGTATTCTGAAAAATTAAGAGAAGCTAGACATGCAGATGCAGCAGAAAATTCTGTTGATGATATAAATAGAATACAAGCTAATGAATTTATAACTTCGAGGTTCTAATGCCAAAAGTTTCAGCAGCTTTAACTAATTTTACAGCTGGAGAGTTATCTCCTCGTTTGCAAGGAAGAACAGATTTAGAAAAATATTTTAATGGATGTAAGGTAATGGAAAACATGACCATCCATCCGCATGGTGGAGCATCACGCAGACCAGGTACAAAATTTATCCATGAAGTAAAAACAAGTGCTGACTCTACCAGGTTAATACCTTTTGAGTTTTCAACAACACAAACTTATATAATGGAGTTTGGAAATAATTATATTCGTTTTTTTAAAGACGGTGGAATTATAACCGAAAGTAATAAAACTATATCAGCAATTACAAAAGCAAATCCAGCAGTAGTTACATCAAATTCACATGGATATTCTAATGGTGATTTTGTTATTATAACTGGTGTTGTAGGAATGACCGAAGTAAATGGTAAAACATTTAAGGTTGCTGATAAAACAACAAATACTTTTGAATTACAAACAGTAGATGGTGTTGATATTAATTCATCTGCTTTTACAACATATGGATCTGCCGGAACCATAAATAAAATTTATCAAATAAGTACAAGTTATGCGACAGCTGATTTGTTTACTTTAAAATATGCTCAAAGTGCTGACACAATGTATATTGTGCACCCAACATATAAACCGCAAAAATTAACACGGTCAGGACATACTTCCTGGACTATTGGAAATTATACACCAACAAATGATGCCTTTACATCAACAAATAATTATCCAAGTTGTGTAGCAATTTATGAAGAAAGATTAGTGTTTGCTAATACCAATTCTAATCCACAAAAAATATTTTTTTCTAAGTCTGGTGATTTTGAAAATGTAACCGTAGGTACAAATGCTGATGATGGATTAACTTTTACGATTGGATCGGATCAAGTTAATGCGGTTCGGTATCTCTCCTCCATGCGTACTTTAATTATAGGTACAACTGGTGGTGAATTTACAGCAACAGCTTCAAGCACCTCGGAGCCAATAACACCAACTAATATTCAGATAAAAAGACAATCAGCTTATGGATCTGCCAATGTAGATGTTGTGCCGGTTGCTAACGTAACTTTATTTCTGCAACGAGCAAAAAGAAAATTACGAGAGTTAGTATATGATTATAATGTGGACTCGTATGTTGCACCGGATCTAACAATATTAGCAGAGCATGTAACTAAAAGTGGAGTAACACAATTATCATATCAACAAGAACCAGATAGTATTATTTGGACTACACGAACTGATGGGATTTTAGCTGGTCTAACATATCAACGAGTAGAAAATGTTGTTGGATGGCATCGTCATATTTTAGGTGGTAAATCAGACACAACAAAAAATATTATACAACAACAAAAAAGTTTTACGGCAAATGCAAGTAATGTTTCAACAACTAATAATACAATAACTATTTCCTCTCATGGTTTTACAACTGGGGATGCAGTATATTATTATGCTTCATCTAATTCTATTGGTGGATTAAAAACAGATCGTTTGTATTATTTAATTAGTACAGATAGTAATACTATAAAATTGGCAGAAAATGCTACACTTGCTACTGCTGGTACAGCCATTAGTTTAACAACAGCACCTGGAAGCGATACAACACAATTTATTTACCAGGGTATTAATATTGAAAATGATACATTACATTCTGCTGCTCATGGACTTAACACCCATGATGAAATTTTTTATGATAACACCGGTACTAGTATTGGTGGCTTATCAGAAAATATAAAATACTATGTAAAAAAAATAAATGATGATGAATTTAAGTTATCAACAAGATCTGACTTTTCATCATTTGTTGCTTTAACATCAGCACACACAAGTGAGCAAACAGATAATATTTTTACTAATTCTTTTGTAGAGTCAATAGCTACGGTACCAGGGGATTTGAATGAAGATATAACGTACATGATTGTTAAAAGAATTGTGAACGGTGCGGTAAGAAGATATGTCGAATATTTTTCTACTTATGATTACGGTGATGATATTGAGGATGCTTTTTATATTGATAGTGGTTTAACATATAATGGTGCTGCTACAACAAGCATAAGTGGACTCGATCACCTGGAAGGGGAAACAGTAACAATCTTAGCAGATGGTGCAAGTCATCCAAACAAAGTTGTATCTAATGGCACAATTACTTTAGATCGATCTTCAAAAATAGTACAAATTGGATTGTCTTACACATCTTTATTAGAAACAATGCAGCTAGAAGTACCAAGCCAGGAAGGCACATCGCAAGGTAAAATAAAAAGAATACATGATGTAACAGTTCGTTTTCATAAAACAGTTGGTGCACAAATAGGATCGGATGAGGATGATATGGAAACAATAAATTTCCGTACCGGTAACATGCCTATGAATACCGCTATCACTCCATTCTCCGGAGATAAAGAAATTGAGTTCCGTGGGGATTATGACTCTAATGCAAAATTAATTATACGACAAACACAGCCACTACCAATGACGGTGTTGGCAATCTATCCACGACTAGCATCAAATGAGGGGTAATGTATTTAATTCCTTTTAAATCAGATCACGCAAAAATAATGATGTCGCAAGGTACGAATGCTGCACAGATAGGAATGAATGCGGATCACTATGAAGTGTTTAATAATTTAGAACATGAAAATTTATCGTTTACTGCCATTACGGATAATTCATTTATTTGTAGCGGTGGGATAGTACCAATGTGGCAAGGTGTATTTGAAGGTTGGGTAATTGGTTCTAATAAAATTTGGGATCATCCAGTTTTAGCAGCACGAACAATTAAAAAAGGTTTAGATCAATTATACCTGGACAATAATATTATGCGATTGCAGACAGCTGTTCGAGCAGACTTTCCTATGGGTATGAAGTTTGCCAAATGGTTGGGATTTAAAAATGAGGGGTTAATGAAAAAATACGATATGGAAGGTAAAGATTTTTACCGATTTGCGAGGGTATCATAATGGCACCTTTAGCAGTAGCAGCAAGTGTAGGATCAACCGTTGTAACAACAATGGGTTATATGGGTGCAGCCAAAGCGGCAAGTGCAACTGGTAACTATAATAAACAAATTTATGATTACCGTGCCAATATAACAGAGAGAGATGCAGAATTAATTAGTGAACAAAATCGTATTAATCAAATTGGNTTTGATCGTATTGCTAATAAAACTTTAGCAATGACAAAAGTTGCATATTTAAAAAATGGTATTGTTTTAGATGATGGTGATCCAAANTCTACACCTCAAAAAGTTATGCAAGAAAATGCAGAGATGTTACAATTTGAAAGAAAAATTATGAACTACAATGCCGAGGTTGGAAAAATGCAACAACTTGATACGGCTGCATTGGAAAGAATACAAGGCAACATGGCACAGATGACCGGACAAAATCAAGCAATGGGTTACAAATATCAAGCTGGTGCATCTCTATTAGGGGGAGCATCTAAAACAGCATCTATCTACAATAAATATTATGGTTAAAATTCCAACAGCACAAGAACTCACCGGCAGACAAATTAATATTACTCCAGGTGCAAAGCCTAATTTTTTATTACCAGGTAATGCCATGACTCAACCATTTTTAAATATGGCGGATGCTTCTCAAAGAGCCGGTGATGCTATTGTTGATTATGCTGTATCATTACAAGACGCAAAAAATAAAACGATATTAAATAATGCGGTACTAGGCATGAAAGATGAGATGCAAACATTTCAACAAGAATTATATCGTGGACAAATTACTGATAATATAGATGGCACCCAAGATATTACTCCTTATGATCCATTACAATTTGGTGAATTATTACAAAACAAAAAAGGTAGTTTATATCAAAAATATGTTTCAAATAATAAAGATGTAAAAGGATTATTATCAAGTCAAATTAAATCAACATTTGAATTAGAATTTTTACAAATTGCTGATGCAGTAAACAAAGAAGCAAATAAACGAATAGATCAAGATCATATTGTTTCTACTATGCAAATGATTGATGTATATAAAGCAGAACTAACAAATAATTTAAACTTAGATCAAAATGGTATTGATGCTTTATATCAATCTATCAATATTAAATTAAATGAAATACAACACAAAGTACCAACACAAACTTTTTTAAATTTAATTGATGAAATAAAATATGATGTAGCTGAAGGTCAGTTTTTAAATTTTAGTAAA
>JGI24006J15134_10001944_pt1 | contig 11626 bp, 7 predicted proteins | sample LinPmetageLP53_FD_15134 | JGI IMG/M metagenome (IMG submission 15134) | reverse complement strand
TGCAACCTGGGATTCAATGGCTCAATAGACCACTCGCTGAGATCGTTACTCACTGTCACCCAGGCTGGATGCTCAGGATCCTTACCTGATCCTAGACTAGCAAAGCCAAACTGCTCATTAGGTCCACCTGCCCTGGTATCAGCTTCAAAGAAGTTACTATGCCCTCGTGACTTACGATTTAGCCTAGTTTTCATCTGATCAATGATCAGTGTCTTGTGATGTGGCTGAAGGATCTTCTTTAAGACGTCTGGTGGATCTGCAAGCTTTGAAGTGGTGATCGTTGGGTGGAGATCGTTAATGTCCTGAATATCTCCCTCAATCCGCTCAGAGGGCACTTCTTCAAAGAGATAACCGATCTTATAAGGCGTCTTACCTTCTGCTTTGCCTAAAGCGTGGGATCCCCAATTATCACCGCCACTAAACCGTCCCCAGAATTTACCCATCCAGTAGGTCTCTAAACCGAGGCGATCAATAAACCAGTTTGCTAGATCATCAGCATCATTTGATTTTGGTTTACCTGGGCTCACGATCTTATCAACGATCGGTGTATCCACGCCCTGGTAACGCTCCCGATACTCTTTGATCTGAACATCTCTTCTGAGATCTAAAGGATCTTTATCAGTGACCAGAAGACCTTCTTCTTCAATCTGATCAAAAGTCTGGCTGAGTAAAAGACCTCCAACTCGCATTGGCTCATTGGATTCATAATCAGACCTCGCAACCTTGACAGATTCTTCAATCTTACTAGGCTGAGCCTCAGTTTGAGCGTGCTCTACATGAGGATCAGGCGCTAGCTCTGGATGCATCGTAGGATACTGAGGCGGTAAGCTTTCAGAGATCGTTACACCGCTAGTCGGCTTTAGATTTCTCTCACCTACAGCAACGGGCTCTTCTACAGGCTCAGCTTTGAGCATTGGCTCATTATAAACTGGTCTTGCTGGTCCTGATGTGGACCTACGGTTCTTTAGACCGCCTACTTGTGCACGCCAGTCCATTGCTGATCCTGGCGGACTACTATCTCTTCTTTTCTTCATCTTCGTTCCATTTCTGGAACAAAAGTCTAAGCACTTGCAGGATTAGCTTTCTGTGTTTATTATCCTGCTAGGTTATTGGTGCGCTTTAACAATCGTTCCGAATAATGAGGTAGGGTGGCAGCCCTGCCTTATTTGCTTTTTGAGCCTTATTAGACTCGGCGATTAAAGCCCAGACCTTACGTCAAATGGGTAGAGATCTGGTGCTTGTTTGACCTTCTTGATCAAACGATAAACGGCTTGCTCGTGGTGCTCCTTTCCTGATCGGTTCTTATAACCTTCTAAGCTGATTATTTGAGTGATGTGACGACCTCCGACTCCCTGGGTGTGTAGATCCCAGATTCGTTCCACTGCTTTCATTTCTTCATCTTTAGGCACGATGGACTTTCCATCTTCAGACAATCCAAAACCGTAGCGAGCTTTCCCAGGCGCTCCTAAGAAGCGTCCTTCTTGGCGTAGTTTATTGAGGGCACTACGAGTTCTAAAAGCTGCTGCTGCAATCTCGTAGCTAGCAAATGCGGCTTTGATCGTTCGCATCAATACTTTCTGAGGATCGTCCTCAGCGATGCCACCGTCTACAAAGTGAAGAGTAGCCTTCTTAGCTTTGACGGTATCTTCAATTGCTAAATGGACTGAGATCTCTCGGCTCAGTCTGCTAGCTGATCGGGCAACTAGAACGTCTCCTTTTCTAAGATCGTTCATTGCATCAACCAAACCAGGGCGCTTACTCATAGGGGCTGCGCCACTGGCGGTGTCAGAGTAGATTCCTTTGACCTCGTAACCGTGCTTCTCGCAAAGCTCACGGCAGTCACGCTCCTGGGCTTCTAAGCTTTCGCTTTGCTTCCCAGTGGATCTCCGAACAACGATGATGGCTTTAGGCTTCTTAGACATTAGGCAACCTCCAACTTTTCACAGATATCTTTGCTCCGATGGCTCATAATCGGTTGAAAGTCTCTTCCGTGGTTAATGGCTGAAAGAATAGCGATCCAGTCGTTACGATTCATTGAATCAAGCTCTTCTTTGCTTACACAGCGTCCAACTACAGCATCAATGAGCATCCGAAGCTGCTTTCCATTAAGTGTGAAGTTTACTCCGAACTTGACTGGCTTAATCATCACTTTTCCCTTTCAACATATATGTTATATCATATAATGAAAGATTGTAAAGCTTTTTTGTTTATATTGTATAAAATAAATTTACTGGGGTTTGTGATCTGCATTTTCATCACTTTTATCACAAATGATCGTCATAAGATTAACTCTAAAAGCCCTTAGATACTGATATCTTTTAGTAAAAGTGATTTAAGTGGCTTAAGTGATGTCACTAATCAGAATAAAAACTGTTTTAGTAGTAAATCGTTTGAATAAAGTATTTTTAAAAAGGTTATGAGTAAAACTATCACTTTTATCACTGGTTGACAGATCCAGTCGGGAGAATACGCTGCGAGCAGTTCGCTTTAGCAACATGTGAAGCAGCGGTAGCAACGATGACCACTGGGCACCCTTCATTAACGGAGAAAAGGTGGATGCCCAGCGATCATCAGCTAGCTAGTGAACGAAGTGAGTAGAGATCTCGTGCTGTTTGGTAGCGTCTAGATCTTTATGCTCCATCATCCTTCTCATTTTAAAGAGGCACATCTCGTCAGTATGTCCTCTCACATCATCTAGATCTTTGATGATATCTTCTTTGGTGTAGTGATGTCCTTCACCTGCCCAGATCGTTGAAGTATCTATGTGACCAGGGTTTGGGGTAAAGTAGCTGACGTCTGCCCAGCTAAAATCCCCATCCCAGATCATTTGTGCAGCTTCCTGTGCGTTGCTGGCTTCTACGGTTAGTAGCGCCACCCCTTCACAGGTTACTGAGGTTAATATTTTGAAAGGAATAGTTGCCATTATTTTCTCCTTAATGACTCTGCCCGTTAATGAACCTCATTGTACCACGGGCAACCCAGGGTGTTAAACTCTGACGGAAAAAAGCAGCGGGTCCTATGGTGAGGTTTTCCACCCTGGAAACCCCCAACTCCTAGACAAGTCTTTGAACAGTTTTTCCTGATTCATACCTACGGTATGGTTGATCAACCTTCTGAGACTAGTTCTTGACGGTTACGTCAGTCACAGTGACCTAATACAAATGCTGATCTTAGCGTTTAGATGACGATCTTCAGAGCTAGAATCAGTTTTGAGTGATCAACCCAGGGCTGAGTAAGCAAAGCAAAAATTCTGGGAAAATATCAGCCGTCTCTCACCCTTGTATTTAGACACAACAATTCTTGTTAGAAACGCATGCACTTAGATTTCGGAGATTAGCTAAATGCTGATCAGTAAAGATATTGAGACAATATATTCTGGCTGATTTTTAGACTTTTAAAACAAAGTCGGTAGGCTCAGAAGCCAGATTGGCTAGCCATCATGGCTTCCCCTCTGCTCCCTGGTCTTACTTCTTATCGTAAAGATCACCGTCTTCAGCGGCGTTGAGATCGTTTACTACTCGTAGGCAATATTGAAGCGTGCAACCTGTCTTCTTCTGGACATCGGCATTGGCTGTTTTCATTGCTGCTGTGACTGCTTCTTTTACTGCATCTTTGACCACGGCTTTTAGATAAGCGGCGTCAATCTTTGGATCTAGATCAACATCAGCTTCTTTGATGCTGTTGTCTCTGCATCTATGCTTTCTACCCGTGCTTGGTCTGCGCTTCCTACCGCAGGGCGCAGTTGATGCTTTCTTTTTCTTACCTCTTCTTTTGTGCTGCTTGCCATCCAGTGACCACGATCCGCTGTCGGCTCCATCGCTGAACTTTCCAGTCGGTCCAGCGTGGTTTGGATTGTGATCTTTGAGCACGTCTTCAGAGTATTGTTTGAACGTCTCTATTAAATAACTCAGTTCGGGCTGCATCATATGGCTTCCCGTTCAAGCTGGCTGAGTAAAAGTAGAAGAGCCTGCGATCCCTGGATCTGAGTTGGACGGACATCGTATCCCAGGATTGCTGACTTGATAACCTTGAGGGCTCTAACCTTGTCCTTGTTTAAGGCGGGTTCAATCTCTGTTGATCTATGACGAGTAGTCTTCTTCATTTTGCCTGCTCCTAGTTTAGCTGTGGTGACTAAACTAAATAGGCTCAGAATAAGTTATCCGACGGTTCTAAATGAGTTTTTATGACAGATATTAATTGATTCACTGACGCCTAAAACTTGGATCCCCAGGACCTCACCATTGGGCGCACTGATTTGCGTTACCAGGGCGAAGGCATCTCCAGGCATAAACGTTTTGTCCCTGGGTTTACCTGTGAATTTAAAGACTGATCTTCCTTCATCGTTGACCAACTCAGGAGATCCACGATCAACCACCGCAAACCGATAGTAGTCTTCAACGATGCACTCTAATCTTACTGGTTTGTCTTTTGGGGTGATTAGATCGCCAGGTTTCATTGATTCTTTTACTTTCTCTTCACGTTCATCACTTAAGTCACTTTTTAGACTTTTAAAACAAAGTGGGTAGGCTCAGAAGCCAGATTGGCTAGCCATCATGGCTTCGCCCTCTGACCAGTGATATTAGTGATGATAATGAAAACAAAAGCCCCGCTGAAATAGCGAGGCGATTGCTTGTCCATTAAACCAAGTGGACAGATGGCATAACGATTAGACCTAGTTTTCTCTATCCTTCAGCATAACGTTTGCTCTGTTTCCATCGTTCTTCCGCTGAGTATCAATCCCAACGTCTCTGCACTTATCCCAGAATAAGCTTTTACCCAGGGGCGCTTCTTTCTGCTCTGTGCAGTAGGATTGGTAGCTTCTGTAAACATCGGCTGCTTTGGTTGTATAACCTTTTTGTTTACCTTGTGGGATCTCGCCCCAGTTTGTCTTCTCTACACGATCGTTGATCCAACCTGTCACCGTATCACTAGTAAGCGATGCCCAGATCCTCTTGAGTCTTTGGCTGTCCACTGGATCAATCAATCTAGATGCCTTCAGACCTTTCACAGCCTCCAGGGCTTTGAAGATAATTCCTCCAGCTTCAAGCTTGATCTTATGCTTTAGATTTTCGTCCTGTCTTTCTCGTGGGACGGTGTTTCTAAAGTGCAGCACAGAGAAACGATTCATCACAGCGCCACCCTGGTCTCCCAGTGGAATCTTACCGTTGCCGCAGAATACGAAAGCGCACCTGGGAACGATTGTGATTAGATCTTTATAGAGACGTCTGCCCGTAAAACTCTCACCGCTAACCGCTTGTTTAAACGCTGCTGATCCAAGCATTTTAAAGTTCTTACCGTTTCGTTTAGCCTCTTTGGTTTCGGTGACGATATTGACTCTTTTGTTCAATAACTCTGCTTTGTATTTCTCATTATCTTCACTTGCCAACTGGGCGAGCGTAACCTGGGATCTAGCCGACTCTGGGAAGATTAGTTCAAACGTTTCAGCTAGGACTGACTTACCCGTATCGGTCTCACCATAGCAGTATAGAGCCCGCTTAAACTTATGAGTGATCCCCAGTAACGATGCTCCGAAGAACTCGTAAACACATTGGATACTTTCATCAGGAGCTTCGTTTCCTGCGAAGCTATCTCTTAAGAACTTATCAAAGACTGGACAGGGGCTGCCCTTGACAGATTCTCCAGCCTTCTTAAGCTCCTGCTCAGTTTGAGCTTGCTCCACATGTGCAGGAGTAGGGATCTTCGCATCAATAGCCCAGCGATGCTTCTGCAACCTGGGATTCAATGGCTCAATAGACCACTCGCTGAGATCGTTACTCACTGTCACCCAGGCTGGATGCTCAGGATCTTTACCTGATCCTAGACTAGCAAAGCCAAACTGCTCATTAGGTCCACCTGCCCTGGTATCAGCTTCAAAGAAGTTACTATGCCCTCGTGACTTACGATTTAGCCTAGTTTTCATCTGATCAATGATCAGTGTCTTGTGATGTGGCTGAAGGATCTTCTTTAAGACGTCTGGTGGATCTGCAAGCTTTGAAGTGGTGATCGTTGGGTGGAGATCGTTAATGTCCTGAATATCTCCCTCAATCCGCTCAGAGGGCACTTCTTCAAAGAGATAACCGATCTTATAAGGCGTCTTACCTTCTGCTTTGCCTAAAGCGTGGGATCCCCAATTATCACCGCCACTAAACCGTCCCCAGAATTTACCCATCCAGTAGGTCTCTAAACCGAGGCGATCAATAAACCAGTTTGCTAGATCATCAGCATCATTTGATTTTGGTTTACCTGGGCTCACGATCTTATCAACGATCGGTGTATCCACGCCCTGGTAACGCTCCCGATACTCTTTGATCTGAACATCTCTTCTGAGATCTAAAGGATCTTTATCAGTGACCAGAAGACCTTCTTCTTCAATCTGATCAAAAGTCTGGCTGAGTAAAAGACCTCCAACTCGCATTGGCTCATTGGATTCATAATCAGACCTCGCAACCTTGACAGATTCTTCAATCTTACTAGGCTGAGCCTCAGTTTGAGCGTGCTCTACATGAGGATCAGGCGCTAGCTCTGGATGCATCGTAGGATACTGAGGCGGTAAGCTTTCAGAGATCGTTACACCGCTAGTCGGCTTTAGATTTCTCTCACCTACAGCAACGGGCTCTTCTACAGGCTCAGCTTTGAGCATTGGCTCATTATAAACTGGTCTTGCTGGTCCTGATGTGGACCTACGGTTCTTTAGACCGCCTACTTGTGCACGCCAGTCCATTGCTGATCCTGGCGGACTACTATCTCTTCTTTTCTTCATCTTCGTTCCATTTCTGGAACAAAAGTCTAAGCACTTGCAGGATTAGCTTTCTGTGTTTATTATCCTGCTAGGTTATTGGTGCGCTTTAACAATCGTTCCGAATAATGAGGTAGGGTGGCAGCCCTGCCTTATTTGCTTTTTGAGCCTTATTAGACTCGGCGATTAAAGCCCAGACCTTACGTCAAATGGGTAGAGATCTGGTGCTTGTTTGACCTTCTTGATCAAACGATAAACGGCTTGCTCGTGGTGCTCCTTTCCTGATCGGTTCTTATAACCTTCTAAGCTGATTATTTGAGTGATGTGACGACCTCCGACTCCCTGGGTGTGTAGATCCCAGATTCGTTCCACTGCTTTCATTTCTTCATCTTTAGGCACGATGGACTTTCCATCTTCAGACAATCCAAAACCGTAGCGAGCTTTCCCAGGCGCTCCTAAGAAGCGTCCTTCTTGGCGTAGTTTATTGAGGGCACTACGAGTTCTAAAAGCTGCTGCTGCAATCTCGTAGCTAGCAAATGCGGCTTTGATCGTTCGCATCAATACTTTCTGAGGATCGTCCTCAGCGATGCCACCGTCTACAAAGTGAAGAGTAGCCTTCTTAGCTTTGACGGTATCTTCAATTGCTAAATGGACTGAGATCTCTCGGCTCAGTCTGCTAGCTGATCGGGCAACTAGAACGTCTCCTTTTCTAAGATCGTTCATTGCATCAACCAAACCAGGGCGCTTACTCATAGGGGCTGCGCCACTGGCGGTGTCAGAGTAGATTCCTTTGACCTCGTAACCGTGCTTCTCGCAAAGCTCACGGCAGTCACGCTCCTGGGCTTCTAAGCTTTCGCTTTGCTTCCCAGTGGATCTCCGAACAACGATGATGGCTTTAGGCTTCTTAGACATTAGGCAACCTCCAACTTTTCACAGATATCTTTGCTCCGATGGCTCATAATCGGTTGAAAGTCTCTTCCGTGGTTAATGGCTGAAAGAATAGCGATCCAGTCGTTACGATTCATTGAATCAAGCTCTTCTTTGCTTACACAGCGTCCAACTACAGCATCAATGAGCATCCGAAGCTGCTTTCCATTAAGTGTGAAGTTTACTCCGAACTTGACTGGCTTAATCATCACTTTTCCCTTTCAACATATATGTTATATCATATAATGAAAGATTGTAAAGCTTTTTTGTTTATATTGTATAAAATAAATTTACTGGGGTTTGTGATCTGCATTTTCATCACTTTTATCACAAATGATCGTCATAAGATTAACTCTAAAAGCCCTTAGATACTGATATCTTTTAGTAAAAGTGATTTAAGTGGCTTAAGTGATGTCACTAATCAGAATAAAAACTGTTTTAGTAGTAAATCGTTTGAATAAAGTATTTTTAAAAAGGTTATGAGTAAAACTATCACTTTTATCACTGGTTGACAGATCCAGTCGGGAGAATACGCTGCGAGCAGTTCGCTTTAGCAACATGTGAAGCAGCGGTAGCAACGATGACCACTGGGCACCCTTCATTAACGGAGAAAAGGTGGATGCCCAGCGATCATCAGCTAGCTAGTGAACGAAGTGAGTAGAGATCTCGTGCTGTTTGGTAGCGTCTAGATCTTTATGCTCCATCATCCTTCTCATTTTAAAGAGGCACATCTCGTCAGTATGTCCTCTCACATCATCTAGATCTTTGATGATATCTTCTTTGGTGTAGTGATGTCCTTCACCTGCCCAGATCGTTGAAGTATCTATGTGACCAGGGTTTGGGGTAAAGTAGCTGACGTCTGCCCAGCTAAAATCCCCATCCCAGATCATTTGTGCAGCTTCCTGTGCGTTGCTGGCTTCTACGGTTAGTAGCGCCACCCCTTCACAGGTTACTGAGGTTAATATTTTGAAAGGAATAGTTGCCATTATTTTCTCCTTAATGACTCTGCCCGTTAATGAACCTCATTGTACCACGGGCAACCCAGGGTGTTAAACTCTGACGGAAAAAAGCAGCGGGTCCTATGGTGAGGTTTTCCACCCTGGAAACCCCCAACTCCTAGACAAGTCTTTGAACAGTTTTTCCTGATTCATACCTACGGTATGGTTGATCAACCTTCTGAGACTAGTTCTTGACGGTTACGTCAGTCACAGTGACCTAATACAAATGCTGATCTTAGCGTTTAGATGACGATCTTCAGAGCTAGAATCAGTTTTGAGTGATCAACCCAGGGCTGAGTAAGCAAAGCAAAAATTCTGGGAAAATATCAGCCGTCTCTCACCCTTGTATTTAGACACAACAATTCTTGTTAGAAACGCATGCACTTAGATTTCGGAGATTAGCTAAATGCTGATCAGTAAAGATATTGAGACAATATATTCTGGCTGATTTTTAGACTTTTAAAACAAAGTCGGTAGGCTCAGAAGCCAGATTGGCTAGCCATCATGGCTTCCCCTCTGCTCCCTGGTCTTACTTCTTATCGTAAAGATCACCGTCTTCAGCGGCGTTGAGATCGTTTACTACTCGTAGGCAATATTGAAGCGTGCAACCTGTCTTCTTCTGGACATCGGCATTGGCTGTTTTCATTGCTGCTGTGACTGCTTCTTTTACTGCATCTTTGACCACGGCTTTTAGATAAGCGGCGTCAATCTTTGGATCTAGATCAACATCAGCTTCTTTGATGCTGTTGTCTCTGCATCTATGCTTTCTACCCGTGCTTGGTCTGCGCTTCCTACCGCAGGGCGCAGTTGATGCTTTCTTTTTCTTACCTCTTCTTTTGTGCTGCTTGCCATCCAGTGACCACGATCCGCTGTCGGCTCCATCGCTGAACTTTCCAGTCGGTCCAGCGTGGTTTGGATTGTGATCTTTGAGCACGTCTTCAGAGTATTGTTTGAACGTCTCTATTAAATAACTCAGTTCGGGCTGCATCATATGGCTTCCCGTTCAAGCTGGCTGAGTAAAAGTAGAAGAGCCTGCGATCCCTGGATCTGAGTTGGACGGACATCGTATCCCAGGATTGCTGACTTGATAACCTTGAGGGCTCTAACCTTGTCCTTGTTTAAGGCGGGTTCAATCTCTGTTGATCTATGACGAGTAGTCTTCTTCATTTTGCCTGCTCCTAGTTTAGCTGTGGTGACTAAACTAAATAGGCTCAGAATAAGTTATCCGACGGTTCTAAATGAGTTTTTATGACAGATATTAATTGATTCACTGACGCCTAAAACTTGGATCCCCAGGACCTCACCATTGGGCGCACTGATTTGCGTTACCAGGGCGAAGGCATCTCCAGGCATAAACGTTTTGTCCCTGGGTTTACCTGTGAATTTAAAGACTGATCTTCCTTCATCGTTGACCAACTCAGGAGATCCACGATCAACCACCGCAAACCGATAGTAGTCTTCAACGATGCACTCTAATCTTACTGGTTTGTCTTTTGGGGTGATTAGATCGCCAGGTTTCATTGATTCTTTTACTTTCTCTTCACGTTCATCACTTAAGTCACTTTTTAGACTTTTAAAACAAAGTGGGTAGGCTCAGAAGCCAGATTGGCTAGCCATCATGGCTTCGCCCTCTGACCAGTGATATTAGTGATGATAATGAAAACAAAAGCCCCGCTGAAATAGCGAGGCGATTGCTTGTCCATTAAACCAAGTGGACAGATGGCATAACGATTAGACCTAGTTTTCTCTATCCTTCAGCATAACGTTTGCTCTGTTTCCATCGTTCTTCCGCTGAGTATCAATCCCAACGTCTCTGCACTTATCCCAGAATAAGCTTTTACCCAGGGGCGCTTCTTTCTGCTCTGTGCAGTAGGATTGGTAGCTTCTGTAAACATCGGCTGCTTTGGTTGTATAACCTTTTTGTTTACCTTGTGGGATCTCGCCCCAGTTTGTCTTCTCTACACGATCGTTGATCCAACCTGTCACCGTATCACTAGTAAGCGATGCCCAGATCCTCTTGAGTCTTTGGCTGTCCACTGGATCAATCAATCTAGATGCCTTCAGACCTTTCACAGCCTCCAGGGCTTTGAAGATAATTCCTCCAGCTTCAAGCTTGATCTTATGCTTTAGATTTTCGTCCTGTCTTTCTCGTGGGACGGTGTTTCTAAAGTGCAGCACAGAGAAACGATTCATCACAGCGCCACCCTGGTCTCCCAGTGGAATCTTACCGTTGCCGCAGAATACGAAAGCGCACCTGGGAACGATTGTGATTAGATCTTTATAGAGACGTCTGCCCGTAAAACTCTCACCGCTAACCGCTTGTTTAAACGCTGCTGATCCAAGCATTTTAAAGTTCTTACCGTTTCGTTTAGCCTCTTTGGTTTCGGTGACGATATTGACTCTTTTGTTCAATAACTCTGCTTTGTATTTCTCATTATCTTCACTTGCCAACTGGGCGAGCGTAACCTGGGATCTAGCCGACTCTGGGAAGATTAGTTCAAACGTTTCAGCTAGGACTGACTTACCCGTATCGGTCTCACCATAGCAGTATAGAGCCCGCTTAAACTTATGAGTGATCCCCAGTAACGATGCTCCGAAGAACTCGTAAACACATTGGATACTTTCATCAGGAGCTTCGTTTCCTGCGAAGCTATCTCTTAAGAACTTATCAAAGACTGGACAGGGGCTGCCCTTGACAGATTCTCCAGCCTTCTTAAGCTCCTGCTCAGTTTGAGCTTGCTCCACATGTGCAGGAGTAGGGATCTTCGCATCAATAGCCCAGCGATGCTTCTGCAACCTGGGATTCAATGGCTCAATAGACCACTCGCTGAGATCGTTACTCACTGTCACCCAGGCTGGATGCTCAGGATCTTTACCTGATCCTAGACTAGCAAAGCCAAACTGCTCATTAGGTCCACCTGCCCTGGTATCAGCTTCAAAGAAGTTACTATGCCCTCGTGACTTA
>JGI24006J15134_10001938_pt1 | contig 11653 bp, 17 predicted proteins | sample LinPmetageLP53_FD_15134 | JGI IMG/M metagenome (IMG submission 15134) | reverse complement strand
ACATGGTTTTGTTAGACTAGAGGTAAACATGAAGCTAAAAGGATCGGAGTTAAAACAATTGTTAGAAGTTTTTGGAGCGTTAGGTTACGAAGGCGATTTACACGAAGCTATGACAGCCGCTTTGTTGGAAATGTATTCGGGGGGCGACCTAGAAGCATACAAGACAATTAAAGCGTTGAAAATTTTAAATGTTTCAGACGAAGTCATTGAAAAAGAGTTAGACGCCAGAACCGCCGACCACGCACAAGGAGTACTTGACAACTTGATTGACTAAATAAACAACCTAGCGAACATATTTTAAGCTAAAATATATTTTTAATTAATTAAACGCCAAAGAAAGGAGCGTATTATGGGTTATTCACACTATTGGGACCAACACACAGATTTTGACCACTTACAGTGGAGGCATTTATGTCAATTTGTGAAAACAGGTACCAACCTGTTAAACAACAAAGGCGAACACCACGTTATTTGTAACGGTATAGGGGAAACTTGGTCGTTTCCTACGGTTACCGACACTGAAATAATTTTTAACGGCAGAGGCGCAGAAGCTTGTGACACGTTTGTTTTGGAACGTGTAAAACCAGAGCCACAACCGTATCAACATGACGACCCACAATATAGGGGTACACCGTTTGTGCCTAGGTTCAATTGTGCCAAAACTCGTATGAAACCTTACGACGTAATGGTAACAGCTACGTTGCTATACGCTGCCGAATGTAAAACCGCCGACAACCAACCTGTGATAATTGTGTCCACCGACGGATCACCAGAAGATTGGTCGGCGGGGGTAGAATTTTTTTACGAAACAATGCAAGAAATTAAAAACACTGGTCTTGCTTATTATTGTGGTAAGACTAAGCTGCTGAACCGTGTGTTTGGTACGCTTGCAACCGTTGATTAGGGAGGACATAGACCCAACGATGCCTGTGGCTGTGTCGTATTTTGACCTTGCTACGTTTTGTGTCCCTATATACATTTTTCACAAAGCGGTGCATAAACTTTAATGTCCTTAAACATTGGAAAAGAAAGGTCAAAAAGCCACACTTTAAAAAACATTAGATGGAGAGCTAGATTAATGAAAAGCACGTCGATTCAAGAAACCGAAAAGTTACAACATGTTTTGGAATGGTTAAAAAGCTGCCCTAATGCGTTTGAAATCACTAGCGTTCAAGCAGGCAATCTTGGTGTAAAAATCAAAATCAATGAAATAAAAAATTCCACCTTCACACACGCTGCTGTGGACTAATTAACGGTAGCAACGAACAATGGGTATGTTACTATTGTTTTGTTAAGGTTATTTAGGTTATCAGTATGAGTAAAGTAAAAAGTCTTTATTGGGACGAAATCAGTTTGTTAGAAAACGTTGACTATAAGGAGTCGGTTACAATGTATGCAAATTATTTACACGACGACGAGTTGTATGATCTGCGGCGGGAATACGAAAATTGGGAAGACGTGCCCCGCGAACGGCAATTAGAATATTGTGAGCAGTTGGTCAAACATTACTTAGACGCCGAACGTTGGGATATATGGTTTGGCGCGGACTTGGTGCATAAAAAAGATTCGGAAGCAAACACGTACGAGTATGAATTTAAGCCCGACGGGGTGGTGCCGTTGTTAGAATCGTTAGTTTTTAAGGACGTAAAAAACGACGCTGACTGGTTGTTTGAGTTCAAAAACGATTTACGCAAACGGTGTGAAAACAACATGTTAGAATACTTTGAAGGCCAAATAATAGACAGGTGGTGTTTTTAATGGATATGAATGAATTTTATGTTCGGTTAGCGGACAAAATAAGGTTGGGAAAACCTGACCTGTATTTGGAACAATATACAGAGTTGTTGCGCACCATGAAAGAAATTGATCCTTTGTTTAACTCCACCGCGTTTAATAAACAAGTGATGGCGGTCAAAACTACGGCAAGCAAAAGCCACATTACGTTAGGTGAATATGATGACGTAAACCGATTGAAAAATAGCTGTCAAATTTTGACTTTGCCTAATAGAGAATAAAAGTCGATGAACGATGTTTTTGTTTTTTATGATATTCCGATATACGATATATGACTATACCCCTATATTCAATGACTTACGTTCATTAAACAGGGTAAATGTATATTGGATTCAATAAAGTATGACCGTTCGCGCGGTGATTTTGGAAAAAACTGAAAGCACTTTGATATCGTGTTTCTCTCCTATTAAGTAAACCTAAAGGATCAACTAATGGTATTAGCTAAAAAAACTCATAAGTCTAAAATAGACGTCGTTGCCAACCCACGCACTGAAAAAGGGATTACACCCAAGCAAGAAGAATTTGCTAGGATTTACGTGACCGAAGATGTGACCCAAACCGAAGCCGCGATTAAAGCAGGGTTCAGTCCTAAGTCAGCCCATGCTATTGCTTCCCAACTTTTAAACGGTGTGCGTTACCCCCATGTGATTGCTCGTATCAGAGAACTTAAAATGGAACTTGCTCGTAAATACGAAGTCAGTTTTGAGTCCCACGTTACTAAGCTTGCTCAAATACGTGACGAAGCACTCCAAAACAATAACTATGCGGCAGCAGTTGCAGCCGAAAAATCTAGAGGTCAAGCAGCAGGGATTTACGTAGACAGAAAAGAAATCATGCACGGGAAAATAGACCAAATGAGTAGAGAAGAAGTAATGCGGGAAATTGAAAGATTACAAGACGAGTTTCCTGCCCTTGCTGCGGTGACTAACAATAACGTAGTGATAGACGTAGTTGCCGAAGAAATACCTGACAAAAAGGATTAGTTAGCGCGTGTTCCCCTTGTACCCTGTTGCTACTATAAAGGGGTGCTAAAAACTTAAAGGGAAAACCCAATGAAAAAACGAACATACAAGGTTTATCACAAANCGTATGAACCAGAGGCTGTTCATGTAGCAAATGTCTACATTAAAAGTCATGTACCTGTGTATCAAGCTCTTGAAGAAGTTTTTCGCAAAACTAATAATCTTGCAGGTACGTGGTCAGGAGATCTTACTTTTGTTCAAGAAAAAAGAGAATACGACAACACAGACTATTTTGAAAACGTTGAAGTTGTAGAGCCTCTCCGAGTTGATGAAGACGGTTTTCAACACGGGCACCGTTCAACATCTGTAGGTGATTATGTAGTCGTTGACGGTAAAACATATACTTGTGAAATCAGCGGTTGGGAAAGGGTAACTGAGCAAAAGGACTAACTAGCGCGTGTTCCCCCCGCACCATAACGCTATTATTAAAGGGTGTTAAAAACTTAAAGGGAAAACCAATGTTAGATCTAAACAATAAAGACCATTGGGAGTTAATTACTACCAAAAAATGGTTGGAAGAAGGATTTATAGCTCCTTACAAGGAAACCGAACCTGAGCTTCACAACACGCTACACAGTTTAGCAAAAATAGGGTTGGGAGAAGACGACCACTTTTGGTACGTATTTGACGAGGAACAACAAATGGAACAAGACCCTCGTTTATTGCAGGTGCTTATTGAAGCTGACGATTTAAACTTTAAAGTCAACTACAACAGCAACTATTTTGATAACCCCCCAAACACGCTTGCAACTATCCATGAAGTAAGCAAAAGGACTGTACATATCGTTGAGGAAGACTGGGAATGTGCTTATGAAATCGTTACCCTCAACGTTAACTATGACCATCACGGCAGCCCACCACCCGTTTATTTTGTAAGGGAGTTTATATAATGTGTGAAAACACAGTAGAACAATACGTAGAACGCGGCTTTGAAGTCAAAACATACCAAAGCCGTTGTGGGACAACTGGTTGGCATGGTCAACGTTTGGAGTGTGACCAGTGTGAACAAAACTCACCACCACAATCTTGGGGGGATAAACCTTACGGTGAAATTTACGGATACGACGATTAGTAATGACAGCCAAGCCTGAGTCCAAGCTTTGGAAAAAGTTGAAGCAAAACACCGCCCACACTGGTGTGATATGGACACGCTTAGAGTCATGGGCACTTCCCGGAGTACCCGATCTGCACGGCATATTAGGTGGTCATGCTTTTTGGGTTGAATTAAAGGTTCATAGGTTAAAGTCGTTAAAGTTTGTCCAATTACGTCCCCATCAAATAGCGTGGCAAACACAGTATATTTCACAACAAGGCAACGTTTGGAACTTGGTTGAGCAGCCTTCCTCCCGATCCCTCAATTTATTTCATGGTAAACGTGCCTTTATAATAGGGGAAAGTTCGGTTGACAACGAACCCCTGACCCCTGACTATGTAACCACTGCCCCTTATGATTGGAGCGGCATCATTAATCACATCATCAAGTTTCCTTTGGGACATTAACTCCCATCCCATCCCATCCCATCCCATCCCATCCCATCCCCCTTGATCAAGAACGATCAACAATGATCATTGGTACATTGATCACACACGATCAACGTTGATCAGCCGCGATCACACGTGATCATAAAAATGCTTGAACAACCGTGATTAAATAAAGTTAAGGTTGATTAAAAACCCTTGCACGTCAGCAAGCAATGCCCTATAATGGTTTCCATAGCAAGTGCTATATAACTATTAACCAATACTCGTAGAAAGGAGTAACAAAATGCCAAATTCCAATGTTATTAAAAAGCGTGCTCAAGTTGCCAAGGCAACAAAGGCTCCTGTTAAAAAAGTAGCTGCAAAGCCTAGTGCGGTTCCTGCACCAAAGGCCAGTGGTAAGGCTGAGTTCCACGTTGGCACATATACCGCCAACAATGTTGACGTTGTAAACGGTTGCACGTTTGCTGACATAAACCAGTTTGTTAAGGACAACGCAGGTGGTTCAATGGCAAACGTTCAGGTTGTAGCGTTAGCCACACCTAGTGAAGTGCCTTTTGGTTGGGGCGGTAAAAAACCCGCTACTGGTCTAGGTGTCGGTAGGGTTGCCAAGCAAACAGGTGGAGTACGTGCCACTATGCAAACTATCGTGTTAAACGGTGGTTCATTGCAGGACGTGGTTGCTACAATCAAAGCTGCTAAATGTGGCGGCAATGCGTTGTGGTCAGTACGTGCGTTACTTAACGGTGACAACACACGGTCAGGAAAACCACATTGGGGCACTAGCTTTATCAAGTTAGTGGTTCAACCCGCCAAGTAAGGCACACCATCGGGGGCAGTCATAATGGCTGTCCCTTTTTTTGTGCGTGTTGTTCCCGTCCCATCCCATCCTTTCCCCTTCCCCATCCCCTCCCGTCCCGCCCCCTCTCGAAGACATAGGTGCATGGTTATATTATTAATGATCATAAGTGATCACGCGGGATCGCGGTCAATGCTGCACTGCAACACAAAGTGGCTAAAATTTAACCACTTAACTAAAGGTTAAATAAAGTTAAATAAACCTATACATTAGGAAAAATACCTGTATAATACAGGGCATACCAACCAAGCAATAACGCTTAAACAAACGGTATAGGGTAAAACAAAATGGCTAAAACCAATAAAAAAGTAACTACAAAAACCGCTGCTAATGTTGCAGCAGCACCTACACTTAACACAGGCACATACGCAGCGCATAGCATATGCACTAAAAACGGGGTAACACCCGCGCAAGTGTTGGCATGGGTACAGCAGCACGCCAACGGCAACCTTGCTAACGTGCAAGTGGTACCTGTTACGCCTTACCACTGGGGGCAAACAGGCGGCAAAGGCAGGGTTGCCAATGCTACAGGCGGTGTTAGGCAAACAGGGTTGGCGCTTGCATACAATGGCGGCAACCTTGCTAACGTGCAAAAGCAAACCAAGGCGGCCAAGCTTGGCGGTAACTGGTTATGGTTTACAGTGGCATTGCTTAACGGTGGCGCCAAGCGTACCAAGGCGGCACATTGGGGTACTAGCAACATTGCGCTAGTGGTGCAACCAACCGCTAGCTAGGGTACCCCCCGCCCACAAAATACCCCTTAATTGGGGTATTTTTTTGCCACCCCCCTTAGGGACGGGAGACAGTTAGCCACGCTAGTGGTTAACTGTGTTCCAGCCAGATAATTATGTATCAAAAAATTATGAACAATTAGCCCTTAACCTGCCTCCTTTTTTTGTGTATAAAGGAACTAGGTTCATGGGCTTGAAAAAATTTTCGAAAAATTATTAAATATGACAATAGATTTAACACTAGTTCCTGAAGATCGATTAAAGTCGTACGCACAATTACTTGACCGTGCAAAACAAATTTCAGAATCCGAAAGTTCTAAAACCGACTTTATGTCCTTTGTTGGTTCGGCGTGGCCGGAGTTCATACAAGGCAACCACCATAAAATAATGGGCGAAAAATTTAACCGCATAGCTAGCGGCGATTTAAAACGTTTGATTATAAACATGCCCCCCAGACACACTAAGTCTGAGTTTGCCAGTTACTTACTGCCTGCTTGGTTAATGGGACGCAAACCTACTTTAAAAATAATGCAAACAACCCACACCGCAGAACTTGCTTACCGCTTTGGACGCAAAACACGTAACTTAATGAACAGCGCCGAATACACAAAAGTGTTTCAAAACGTGGTCTTACGTGCCGACAGCCAAGCAGCCGGACGTTGGGAAACCGAAAACGGCGGCGAGTATTTTGCCGCAGGCGTAGGGGGTGCAGTTACAGGCCGAGGTGCAGATTTGTTGATTATTGATGACCCGCATTCCGAACAAGACGCTTTAAGCCCCACCGCAATGGAACACGCTTACGAATGGTACACCAGCGGACCACGTCAACGGTTACAACCCAATGGTGCCATAGTGATTGTAATGACCCGTTGGGCAGAAAACGACTTAACAGGTAAGTTATTAAAACAACAAGCCAGAGATATTTTAGCCGATAAGTGGGAAGTGGTCGAATTTCCGGCGCTGTTGCCCGACACCGACAACCCCATGTGGCCGGAGTATTGGAACAAAAAAGATTTGCTAGCCGTAAAAGGTAGTTTAAGCGTAGGCAAATGGGAAGCCCAATGGCAGCAAAACCCCACTAGCGAAACCAGTGCTATTTTAAAACGCGACTGGTGGAACACTTGGGAACAAAAAGCGTTACCCCCTTTAGAATACATTATGCAAAGCTACGACACCGCTTTTAGTAAACAAACCAACGCCGACTACAGCGCCATAACTACATGGGGTGTTTTTTACCCCATTGAAGGCGGACCGCCTAACATAATTTTAGTAGACGCTACCCGAGGCAGATGGGACTTTCCTGACTTACGCCGCCGTGCTTTACAAGAATACCAATACTGGGATCCTGAATGTGTGCTTATCGAAGCTAAAGCCAGTGGTATGCCGTTGACCCAAGAGCTGCGCACAATGGGTATACCCGTGTTGAATTACAGCCCAAGCAGAGGCAACGATAAATTTACTCGTGTAAACGCTATTGCTCCTATATTTGAATCTGGGTTAGTATGGTGTCCAGACACAACTTGGGCAGAAGAAGTGGTTGAAGAATGTGCGGCGTTTCCGGCAGGGGAGCACGACGATTACGTAGACACCGTTACACAGGCGTTGCGGCGTTTTAGAGAAGGCGGGTTTATAGCACACCCCGAAGATTACCAAGACGACGAGCCGGAATATAAACAAAGGATGTACTACTAATGGCAAGTGTTTTTAAACCGTCCAACATAGAACCCAGCTTGTTAGAAGCACCGCTACAAGACATGGATATTTTGGAAACCGAACTACAGCAGCCAGAAGAAATAGAAATAATTACGGAAACCGAATCGCCAGACGGAAGTGTACAAATAGATTTTGAACTGCCCGAAGAATCGTTTGGCGGTGAGCCCGAGTCGTTTTTTGACAACCTTGTGCCTTTGCTGTCCGACCAAACGTTAAACAAAGTTTCTAGCCAGTTAAGGGCAAGCGTACAAGACGACAAAACGTCACGCAAAGATTGGGAAGAAACCTATACCAACGGTTTAGACTTACTAGGATTAAAATACGAAAACCGTTCCCAACCGTTTGAAGGCGCAACAGGCGTGATACACCCGCTGCTAAACGAAGCCGTAACACAGTTTCAAGCGGGGGCGTACAAAGAAATGCTTCCTAGTTCGGGACCCGTAAGAGCACAGGTTGTAGGAGCAGAAACTCCCGAAACCATTGCGCAAGCACAACGGGTACAAGAATACTTAAACTACATTTTAATGCACGAAATGGAAGAGTACGAACCTGAGTTTGACCAAATGCTTTACTTTTTGGGACTAGCGGGCAGTGCGTTCAAAAAATTATATTTTGACGACGTACTAGGTAGACCTGTAAGCAAGTTCGTACCCGCCGAAGACGTTGTTGTGCCTTACACCGCCACCGACCTAAAGTCTGCTGAGCGAGTAACACACATAATAAAAATTTCAGAAAACGATTTACGGAAACAACAAGTAAGTGGTTTTTACGCCGACATGGAATTAAAAGGTGGGTCGAACGAATCGACCGACGAAATAACAGAAAAGTATAACGACTTAGAAGGTTTAGACGACAACGACAACGACACCGAATACACTTTATTAGAGTGCCATTGTTATTTAGACCTAGAAGAATATCCGGACACAGACGACACCGGAGAGCAAACCGATATAAAACTTCCTTATATAGTTACGGTGTGTAAAGACACTAAGGACGTTTTGTCTATTAGGCGCAACTACACTGAATCTGACCCTATGAAAAACACCATAAGTCATTTTGTGCAGTACAAGTTTACTCCCGGACTTGGTTTTTACGGGTTCGGCTTAATACATTTAATGGGAAACCTGAGCCGCACCGCAACCGCTAACTTACGCCAACTAATAGACGCCGGAACATTAGCCAACATGCCTGCCGGATTTAAAGCCCGAGGCATACGAATAGCTAACGAAGGCGAACCGTTGAGTCCAGGAGAGTTTAGAGACGTTGACGTTCCAGGAGGCGATTTACGTACCAGTTTAATGCCTTTACCTTACAAAGAACCAAGCAGCACGTTGTTTCAATTAATGGGGTTTGTGGTCGAAGCCGCTCAACGTTTTATTGGCACAACCGACCTTGCCGTAGGCGACGGCAGCCAAGAAACACCCGTAGGAACAACTATTGCTTTACTAGAACGTGGAAGCAAAGTAGTAAGCTCGGTTCACAAACGACTACACGCAAGTATGAAACACGAGTTAAAAATGCTTGCTCGGTTGATTTCCGAAGACCCAAAACCTTACCCTTATGAAGTAAACGCAGAAGCACAAATAAAAAGCTCTGATTTTGACAACCGCGTAGACATACTGCCCGTAAGCGACCCCAACATATTTAGTATGTCGCAACGGGTAATGCTTGCTCAAGAACAATTAAAACTAGCAAACAGTAGCCCAGTGATGCACAACATGTACGAAGCATACAAACGGGTGTACCAAGCGTTAGGGGTAAACAATATTGATCAAATATTAAAACCCGAACCTGCCCCCGAACCTATTGACCCCGCTACCGAAAACCAAACCGCGTCTACGGTGGCAGCGGGGCAAGGACAATTAAAAGCGTTTGCTGAGCAAGACCACGATTCTCATATAACGGTGCATCAAGCCTATATGGGTTCAAAAGTAGCGCAGATGCAGCCTTCGGTTTTGTTGACTTTAGAAAAACATATTTTTGAACACATAGGATTAAAAGCACAAACCATACACGACCAACAGATGCAGCAAAACCAACAAGCGCAGCAACAACCACCCGAACAACACGCTAATATGGTGGCTCAAATACAAGCGCAGTTGATGTCCGAATACATGCAAGCTAATCCACCGCAGCAAGAGCAAGACCCTTTGGTTGAAATAAAACGCCAAGAACTGCAAATGCGACAAATGGATTTAGAAGCAGACAACCAGTTAGACCAACAAAAACTACAGTTAGACCAACAACGCTTAAACGAAACAAGTAACGTTGCCAGAGAACGAATACAAAGCACCGAAGGTATTGCAAACATGCGAGCTCAAATTGCTAGAGAACGACAAGCCCAAAACGCAAATGGCAAAACAGGACAATAGGAGTACGTAGGTGATTCAAATACCCGCAGCCGCCGCTTTATACAGAGCTATAAAAACAGGTAAACAAATATCAGACAAATACAATGTGCCTAAAGTAATAAAAGATAAAATAAAAAACGGAAAGATAAGCGAAACCGTAGGCACTAAAATGTTACGTCGTGTTGACGAACTGCCTGAAAACGTGGTAGCGCCTGCAAACAAACAATTAAAATTGTTTAAAAACGGGGGGCACGTTGTGAAAAACAAATCTATAGACGGTATTGCAAAACGAGGCAGAACCAGAGCAACACGGAGCAAAGGATAAAACAATGGACAAAAACAAACGGGGGCTAACTAAAGCGCAATCACAAGCGGCAGGTTTGACTGGTGACGCTAAACGCAAAGCGGCTGCTAAACGTAGAAAAGACGAAGAAATACAAAAAGCAGCAGTAGTTGCAGAAGCAAAAAGAAAAGCCGCAGAAGAAAGAAAAATGAAAATGGTTGATAAAGCTTCTTTATTAATAGGCAGTACAAAAGTAGGTGTTGGCATAGGCAATAAATTGGCGGATCGATCAATCAAAACATCAACCGAAAAAATCCGGCAAGCTATGAAAGACAAGGCACTCAGGCAAAAAAACGCAGCACTTAGGCAAGCTAGAAAAGAAGGTAGAATAACTGGGGCTGTTGGTCTTAACAAAGGAGGACGTGTTATGAAAAAACCAGTAAAACGTAAAGACGGTAGTTCTAAAGAAGGCGAAAAAAGTAACAATAAAACAAAATTTGAAAAACAAGCCGAAAAGGTTTTAAAAGAATCAAAGCTTTTAGGATTAAAAACTACCTACAAAAAAGACCAAGCAAAACCAGTAAACCGTAAAGACGGTAGTCCAAAAACTGGGGAAGAAATTATAGCGTACGAAAAAGAAACACACACAAAATACATCGAAAAATCTCCTTTGGAAACAGGGAAAGAAATGATGAGAGCTCAAGCAGAACGAAACGCAAAAAACACCTACCCCCGTCGTCGTCGTGGTGTGGGCAAAGCGGTGAAAGGTTTTGGCAAGGCATTACCATGAAAGGCGTTAAACACTACACCAAAGCAGGCAAACTTTGGAAAGGCAGCACTCATAAAATGCCTAACGGCGACTTACACACAAATAAAGGCCATACTAAAACCTCACAAAAGTTAGTTCATTTTAGCGACTTGTCTAAAAAAGCTCAAAATAAAATAAACAAAACAGCATGACAAACAAAAAACCTACTGCTAAAAAACTGCATCCAGAATCTAAATACGCAGAGTTTGATTTAGATGGCGATGGCGTTGTGTCCGACGCTGAAATACAACGGTCGCAAGAAATGATGGAACTAGAACTTAGAGAACAAAAAGCTGACGCACAACAAAAAATGGCGTGGATTGCTATGGGTTCTATGTTGGTGTTTAGCATGGTGTTGTTTACGCCTATGGTTACCGAATCGAGAGTAGCAGCTCTTGCTGACTTGTTAGGTCTTTTTTACATTGCCCAAGCAGGTGTTGTGGGCGCGTATATGGGAACATCTGCTTGGATGTCTAGGAAATAGTTATGGCTAAACCTTTTGTATACCAATGTACACTAGACCGTGTGGTCGACGGCGATACGATAGACGTTAACATCGACTTAGGTTTTAAAATCATTCTTGCAAAACAAAGGGTCAGACTTGTCGGTATCG
>JGI24006J15134_10001935_pt1 | contig 11658 bp, 9 predicted proteins | sample LinPmetageLP53_FD_15134 | JGI IMG/M metagenome (IMG submission 15134) | reverse complement strand
AAAAAGACAAGATATTTAATAATACATACGGTGAACAAGACTTATCACAAGGTAAAATAAACTTTACAGTTTCTGCTTCTTGGCTAGATTCGATGGATCCTGATGATAAGCAACATTTTGATTCTTTGTTTGAAGTTGTTGACAGATTAATTAAAGGAAGTGAATTTGAACATCTTAATGAAGCAACACCTGATGGGGTTATTAAAAAATTAAATAAAGTACAAATTAATAAAGTATTTTTCTATCTTATAGAAAAAACAGGATCCTCATATACTAGGATAGATCTTTTTAGTGTTCTTTCAGATTACTTTGATGTATTCCCAAATAAATTTTACAATTCATTATCTAATAAATTTAAAGATGAATTAATTAATGAATTAGATGCAAAATACAATATTTTAGAAAAAAGAAAAATTAGAAAATTATTTTAATATGACAAAACGAATATGGATGGTGTCCGATTCGCATCTTGGTTGTAGATCAAATTCTGTTTTGTGGCTCCAAATTATTGAAGATTACTTTTTTAAATTTTTTATTCCTTTAGTTAAAAAAGAATATAAAGATGGTGATGTTCTTTATCACTTAGGGGATGTATTTGATAATAGGCAAAGTGTTAATTTAGCAGCACAGGATTTAGCAATTAGAGTATTTGAAGAATTAGGAAAGATATTTCCTGATATACATATCATTGTAGGCAACCATGATATAATGAGAAAAAACTCAAATGAAATTTCATCTGTAGACTGTTTAAAATATTTACCTAATGTAAATGTATTAAAAGAACCTAAGATTTTAAAATACAAAGATGCTACTTGTTTATTAATGCCGTGGAGAAGAAATCATGAACATGAAAAAGAAACCTTAGATACTTTTACTCAAAAGATTGATTATATGTTTTGTCATACTGAAACTAGAGGGGTGCAAACTAGTCCAAGCACAAAGCATTTGCATGAAGGTGGTAATGAAGTAGGTATATTTAAAAGATTTAAAAGAGTTTATTCTGGTCATATTCATTATAGACAAGATAAAGAAAATTTTGTATTGGTAGGCAACCCTTATCAAATGACAAGATCAGATAGAGATAATCAAAAAGGAATATACTTATTAGATTTAGAATCAGGTAATCATAAATTTTTTGAGAATGATTTGAGTCCAGTATTTCTTAGATATTATATTAATGAAATATTAGAAATGAGAATGGATGAAGTTGCTAAAGAAATAAAAAATAACTTTGTTGATATCTTTATTCCTTCAAATGTTTTAGGAAAGTATAACATTAATATGTTTATGGATTATCTTGATGGTTTAGCAAGAAAGTTAGAGCCAAGGATTTATGATGAAGAAAATCCTTATGATAGAGAAGACGGAGAATTATCGGATTTTAATGGAGAAATGAATTTAATGAATATTGCAGCAGAACATATTAATTCTCTAGATTATGATGATGATTTAAAAGAAAGATTAAAAGTGTCAGTACAAGAATTATACAAAAGAACATTATCTCCTAACTATGAAAATTAAAAAAGTAGAGTTTAAAAACATTGCTAGTTACGGTAATAGAATACAAGTAATAGATTTTGAAAAAGATAAAAGTAATTTATATTTAGTCTTAGGTGGCAACGGTGCTGGTAAAAGTACATTAGCTAAGGTAATTACATATCTATGTTATGGTAAAGTAGAAGGCGCATCATTAAAAGATTTACCTAATAGGGTTAATGGTGCATTATGGGGAAAGATTTGGTTAGAGTCAAAAGGTAATGCTATTGAAATTGAGAGAGGAATTAATCCTGGGATCTTTAATGTAAAAATTAATGGTGAAGATTATGATGTTGCAGGTAAAGTAAATTTACAAGATTTTTTAGAAACGGAAATATATGAAATACCTTATCATGTTTTTAAGAATGTAATTATTTTATCTGTCAATGATTTTAAATCTTTTATTACTATGTCTCCTTATGATAAAAAAAGAATTATAGATAAAATATTTGGTTTTTCTATTATTAATGAAATGGCTGAATCTGTTAAAGAAAAAAGAAAAGGAATTATTGAGGAGATAAGAACCTATGAGGATGAAATAAGAACTCTTAATGAATCTATTGGATCTGTTTATGATAAGATAGAACAAATAGAATTGCTAACAGCAGAAAAAGATGCATCTAAAGTTAAAAAATTAAAAGAAGATTTAATTTCATTAAACGAGAATAGGAAAAAACTAAATACCTTTACACAGTCTACTAAAATAAAGTTGGAAGAATTAGACAATGATTCTAGAAATAAGTCAAAGGATTATTCATCAATTGGTAATAAAATAACAAATATTAAAAATGATCTAAAATTGTTTGAAAATTCTACATGTCCTACATGTACAGCACCTCTTACTTCTGATTTTCATTTAGATATTAAAAAAGAAAAAGAAGAATCTTTAACATCTCTTAATGAACAGTATGAATTAATCAAAACAGCATATGATGATTCTGTAACTAAATTAAATGATCTTAGAATTAAAGGTAGGCAAATCCACGTTAAAGCTGGTCAATTAGAAACTCACATGGAGAATATTAAAAGTAAGTTAATTGAATTAGCTGATAAAGATGAATCAGATTCTTCGACTAATCTAAAACAATTAGTAAAAGACTTTGGTACTCGCAAAACAGAAAAGACAACTGGTAAATTAAAAAGTGAAGGTGAAGATTATTATTTAACTATCTTAGAGAATTTAATGGGCGAAAATGGAATTAAGAATTTAGCAGTAAGATCTATTCTTCCATCCTTTAATAATCATATTCTTTTAATGGGTAGGGAAATGGGAATTCCATTTGGTATTAGGTTTAATGAAAAGTTTTTTTGTAACTTGCATCACCTAGGAACTGAGATAAGTCCAAAGACATTAAGTACAGGAGAAAGGAAAAAAGTAGACTTTGTAATTATCATGGCATTAATGAAAATGATTAAAGTTAGGTTCCCATCACTTAATATTTTATTTTTAGATGAAATCTTTTCTTCCATAGATTCTGATGGTGTACATCATATAATTAATATACTTCATAATACTATACAAGATATAGGCCTTAATACCTTTGTTATTAATCATACAGTATTACCTAGTGAATATTTTGATAAAAAGTTAGAAATTACAAAAGATGGTGGGTTTAGTGAATTTACAATTGAATCTATTGGATAAATATAATACAAGAAAAATAATAACATAGATGTCAGCATATAATCAAGAGTATAATAAAGACAATACAATCTTACGTTATATTATAGTAGCTCTTTTAGCGGAATTAAAAGATAAAGTCTATTATTATAATCAAATAGATGAAGATACGTTAAAGAAAATACCAGTGCCTTTCTTTTATTCAATTACAGGTGACGGTAGGTTTTTGATGGATAACTTTCTTTTTGATGCAGAAGCGGCAGGTAAAGCAATAGGTGATTATGAGACAGTACCAAGAGGTATAATACAGCTAACTGGAATATCCATAGATTCAGGTAACCAAACAAATAAGTTTGCTAGAGGTGAGTTTGTACAGGAGTGGGAAGGTATATTAAAAACATTTTCATTAGAAACTAATTTTTTACCATTAAACATGTCTTTTGATTGTACTATTGTTTGTTCATCTAATTTAGAAATGTTAAAGGTAACTGAATCTTTNATGAGTAAATTATATAAAAATAATCTTTTCCAAGTAGATTTAGGCATGATGAGAGTACANGCAAATTTTGCAGTACCAGAAGANTATACACAAAATAGATTATTTGAATTTCAATTAAATGATAAAAAAGAATGGAGTGTAACTTTCCCTGTTGAGGTTGCTTCCTTTATGCCAGTGTTTGAACAGGGTGTTTTAATACCAGAGATAAGTCTTATGACAAAGGCAGCAATTAAATCTAATCCAACGGCACAAGGTGTTGGTATGTTAAGATCTGGTGTTGATAATGAATTAGGTATTTACTTTGGTGGAATATTCCAAAAATTCCAAATGACACAAGAAAGTTTATTAAAAATACAACCTGGTAGTTCTAGAAGTAATGCAGGTTATATTGACCCTAATGCAATACTAACAGGCGGTCCTTATTCTGAGACAACAATATCATCAGCACCAATAGTACCTGAATCGTTAGATAGTTTAAATTATCGTAATGCAAAAGCAGAACCAAAAGTAGATGAATCTGGCTTAGGAAGTGTAGATGACGGATTCGGAAAGTGACAATCAATTAACAGTCAAGACTTAGAATATATAAAACAAATCAAATAAGTGTAATATGAAAAACACAATGAACGAAGGCCAAACACAAGTATATGCCGATGGTGGATTAGATCCAACTGCAGGTGTTNATAGTGGAGCTCCTTATTTAAATCAACCTAGACAACAATTACTGGATATAATTCATGTATTGTTTAATCAAAGTNGTAAAATGAANCCNGATGGAAANGGNAAAATTATACANNNNGGTCCAATGACAGATGCTCAAGTATTGGCTATTTTAGTTGGTATGGGAATACCTCAACAAATGGCAATATCTGGTATTACTCATTATAAAGGAGGACAGGTAAGTGAATCCGATATATACACTGAAACAAATAATCAAAAAAATCATAATAAAATGAACTTTACACTAACAGATCTATATGAAAATGTTATTGGGAGTAAAACTAAATTAGAAGCAATGGATAATGATAATTCCAGAGTTTCATATTCTGTCCAAGACTCACTAACAATTTTAGGAGAAGCATTAAATGCATTCCCAATGAAACTAAAGAATGCTGACCTTTCGCTAATTAGTGAAGAGATAGAAAAATCAGCTGACCCAAATCTTAAATTTAAAATTGCAAGAAATTTATATCAAAAATTATCTTCAGCAACTTGGTTAAATCCAATTTCTGAATTAAGAGAGTATATAATGGAATCATATAATAATGCTAAATGGTCATTTAGAATTAGTGAATCTATTGAAAGAACNNCAATGNAAAAAGGAAAATTAATAGAATCATTAAATAATGATTTAGTTTCTTTACTAAATGAATCAGATGTAAAATCTAAGTTTGCTGTAATTGCTGCTAAGAACCCATGGTCAGTGGATGTTAAGGAAATTGTAAATGAAATGAATGCTGAAGATCAAAAAATTGCATCAACAGCAAATGGAAAGATTGTAAAAATTCTTTCTCCAGTTTTAGAATCAGAAAATGGATTAACTTTCCAATTACATGGTAAGAATTATACTTATGATGGAAAATCTGTTATTGAAGCTAACGTAACTGATCCAAGATTCTTTGATGTATCTGAAGGATTAGCAATGTTCTCAAGAAATGGTGACATTCTTTCATTACATGGAGAGAATGATAAAACATTATCATATAATATTACTGAAGGAACTTTAACGATGGGTAAAATTGATTTAACTTCTTCAAGTATAATTGAATTAAAGGAATCATTATTAGCTACTAACTTTTCAGGATATAGAAACCAATGGCAAAATGATAAAATCTGTAAATTCTTTGAAAGTATTGATTTAGTTTGCGAATTAGATGAATTCACTACAGTTCAATCTGAAGAATTCGCTGATTTATTCTTAACAGTAATTGGTGTTCAGGAAGGTATCTATATTAATAAGGTAAATCCTGGAATGAATTTAAATGAAATGATAAAATTTGATACTGCAACAGAAACTGTTGAGGTAGTAAAAGAATTTATTAATTTTGATATTTCTCCAATTCTTAATGAAAGATTACTAGCAGAGAATAATGAAAAGACAATAATTGAAAATAAAAGAAAAGAACTTACTGATGCTGTTTCTTTTTTAGAAGAAAAAAAATCTGAAGTTAAAGCCGCTATTGAAAAGTTAGGTGAAACTGAAGAATTAACTGAAGCTTTAAACTTAGTAGGTGAAGAGTTAAAGAATAAAGAAAAAGAATTAGCTAATTCTTATATCTCGGAAAAAAAAAGTAAGGACGACTATTTAAATGATGGTTATGTAGAAGCATCAGTTAAGAAAAGTGGTCAGGGATTAAAAAAAGATCAAGAAGTATTAGTTAGTGCTGAAGAATATTCTTCATTAGGCGATGATGATATGTTAACTATTATTGTTCCTAAGAATGGTAAAACTGTTATACTACCTAAAGGTGATTTATCTGTTAAGATTTAATATTTATATAAAAATCTAATAATATAATTAGAGGACCGATTGATTAAACAATCGGTCCTTTCTTGTATATAAATAATAAATAAACAATCTAATGGCAAGAAAAAGAAATTATCTAAACAACAGAGACCTCCTCGACCAGATAGTATTATCTAAAGAGTTGGATGAGCTCACGCCTAAGGCATTAGAATTCTTAATGTTATTAGCAGACAAATGCTCAATGAAATTAACATATAGAAATCCAGAAGATAGACAAGATTGTATTGCCTATGCTTATATGGATCTTTATAGATACTGGAGAAATTTTAATCCAGAGAAAAGTACAAATGCTTTTGCATATTTTACTGAAATAGCAAAAAGAGGGTTTGCAAAAGGTTGGAATAAATTACACCCAAAGAAATATCATGGTACTGTTTCAATTAATGGTAGTGCTGACAGTGAAGGTATTTATACGATATAATGTTACATGAGTATAAAGAAGGTAAAACCAACATCTAAGTCAGGATTTAAGCAAGGTTATTATAAACCAAAATTTCCTCAGAAGTATAGAGGTGGTGATCCAATAATATATAGAAGTAGCTGGGAAAGAAAGTTTTGTCATTGGTGTGATTATAATGAAGATGTTATTTATTGGATATCAGAACCTTTCTCTATACCTTATTTTAGTTTATTAGATAATAAGTGGCATAAGTATTATCCTGATTTTTTCTTTAAGATGAAAAAAGGAGATACCACACAAGAATATGTTGTTGAAATAAAACCTAAGGCTCAGTTACAAAAACCAAAAGAACCTAAGAGAAAAACAGCAAAAGCATTAAGGAACTTTAAATACGCATATGAATCGTATGTAAGGAATTTATGTAAAACCAATGCTTTAAACAAGATGGCAAAAGAAAGAAACTGTAAAGTAATGTTATTAACAGAAGATTCAAATTTATTCTAATGGCTTTAATAGGAGAGTTTAACGCAGACCTTGATATTTACCTCGCTGAAAGCAAAGGCAGGGTAGGTGCATCCAAAAGATCTAGTAATGATATACTAATGATGGGTGCTAAAAGTAAAGGTCCTTTATTACCTGGTAAGATGTATTGCTTTAATTATTATACTACCGAAGAAGCTTTTTATGATACGAAACCTTTAGTTATAGGTTTAGGTGAATCTGATGATGGTAATCAATTAGGTATTAATTTACATTATATGCCTTATGAAGCTAGGATTCCTTTTTTAACTGAATTAACAAAAACTTTAAAAAATCAAATAGACGGTAATAAAATGGAAGATCCTTCAAAAGAATCTCCTATACCAACATTTCAATGGAAATTTTTAAAACGAGCATTAGGTAAAAAATATAATTTAACTTATTGTGTAAGGCAGTATAAAATGGCACGAATGAAAAATCCTTATGTATTAGGATATGGTGATTGGTATGTAGGTGCAGTGAATAATGAAGATGAATTCTTTGGTGGAAATATAAACCAAGCACAATCATTGTACTACAAGAATATATAAACTAATAAAAAACAAGAATATGGCAGGTTTTACAGATAGAAGAGGACCACTAAGTACAGGTAATCCAGTAAGAAAGATTCTAAAAGATCTTTCTAGTTTAGGAATGGCTTATGACGATATGATCATTCGTAATTCTAGAGCAGTAGGTTTTACTGAAAATCAAATGGGTTATTCATTTAATCCGATGGGTTCTGATGGTGATGATATGTATGGTGCATTTGCAGCATTATCATTAACTGATACTAACATGAAGAAAAATATTGCATTTTTCGACCAAGATTATATCAGAAAGCGTGATCAGCTTAGGACATTTGCAGTACAAGATGAAATTGAAGAGATCTTAGATGTAATAACAGACGAGGCTATAGTATTTGATGAATCTAATTATATGGCATATGCTGACTTTAATGGTCATATAGGTGAATCTATTGAAGAAGAAATAAGTGATGTATATAATAATATCTACAATTATATTGGATTTAATGATCATGTTCAACCGTGGAATTATTTTAGAAAATGGTTAATTGATGGATTTCTTGCATTTGAAATAGTTTATAATGATAAGCAAACAGAAATTATTGGATTTAAAGAATTAGATCCAATATCATTAATGCCAGGTATTGATACTGATGATGGTAAAAAAGTTTGGATTCAATATAAAGGAGAAGGTGCAAAGGAAAGAACATTATGGGATTCGCAAATAATTTACATTTCATATTCACAAGTTAATTCACCAATGAGAATATCTTATACAGAAAGATTAATCAGATCTTTTAATCTTTTAAGAATAATGGAACACAGTAGAATTATCTGGGCTGTATCAAATGCTTCATTTAAAACTCAGTTTACTATCCCAGTTGGTGGTAAATCAAAAACCAGAGCAAAGCAATCATTATCAACATTAATGAATTCTTACCGAGAGGTAGTAGACTTTAATTTTGAAAGTGGTGAAATACAAACTAACGGTAAACCAATGATGCCATTCAATAAGGAATATTGGTTACCTTCTAAAGATGGTGAAACACCTGAGATTACTACTATTGGTGGTGATGGGCCAGATTTAGGTGATACTGAGTCTTTAAAATATTTTTCTGATAAATTACAGTTAGCTTCTAAAATACCTTTCTCAAGATTTGATAGAGAAGGCGGTAATACATATGATATGGAAGCAAGTGGTATGTTAAGAGATGAAATTAAGTTTGGAAGGTTTGTTTCAAGATTAAGATCCATATTCCAAGAAATACTAGTTAAACCTGTATATCTTCAAATGTGTCTTAATCATCCTGAATTAAAAAATGATATTGCATTTAAAGCCGGTTTAGGTTTAGACTTTATAAAAGATAATGTTTTTGAGGAAATGAAAGAAATGGAATTGCAAACAAAAAGAGTTGATTTTATTGGTAACCTGAAAACTCAATTAAGTACTATGAATGCTGAAATGGAAGAAATACCATATTTTGATTTAGGTTTCTTAATTAAGAGGTATGGTGGATTTACTCGTGATGATATTAAAGCAAACGCTAGAGCAAAAGAACGCGAAGACCTAAGAGAAGAAGGTTTTAAAGAAGAGGATATAGAAAAGATCCTGTTAGGTGCAGCTAAGAAGGATTTTAAGCCCGAAGAAAAATCTGATGGTGTAGATGAAGATCCGTTAGGTGATATCTAAAAACTATTAAGAGTTGTAATATATAAATCAAATAATAACTAGAAAGATGTCTAATAAGAAACTTTTAATTCTAGAAAGATCTAAGTCAAACCTAACCATGTCAAAAGATGCCGATGGCTCTGTTGTACTGGAAGGTGTATTTACTGAGATTGGAGTAAAGAATAAAAACAATAGAATATATGAAGAGGCAGAAGTTCTTCCTCATATTAACGAATTAAAGGAAAAGGTAAAAACTAACAAACTGTTAGGTGAACTTGACCACCCTAAAGATTTTGATATTAGCTTATCAAACGTCTCTCATGTTATCGAGGATTTAGACTATGATAAAGATAAGAAACAAGTATTAGGAAGAATCAGATTATTAAATACTTCAAAAGGAAAAGAAGCTCAGGCATTAATAGAAGATGGTATTCCATTACATATTTCAAGTAGAGCTGCTGGAACTGTTGATGAAGCAGGTAAAGTTAAAATTAAAAAATTCTTTACATATGATTTAGTTGCTGATCCTGGGTTTGAAAATGCCGAATTGGCCAGAGTGAATGAATCTTTTGGAATTGAAAATTCTGAAGGTTTATATATTTATGAAATGGCAGAAACTGAAGATGAAATAAATAAAACAAATAAAACAGATCTAACAATGGAAAATAACACAGGAAACTTTGTAACCGTTGAGGATTTCAATAAGTACACGGAATATGTTAAGAATACATTAGACGGTGTTAAGGAATCTGCAAATTCAAATAACGATGAACTAATTCAAAAATTAGTTACATATACTGAGCATATTGCAGAAAAGGTAAATCAGGTAACTGATTATACTGAATACTTATCTGAGAATCTTGACAAAAGTATATCTTACTCTGACTACTTAGCAGAGAATGTAGATAAAATTAAAAATTACTCTTCTTATTTAGGTGAAGAACTTGATAAGACTATTCAATATAGTGAACACGTTGCTGAACAAGCAGATAAAGGAATTCAATATTCTAATTATTTAGGTGAATCTCTAGAAAAAGGAATTGAGTATTCTGAGTATGTTGCAGAAAAGGTTGATCAAAATATTGCTTATTCTGAATATCTTGGTGAAAGTTTAACTAAGAGTATTAAATATTCTGAGTATATTGCAGAAAATGCAAATACAGTAGAGGCAGATACTATTAATGAAGAAACTGAACCGGTTATTGAAGAATCAATAAATGAATCAGTAGAAGTTAAAGAAGAAGATACAAAAACTTATAAAGATACTATCAGTGAAAAATTAACAAACTTAATTTCTAAAGCAGAAACTAAGAATGCTTCTGATATGCACTTTATGAACTTCTTATCCGAATCTAAAAAGAATCAATTTGATTCTTTAGATAATAATAAACAAGCGTTAATAGTTGAATCAATGAATAAAGATTCTGTTATGTCAACTATACAAGCTGAAAATGTTTGGGACTCTTGTTTTATAGTAGAAAGAAAGGCAATTAACTTTATTGATGATATGCCAGTAAAATTCCATTCTAAATGGGAAAATCTTTCTGAAAACAGAAAACAACAAATTATTGCTGAATCTAAGTTTCATTCTTTAAATACTCCTTATGCTATTAATAACTTTTGGGGAACAAGAGATTTAAGATCAACACCAATGAATGTTGAAACACTTAATGAAAGTAAAACTGCTGCTGAGGCTGCTCATACAAAAACTGAGCCATTACTAAATGAAAGCTATTCAGCAGATTTAATAAACAAAATGAAATTCAGATTAGGTAGATAACTTAATCTAAACAATATTAATCGAATAGCTAAGAAGAAAAGGGCTCAGGCGATTAGAAACGAAACATGTTTAAACGTGTTTCACAAATGCGAAAAAAATTTTAAAAAATGCACGCAAATCAATTAATCAACGAGGCTGAGGTTCAAAAGACTTGGGGACCTATTATTGAGGAGAGTACGGGTATTACTGAAAAATCTAAGTTATCTTGGATGTCTAAGTACTGTCATTACCATAACCTTAATGAAAGTGTTTACAATACTGTACACCTTAACCCGAACATGAATGTTCAAAGTATGGGGAACGTAACATTACCAGGAAACCCTGGATCAATGAACGCTTTCCCAGCACAAGTACAAGGATCTGGTGACAGACCTTTTTCTTTGTTACCACTTGCAATGCAAGTAGCAGCTCAGACTATAGGTTTAGACTTAGTTCCTGTAGTACCAATGCAAGGCCCAATGGGTATTTTAACTTACCTAGACTTTGTATACGGTGGTGGTAGAGGATCAGGAGCTCCAGTTAATGGCGCTTTAGATACAACTGCTTCTCCGTTACTAATTAAATTCAATGCTGGTATTCC
>JGI24006J15134_10001934_pt1 | contig 11662 bp, 8 predicted proteins | sample LinPmetageLP53_FD_15134 | JGI IMG/M metagenome (IMG submission 15134) | reverse complement strand
GCTTCTCCTTTTGAGTGTTGACTTTTACTAGATCCCCCTATTTTTTTATTTAAACCTCTTGAGCGATATCCGCTGCTAGGGGTAAACGGACCAAATTCTTTACGAATAGGTTCTAAAATCGTAATTGCTAGATACTTTAAATTGTCTATGTGACTGGGAATGGGTGTGTTGTTAATACCAAATCGCAAGGCCGTTTGGCTCTTGCATAGTTCTTCTACAGTGAAATGGTCAGAGAGTTTCATAGCAATTGTTCCAGGCCACTAGCAATTATAATTATCACAACAATACCCCATAATTTTGTGTCAAGTCTATCTAAGGCTTTTTCTACTTTAGCATAGCGCACATGGCAGTCTTGTTCGTGTTTCTCTAACATTTTTAGAACATCATCACTATCCATTATGCTTGACCTATTGATCCAATACCACCACCAAAATATTGTGTCATTCGAGCTTCTGTTTGGGGGTTTACTGTTCCTGTTATTTTGGTTTGAGGTGGGGGAGCAGGAATTGAAGACATTGTATCTGGAAAAGTAGGAAGAGAAGATATTTCACTCGCATTAACTTCTGGAAAAGTAGGAAGAGAAGATATTTCACTCGCATTAACTTCTGGAATTATTCCCCCCGAAAAAATTCTATCTTTTTCATCTTGATTTTTTTGAACCTCTTGTTTGTCTTCTATTGATGGGCGATCAGGAATTGAAGACATTGTATCCTCAAAACGAGGTAAATCAGGTTGAGGTTGCCTTTCAGGGTCTGAAAGTTCTTTTTCTATTGTAGGGGCTATTGCTGATTGACCTAAAGATTTTAAAGGAACATTAAACATATCTGCTACAGGTAAAAACTCTCTTATCATGTCATCTTTTTTATCAAAAGAAAAAGCAGCTGTTAGTCTTGAAGTCGTTTGTAAAATATTAGAAAAAACTCCTCCTTGAGGTAAAATATTATTGCCATAATTATTAAGAATACTAGCAAATGTATACGCTGTTTCAGAAGGATTTAATTTTGTTTCTGACCATAAAGTAGGTAACACACCTTCATAAAACTTTTTAAGTTCTTTTAATTCACTTGCTTCAAATATTGATTCAACTAATTCTTTGTTTTCACCAAAAACTTTTTCGTAATTGTTTTTAATACTTCTTCTTGTAATAGGAAGTTTATTTCCTGAAAAAGCACGGAATAAAATTAAATCTTTAAAAAAAGGAATAGCTTCGGGCGTTTCTTTTTTTATAGTTTCAAGAGCTACTTTTAATCCTGCATTTGGTTTAAAACCAGAGGAACCAAAAATAAAATTAAAAACTTGATTTAAAGTCATTCCTTCATCATTAATTTTTGCAAGAATTCTTCCTGCCGCTCTTTGAGAGCCTGTTCCTTTTTTCTGTGACAAACCTCGTCCCATTAATTCTTGAAGTCGTTTGTATATTCCTGCATTTTTCTTTAGGGCATCCAACACTTGTTCGTTGCCTTGCACCATACCTTGTTCTGCGAGGTCAACTAAACTATCATCAAAAGCGTTTCTCATTTCACCTAGAATACGTGCTTCTGGACTTCCTTTTTCTGCTTGACCTATCGAAGTATTTATTCGTGTGCGAATATCATTTATTTTTTTAATTGAAAAACCTTCTGCCACACCTCTTTTTAACGCTTCTTGAATTTCTGTAATTTCTTCTGTTGCAAGTTCTATCTCTCTTTTAACTCTAGGTAAATAATCTAATGCTCCTCTTGCCTCACCCGCTTCTTTTTTAGCAACAGAAACAACCCTACTAAAAATATTTTCTATTCCCTCTGGAATAACAATCGCATCTGATTCTTCTACAAGGGTTAATCCTTGTTTGTACACCTTGTTTAACTCATCTATTGAATCAAATATTCTTCTTTGTATTTCTTGTTGTGGGACATCAATAACACTTTGAGGTTGTTGAACAGGGGCATCTGTATCAAAAATATTAGTATCTATTTCAGTTTCTTTGCCAAAAAATGTTTTTGCTCTATCAAAAATTTGTCGTAGTTGAACTTTGTCCGCAGGTATTATTTTTTGAGGTTCAGCATCTCCAAGTCGACCTTCCGTTTGCCTAGAAAGGTCTTCTTTTCTTAATTGTTGGCTAGGCAAAACATTTGGTCCGGGTGGAGGGGCCGTTCTTTGACCTTTTGTTAAAAGAAAATCAGACGTTGAAATGTTTTCAGTAAAAGAATCAGGAATTTTAGGATAAATAACTTCTTTAATTTTTTTTGCAGGTTCTTCAAGAGCAGTAGAAATTTTGTTACGAACTGCTAAAAGAGCAGGGGTAAAAACACCTGAAGCAGCGGAAAGACCTTTTCCCAATCTCGTAAAAAGGTATTCTAAAGAAGCTCCTGTTAAACCTGTTCCGAAAGCAGGTTTAAAATTATCAACATCTGCAATGCTGTATTCTTTTCCTGTTTCGGGAGCAAGGACGTTTTTTTCAAGAGCATTTTTTATATATTCAGTAAGACCATAAGCGGCTGTTCCTGTACCAATTTCTTTTCCTGCTTGGACAATTGCTCCACTTGTTTTTGGAACCATTGAAACACCTTTTGTAGCAGGTATATATGCTAAAAAATCCCCTACCATTGTTCCCACATCTTGACTAGAGAAACCCGGTTTGTTGACGTAATAAGGTTTTTCGTTCCACACAATCATAGGGTTTCCATATTTATCTGCAAATACACCACCCCATTGAGGTTTATCTCCAAAAACTTTTTCAAAGATTTCTGCTTTTGCTTGTGTGTCTCTAACAAAAGCTCCCTGTAAAGCTGCTCCAAAAAAAGGGTCTTCTAATTCATCAGCAGGTATTTCTGTGGCTTCTGGAATATTTCCAAATTCAAGGGCAACGTCTTCTCCCGTATATGCTTTTTTAATAACACTAGGAAGACTAACCGCAAAATCTAATGTTTTGTCTATAATGCCTTCTTCAGGAACAGGTTTTTTAGTAACAATTTCAGTTTCATCAACATAATCTGCTCCGAAACCTTTTTTGTCTATCTTGTCTTGAATTGTAATCATTATTCGTTGCCCCTATTTGCCTATTCAATTATTTCTAATAAAAGGTCACGGTCATTTGCAGATAATTTCAACCATCTATCTGAATTTAAAGGAGAGCCTTTAAACATTATAGGTTTTTCATCTTTTCCACCTGTTGCAAAAATATTTCTGTATTTATCAAAACTTTTTTCAATTTCTCTTCTTCTTAAAATTTCTTGGTTTTCTTTTTCTCTAAATTCAACCATAGAACTTGAATTTGCTAAACGATCTTGCCTAGATAATAACTCGTCTAAAAGTATACCTTTAACTCTTATTCTTTTTTGAATATCTTTCTTTAATTCATCTCCTTTTAAAGTAAGGTCTAATTCTGTAGAAAGAGCTAAATCTAATTCACTTTGACTTAACGCACCAAAAGTAACAGAGCTTACAACACCTAAACCTAATTTTTTTTGAATTGATCTAATTTGTGTTGTTTGACTGTTAAGAGCAGGAAGAAATTTTCTAAATAATCCTGTTCCTAATGTTACACCCTCGTTTTCTGCATCCTCTATAACATCAAGTGCCTGTCTGAAGTTTCTTTGAAAATCTTGAGTGCTTTGTATTTCACCAAAAATTTCACTTGCTGTTTCTTCTTTTAATTTGGCATCTCTGTCTTGTTTTTCTATTTTAGCATTAAATTCAGCAAGTTGTCTTGGATTTAAACCTTTTATTATTTCGCCTGTTTTGGGAACACGAAGATACTTACTAGTAACTGACCCATCTGGGTTAAGTTGATTAAATACAGTATTCCCATCTTGATCGACGGTAACTCCAATTTGTTTTGTAGCTGCTGACGTAGGATTGACTATTGCTTCAGCACTTTTTAAAGCCGCTAAATCAGTCGCTTGCTCAGAAGCACGTTGCGATTCTTTACCTTGATTTGCGATAGAAAAAGCATCTAACCCCGCTTTTGCAACATCATAACCAAAACTTGTTGGTTTTGTTGTGTCCCCCATTGCCAGAGAAAGACCACCCACGATACCCGCTTTTTGACCCAGATTTGTTTCTTGTGGAATCACGGAACGATACAAATCCCGTCTTTTTAAAAATTCTTCTTCCAAACTTTTAGGGGGTGTTTGATTGGATAATAAAGTTTCGGTTGCTCCTCCACCTGCATCTATCCCTCCCGCTGGACCTTCATTGGAGTCACCTAAAACAAAATTTGCACCGCCATAACTGCCTAATTGCATTTTACGAACCATACCACCATCAGCCATTTGCACGGGTTCCGTGGGCTGTCCTGCCATAAGCATAGACCCAACACCTTGAGCCATATCGCCCTCAACGGGTACATCTCCCGACACCTGTCTCATAAGTCCATCTATACCACCTTGAGCTTCAATTAAAGCCATTGTGGGTTGCACCAAAGTCAAAACGCTTTCTGGAGTGTCTTGAGAATCTTGTTTACCCACTAACCCAGAAAGTTCCTCGCGTCGAGATTCCACAGGCATTTCATCTCCGCGCAGAGCGTTCATCAACTCTTCATAATCTTGTGAATTATCTATTTGTGAAATTATGCCCTGACCTATTTTTTGACCTTCCTGAAACAAAACCTCAGTAGGATCTTCGGGGCTAGGTGGCATCATCTGCTGTTGGGGAGGCATCATCTGCTGTTGGGGAGGCATCATCTGCTGTGGAGGTTGCATCATCTGCTGTGGAGGTGGCATCATCTGCTGTGGAGGTGGCATCATCATCTCAGCTTGAGGCTCGCCACCTCGTTGCATAAAAAGTTTACGTTGTAAAGGTCTGCTTATTGTCATTAGAAAGGACTCCTTCCACCACTTGTTGCCGCTATTCCTGCAATACCTAGACCTGCCGCTTGTTGGAACGGACTTGGACTGTACGTTGGTGTTTGCGTTATTGTTTGCTGAGTCGATGGTACGCCTTTGTATATATCAGACAAGAACTGCAATTGTTGGTATGGATAACGCTGTATATCCAACTCTCTTTGCCTTTGAGAATCCAAAGTAGATTGCGCTAGTCCACGTTGCAAAGTTCCGAGGTTAAGAAGAGTCGAAATATCTTGCACATTCTGCGCTTGAGCCTGTTGTCCTAACCCCGCCTGTAAACCGCTTAATCCTGTAATTTGTTGTCCAAGACCAGCAATTCCTCCCGCTAAATTAGAAGCCAAACCAAGTTGACCTTGAGCTAAATTGGCTCTGGCTAACGCAGAATCTTGCAATGCTCCCGACCTTTGAAATCCAATATTACTCAATCCTTGTCCTGCGGTTAAACGTCTGTTTTGTTCTTCTTGAAATGCTTGTTGTGCTTGCTGCGAGGACCTACCAAAATCTTGAGCATACGCTTCCCCCACGGCTCTAGCACGTTGTCCTTCTAACTCGGCATCCATAATATCGCGCCGTGACCCTGAAAAAGCTCCAGAAGAAACTGCTTGAGCGTCTTGACGGTTTTGTGCTTGGTCAAATTGACGGTTAATAGCTCCTTCAACATATTGTTGATACGGACTTTGAAACTGTGAAGCACTCGATGGATCAAACTGTGCTTGTTGCGCTTGGCGAATAGACGCAATACCAGATTGTAATTCAGGAGTTGCTCCTGACGCAGGTAAAAGTTGCTCGTAACCTGCTTGCAATTGTGCTTCCGCAGGATCCATAATATCAAAAGCTCGTTCCCCTCGACTAAGCGTCCCTCTTGCCTGACCCAGTGTTCTAGCACCCTCACCAAGAATTCCTTGAGAACTTTGCAAATAGGGAAGATACGAACCAATTCCTGCTTGACCGAGAGCCGTGGCTTGTTCCTCTTGAGGCGACAAACCTGCAACATAGTAAGCGGGAGGAAGAACGGGTTGCTGCGCTCTCGACTGGACTAAACCAACCGTTTCATCTAAAAGAGCTTGCCTATATGCTGCAAATTTTGGATCTTCTTTGATTGTTTGGGTAGTGGTTTGGGTGACGTTTTGATTGTCAGTAGCCATTATGCAACTCCCTCAAATTTTTTCATCAAACCATACATGGATTTAACCCCCTCTTTCATACCGCCTCCAGACATTTTTCCTGCACCGCGAACCGCGTCTTTAGTAAACACAAATTCACCAGGCATTAAATCCGCAGGAATTATGTCACGTTCTATACCAAGAGGGCCGGGTACTTCACCCATTCTTCGGGGTCCGTACATCATGGGGTCACCACCGTCTCTCATTTGAACAGGTTGTGCCTCTTCAGCACCTCCTCTAAATTGATCAGCAAGATTGGAGGCTTCTGGTTGTAAACCTCGAATTCCTTGTAGTGTCTGAAAACTAGGGGAGTAATATTCAAAGGGTGTCGGCCTAACTTCTTGAAAACTAGGTGCATTAACAGGTATACCGCCAAACAAGTTGGTTCCTACCCCTACGCCTGAATTTGCTCCTAAATTCAACCCAGCAAGACCCGAACCTGTCGTACCACCGGGAAGATTATAATTAATATTTAACCCAGAGGAACCCGCACCATCTTCAGGTTTATCTGCTACGTTACCGACCTTTACATTATTTATAAATATATCACCTGTATTTGGGTCTACAAAAGGTGCAGTGCCTGTTGTGTTTCCTATTGTGTTTTCCGGGGGAGGAGGAGGAGGAGAAATGTCGTTTCCTATCGTGTTTTCAACAGGCGGAGCAGAGGGCGTTTCATAAGAACTTAATTTATTACGAATACTATCTGCAATTCTTCTAGCGGAGGGGGCATAAATACTGTCGGGGTTGTCCAAGTATCGGTTTTCCTGATTTTGAAGGTCTGAAGTTAATTGCGATGCGCTATTAGCACCAAATCCAGAATACATAGCTTTTACCGCATTTTCGAACTCTTGAAAACGCGGAGAGTTAACCCATTCGGATTCAGATAAACCTGATTTTTCAAACTCTGAACTGTATAGTTGATTTAAAGCTTGAAGTTGGATTTCAGGAGTGTCGGAATAATTAATATCGAAACCACCACCCGATTGCATTTTTCTAACAGGCAATAAGNCGGATAAACCNCCCTCGTTGCCGTAACGCACGTTGCCACGCATTAAAGGGTTGTACCGAACATTTGTCGGATATTTATTAAAGCCAATTCTTAATCTAGCAAGGTCTTCTTCGGTTGGGTCACCAAAAACTTCGGGTTGATCCCCCATTCTTTCTTTAAAACCTCCCGCTAAAACACTTGCGCCCAGGATACCTGCAATTGGAAGTCCAAATTTTACAGCAGAAGGGGCTGTGTCAAATTTAGTAAATCTATCTCCAAAAGTGCGCTCGTAAAAACCGGGTGTACGGAATCGTCCTTCGTATTTTTTCAAAGCACCTAAAAGATCATCATTGCTTAAACTGGTCGAATATTTTTCTATAAATTCTTGTTCCGTGAATTTCATTGCGTCTGCAAGGGTAGGGGCAGAAGTAGGGGCAGAAGTAGGGGCAGAAGTAGGGGCAGAAGTAAGAGGATTATTTTTTAACTCACCTGCTCCAACTCTGAAATCCCGTCCAACATTGAATCCTTCAATTTTAGAGGGAGGGGGTGATCTGAAATCCAGTGGTGGAGAAGAGAGAAATTTGTCACCTCCTCCTCCGACATTCCCAGTTCCAACATTGAATCCGCCAATTTTAGAGGGAGTGGGTAATCTGAAATCCCGTCCAACATTGAATCCTTCAATTTTATAGGGAGGGGGTGGTGGAAAAATGTCCGTAAGGTTTCTTCCTGTTCCAACATTGAATCCGTAATCCCGTCCAACATTGAATCCGCCAATTGTAGGGGTAGGGGTGAATCCGCCAATTGTAGGGGTAGGGGTGAATCCGCCAATTGTAGGGGTAGGGGGTGATGGAAAAACGTCCGTAAGGCTTCCTGCTGTTCCAACATTGAATCCGCCAATTGTAGCGGGAGGGGGTGGTGGAAAAACGTCCGTAAGGCTTCCTGCTGTTCCAACATTGAATCCTTCAATTTCGAAAGGAGCTTCTACAATTGGAGGTGTGTTAAGACCTGTGTTAGTAGGGTTTGTGGATGATGGTGTAACAGGGTTTTTTGGGAATTTAGCACTTAAATAATTTCTAAAAGCATCTCCGACACCTGCGCCTATAGCAGTTTTAGCAGCCGTTTTGAGGTCATCCCCCAAAGCAAGAGAAGTTGCTCCTGCTCCTAATCCTGCTGCACCCGCCGAAGCTGCACCCGCTACAAATGGCGAGGCTCCTCCCGCTACAGTTAAAAAGGATTCAGCAGGAATAAGTGATGGTGCAAAATATGCCGCAGTAGCAATTGCGGCTATTTTCAATAATTTTTTAAAGAAAAACTCAGGCATCCCTGTTTCGGGATTAATGGAGTTTAATTCGTTACCAACTATGTAACGCTCTGGCTCGTAACCCATATCACTAATCTGAGCAAAAACCATTTCTTTAAGTTGTGGGTTTTCGTTCAAAACATCCATCGGTATAACGGTATCACCCTCTGAAGCGTGAACCATATACACGTCACCGTTTCTACCAAAAGAAGCAGCTTGTTGCAAGGCGTCGTTCATAGACCCAATGCCACCCTCTGGCATAGTAACCCCTTCGGCTTGTTCCATCATCATTTCTGGAGGAGGCATAGGAGGGGCTTCTCCTTGCATTTGAGGCATCATCTGTTCCATCATCATTTCTGAAGGAGGCATCTCCGTTGGAGGAGGCATAGGAGGGGCTTCTCCTTGCATTTGAGACATCATCTGTTCCATCATTGCGTCATTAGGCATACCAATATTCCATCAATTATTAAAAAGCACATTTAACCGTGTGGCGTGGAACTTGGTGTCCGACGAAACCTTATTGTAACAAAAACTATAACTATCGTCTACCGTCTGTACGCACTTCAACCCGTGGCGACCCTAATCTCCATTGATTTTCAAGATCTGAATTAGACACTTTAATTGCAAAACTACGACCACGCAAGCGTACATCCGCCTCTTGCGTAAACTGTTCAACAACTGTACTTGACCCCGCAACACTCTGCGTTACTGTGCTATCGTCAGATTGCAGGTAAGCACCACCGGGGTTATTACGTGTCTGCAAAGTAAAAGTAACTGCTGGGTTATTAGACGTTGATCCGTCAAACGTGATGTCTGGTATAAGTTTGGAAACAAAAACAAACCTGTCGCCATCACCTATGTCGACCTGAGAACTTTCAATAAAAGCTTCAACAGCCGAATCAGGGGTTGTTGAGCCATCATCTAATCCAAACTCTTGGTAATAAAGATAATTATCTCCTGTCGCTATCGGATATGTAAGAATACCTCTGTCCACCCACGCGGTTCGAGACAGATTACCATACGACCAAACTTGTTCCTCATAATTAAATATAACGTATTTGTCTATTTCGGAGCTACTTGCGGAACAATAAAACCACCAGACTTCTCCGTAGGAACTGTTGAGCGCAGAAAAAACTTTTAATCCTTGACCAAGGTTAAAATCATTGAATACATACGATTTAACGCTGCACGGGAGCTTTTTAACACCTCCATCGTAGACATAAAACTCTTGATCGCCCATCCAGAACACTGCGTCATCTACGGCTTTGGCCGACATTGGAGAAATTATAGTCGTATTGCCCGAAATTTGACGAATACCAAAAGTGTAAGGGGGACCTAAAAATTGCATTGCATGAACCGAATTGTCTGTAAAGACAATAATCTGTTGTTTTGTCTCAACCGCACAAATAATCTCTGAACCACTACCAACTCGTAAGGAACCCGCTGTATTCGTAGTAGAAGTTGTCCACGTTGTTAGACTTTCTTGATCACTAAAGCGTATCAACAGAGGGTCTTGTGTCCCAATAGCGGTTTCGGGATCGCAACCAAAGGCGATAACATGCCTATCAACGTCTGAAACAAGTATTTGTTTGGCAATTGTTGGCGTTTTTGCGTCAGAACTTTCATCGGATAAAGCCACAGCACGAACAAAACTGGAAGCACTATCCGACCTATCCCAGTAAAAAATACCACCATCTCGGACATTGATTAACAAGTCTTCGCCAAAATTGTCGTGGCTCCACAAACGAAGTGTTGCCCCCGCCGCTAATAAGCTAGAAGCAGAACCCCACGTTCCACGACCCCACGTTCCTGCACCCCATCCTGTCCCCGACACGGACGTGTCTAAACCAACATTGATTTGATAAGCAGCAACAGAAGCCCCACCACCATTTCCTGTATCACTACCATTAGCCGTAGCCGTTGCTGTAAATTTATAACTATTAGCATTGACAATATCTGTAATCTCATATTCTTGATTAAGCACGGGTGCTGTTATAGCACCACCAAGACTAGCCGCATCACTAAAGGTTACAAAATCACCTTGGATTGCCCCGTGACCTGTTTCTGTTGCAGTAATAACATCAGAACCATTAGTAGCTGCAAAGGTTACGTCCCCTGCACTTGTTGTTAACCGAATAGGGGTTATGTCGTTAATCGAACCACCTTCTTCAATGTAGTATTTAAGGTTTGTTCCAACGCCCATAAATTGAGTTCCGTCAAGCGCGACCCACGGTTTTAAACCACGACAAGTTCCTTGGAACGTGTTTCCTGATACTTTGTACCAACCACCTATTTTCTCCGGCACACCATAGCGGAAGCGAATTTTATCGCAATCAAACCAACCACCCTCATTCGTATAAGACGTTGTTTCACGATTAATGCCGGGTCTAAACTGTAATTTAGTAAATGGCATAATAGGCAACCTCGCTACTCTGAACAAAAATAAACCCGAACATTGAAAGTGCAAGAGCAAACATACCCACTATCAAAAAGGCAATAAAAATATCTTTAATCATCTTCTTACGCAGTAGTTCTTTTTTAAACTCTCTTGCTTTTTCAGCACGAACCCTAGCTATTTCTCCTTGTAACGCTTCCCACGCTCCCGGTTTCCCGTACAACTGAAATGCGGATCTTAGCGCATCTCTTAACTCATCCTGCTCTTTTTTACGGAAGAACGAGTCTATTGCATCACCCTCAACCATTCCTAGTTTGGAAAGCAATCCTTTCTTTTTCACTTCTGCCTGACTTTGCAAAGCAGCTTCACCTTTAGCATATTTAGAAATAGAACTACTAAGCGTAGATATGTCTTTCCCAACTCTTATAGCACCCATAATAGCACTATGTGCAGATTTAATGGCAGCAAATGCGGTAACAGGATCTATCATTTCTTTTTATCTTTTTCTTTATTATGAAACGCAAACAGTTGTCTCACTTGTTCTTTCAGTGCTTCTACATCCACCCATATTTTTGACAAGATAAATATCAAAGTCGTTAACCCTATTAAAATAGGATACAGACTTGATATAACCTGTATTATCTCTGCTGTTTCCATATATCACTCTTCAACTACCCAGCTTGTTGAATCTTCATCCCATCTGTACATCTTAGGTGGATCACCCTCACCAGCATCAGAAGGCATCGAAACAGGAGCTTCCCAAACACAAGTGGTTTCATTTAATACCCAAGAGTTAAAAGGCTTTGGTGAATAAAAAGCATTTCTACCAACATCATAGGTGGAACCAATACACGCATAGTTTTTACGAAAGTTGCCGTTGTAAGATGTTTGAACCCAAGTACCGCCAAATAACTTCTGACAAAACGATACACCAATACTTTCGGTTTCTGTCCCGTCTTCTGTTGCAGTGTCGGAATTAGCTACCACTAC
>JGI24006J15134_10001932_pt1 | contig 11672 bp, 13 predicted proteins | sample LinPmetageLP53_FD_15134 | JGI IMG/M metagenome (IMG submission 15134) | reverse complement strand
GACCTTCAGGTTATGAGCCTGACGCATGACCCTATCTGATTGCACCAGTCGACCTGATTAATAATAAAACTCTACCTTTCTCGACGCAATTATTAATAGAAGAATCATATCATCATATAGAATCCCATGTCAATTACGTCATACGAGCGTCAAGGAACTTCCACAAAAAAATCTCCGAATCCGGCGTCAGGAATTTCACGTGTAACGAGTCTGCTGACGCAATACACTCTACGGCTCAGCCTCATGCTTCGCACTCGGCTTCGCCGGGTCTCTCAATAGAGGTACCAGTCACGTTTAGAAATTTGCAAAGTCCTTTAAAGGTTAAGTACCTAACCCAGTTTTAACTTCAATAGTCTTACCCTTTATACTCGGTGATGAATCCTTAATGACTACAAATACTTTCTAAAAAAAATTATAAAATTTTCTAGTGAAATCAACCTTTATACTTGCACGACTCCCTAGACAATTTGGTGTAGGATTTAGGGATCATGAAGAAAGCGATAGGATAATAATTAAATGTTAAACCGCGATCAAATAGTAATGGCTCTTATAATTATAGGTGGCGTAGGTGCAGTCATTTTTTTTGCTAGAGATGAAATGCCATATCTTGCGTCATGGATTCCCTATATTTCCTTAATTGCAGTAATATGTTTTATTGCGGCTTATCTATCTTCCCTAAAAAAACTAAAAAAAGAACGATTAAGTGGTGGGAACAAAAAAAATAAGAATAAAATTAAAAGGGATTGGAAAGGAATAAAAGAAGAAATTAATGGATTGGTCGTAGGAGTTATTGTACTTATTGTCGGAATAGCAATTTATCAAGCTGTTTCTTCTGGTTTTAATAAATTTGGAAGTGGTCGAGATGATAAAAATGCAGCGAAAAGCAGTTGTTCACGTCAGGCAAGTGAAGCCAACTCTGAGTTTGCGGCAAAAGGTATATATAAATCTTGCATGAAAAGAAGAGGTTATTAAATGACTAAACGCTTTTTAGGGATCGTGGTTCTGGGTTTGTTGTTGAGTGCTTGTGTTACCGTTAATGAAGATTATCTTAAAAATACTGGTAACATAATGTTATGCGCTCAAAGTTATCAAGATAAGAGTCTGCAAACCTCAGAAGAGGATAAAGAAATAATCAGGAGAGAATTAAAAAAAAGAGGAGTGACTTGTAATGGCCAGGGAACTTATACATATAAAGATGGAAAAAAATATGTTGGAGAATGGAAAGGTGGTAAACGGCACGGTCAAGGAATTTTAACGTCCACAAAAGGATACAAATATGTTGGAGAATTTAAAGATGGTAAATATAATGGACAAGGAACTTTCACAACGGCAAATGGAAACAAATACGTTGGAGCATTTAAAGATGGTAAATATAACGGACAAGGGACTTACACATATGCAGATGGAAGAAAATATGTTGGGGGATTTAAAAAGAGTGAATTTTATGGACACGGAACTCTAACATATGCAGATGGAAGAGTTGAAAAAGGTAATTGGAAAAAAGGCAAACTTGTAAAAAGTAAAGAAGATAAACAAATTGCTAAAGCAAAAGAAATTTGTGAAAAAATAGGAGCAACTCCAGGCACTGACAAATTTATAGACTGCACTATAAAATTGTTGACCACTTCAACCGCACAACAAACAGTTATAGTAGGAAATAATCAAAGAAGAAGTATTTATCCACTGCATTGTAGACAGATGGGCGGCGCATCAAATTGTTAGTTGATTTGAAATAAATCATCTCGGATTGTACTCACAGTGTACTCAAAAAATATTTTACAGGTAGCTCAAATTAAAAAAGTGTTGGTGTTGTACTTTCTAATTTATAAAAAATTATAACTACTTTCCTCTTTGAATATCTGACTGTTGTTGATCAAAATAATCGGCTGCATCAAAATCAGGGTTCTCTTTCATAAATTCTTCCTCTACTCTTAGATGAGCTGCTAGATCTCTTCCGTCTGGTTCATAATCTTCGTAGATGTCTTTCTTTTTCTTTTTTCTTTGTTTAAGCATATATCCTCCTTCCATTTATTAATTTCCAAGATTTTCCGTAGTTATGATGATTTTTTCCTGAAAGATTTTTTCTTGCATTTGCAGTCCATCTTTTTAATGCTTTCATTCGAATTTTTGATATTGCTTCAGCTGAGTGTTTTATTCCCCACATAGGATTCTTTTCACCTGTATTTGTTTTGGATAATTTCGTCTTGGTTGCTTCTGATACTTTTTTTCCTACACTACTTATTGAAATTTTTTTTTTATGTTCTTCAGACAATTTTGAGCCTTTTTTCATTTTCAAAGCTAATAAAAAAGGATGATCTAAAGGTATTTTTTTTCCAAACATCTTATGATCTTTTCCAACATGTTTGCCCTTTCTATTAGTGGACATTTTTGTTTTGCTTAATTCTGTGTGTTTTTTACCTTTGCCAGAAAGACTTATTTTTCTTTTTGTTTCTTCGGTATGTTTTATACCTCTTCTAGGACTGTTTATTTTATTCCATTCAGATAATTTTTTTTTAAATTCGTCAGAACGTTTCTTACCTAATAAAGGATGTACCTCATTATAAATAGGTAGAGAAGCGTTTTTGTTAAGCCAAGCTGGTTTTTTCAAATTTTTTTTATTAACTCTTTTTTCGTATTCCCGAGCCTCATGAACGGTGTCAAAAGTCCAACTGAGTCTGATGTTATAATTAGATGGATTTTTTTTAAAATCAGGTTTAATTATTTTGCTGCTTGTAAAATAAATTTTTCCTACATCTTCAATTGCAGGATTTTTATTTGCCCATCTAACGCCATAATACTTTTTGTTGTCAAACTTTCTAATAAGCAAGTAAGTATACGGTTTAATTTTATCGAATTCTTTTGTTTTCATAATCAGTCTAAAACGCTATGCCCTCTGTTAGTTAAACAATTCTTAACAAGATGTTTGTATTTAAATTCCATCTTGTCAGGCAACCAAAGAACAGCAGGTCTAAAATAGTAGTTATAAACTGCTTTGTAGCTTTCAATGAAATTGTTAGTATTTTGCTTAGCGATCGATTTGCACGTTTGCATATCGTCCGTTAACCTATAAGCAACGTTTTTTCCGTTGTTTCCTCGGCTATCAATAACGGGTGAATAAGCACATCCCACTAAACTAACCAAAGTTATTAATAATAATATTTTTCTCATACTGTTAAATCTAACTATTAAAAATTTATTAGCTACGGCCTAAGATTTTTGAAAATAGGCCAAAAAAAGAACCCCGCCAATGGGAGTCAGCGGGGTTTTTGTTAAGAGATAATTGTTTGAATTAATAACGCAATTAAAATACTATAACAACGGCCTATGATTTAATGAAACGGGCCGCAACTTATGGCAAAGACAAGAGATTTTTTATCATTGGAACAAGCTTTAATTCATGCTTCAAAAGATTTAACTGATGAAGAGTTAAAATCAATTGGAAAAACGAGAGAAGATATAAGAAGATTTTCAGATCCTTCAAAAAAAGATCGTCAAATACTCCATAGGGATTCGATAGAAATAGATGTAGCTTTAGCAAAAAAAAATAAAGGCACACCGATACTTAAAGCTCACGAAGCTTTGATTGATAAAGCTTTAGAGGGGCAAAATACTAAAGCAGGTATCATGCAATCTTTGCTACATACGGGCGAAAGATTAGGAAGATTAATGGGTGTTACGGAAAATGCACTAGATCCTAAAAGTCCAAGTGGTTCCAATATTAGCAAAGATGAAAAAGATAAAATTTATAAGGCTCTTAAAGAAGTCGAAGAAAAAATAGCCTCACTAAAAAAAGCTATTGAATAAAAAAACTTTTAGATTATGTGGAATAATTTTATATCTGGCTTCTGCAAAGTAGAGTTTCTTTGTTTTGCGGGTAGCCCTAATTGGCTTGGTTGGGGAGTTCTTGTTCTAGCAATTTTAGGCTTAATTTATTTTTGCTGGTGGTGGATGGGTGGCTACTGGTAGTACATAAAAATTCTATATGAAAAAACTTTTATGACTTATAAAGTTTTAGATAAAATACCAAGAAAATACGATTTCACTAAAAATCGTTGGCCCTCGGCTGACTACGAAAAGTATGAAGACGAACAACTTAATTCTAAAACTGTAGAAATAAATGAAGATACTAAAAATCTCAATAAAAAATATGATGAATATTGTAAGTTTATAAAAATAATTGAACCAATCGCTAAAAAAAAAGAAAGCTATTATGAAGAGTACAGTAGCTTTGTTAAAGAAAATTTTAAACGGACATCCACACAAGAAAAAATTAAAGATTTTATTTTCTTTGAAAGAGATGTGACCATCCATGATAATTATTTTGAAGATCATGTAGTGGAACATTCATTTTTTGAAAAGGCTAAGCATTTAGTTTCACTCTTCGCTCAAATATGGGAGCTTTATAGGGAGTTTTATATTACCAATAGTATGGCAGATTATAGATACTTTTTTCCAAAAGATAATTATCAAAGCACAAACCTTGGACCTTTTTCTCCGATGTGGGATTTCCCTTTTAAGATCGGATACACAAATGATATTGAAAAATTTACTGAACTAAGAAGAAAAGGATATATGTCTCATGGTTCATTCGATCCTAAACCATGCACACATAGAACTCTTGAGTTTTACAAAAAATTGCACAATTTAGGTACAGGACAAACAGTAGATGTAAATGGGAATATAAGCACAATAGATAAAGCTAGTGTACCATATTTACCTAAAGAAAGTTATGCCCGTTGGTACTTTAATAAGATCATTGATGAGAACAATAAATTAAAAAGAAGAATTGAATTAATTTTAAGATCTAGAAAACGTTCAGTGGAACTTGCGACAAATCTTAATTCCATTTATATTTTCTCCAACAAATCTTATCCAAAAAACACTTATAAGATCGGTTGGACTACAGGGTTACCAGAAGATAGAGCCGATCAGTTGAGTTCAGAGACGGGGGTGTTGCACCCATTTAAAGTGATGTATTCTAAACAATTTAAAGATGCAGAAAAAAGAGAGAAACAAATACACAAACATTTTAACGAATATAGGGTTAGAAAAAATAAAGAATATTTTGATTTAGATTTAAAGAAAATTATAAATTATATAGAGAGTATAAAAGAGACAGATATAAGCTAATTGTTGTCATCACCCCTAAACTGGAGGCTACTATCCTACAAATTCTATATGAGTTTGGTTATACCCGTTCTTATAATACGAGTTTTATCCTCAGGCTTTGGTTTGGGTTTTTCTTCTGGAATCCAATAATTTGGATCTATGGTATTAAGCCAATCTTCTATTTCTAATAATTCTAATACTGTTGGTTTTTTAACAATTTTAACAGGTGCTTTTTTGGCAGGACGTGTTCTTTCTTCAAGACTATCTGCCCACGACAAATAACGAAATTTTTCTTTTTTTGGTGTGACCTTAGTATCAGGCTTCACTTGTTTTGAGTCTGTACGTTGATCTGTGGAAGTCTTTTTATCTGTTCCATTGCCATAAATCGAATTCATGCGATTAATATATGAAATTATATCCATAGGTTTTTTCTCAGCTGGTCTTGCTAAGTAGCGATTAATTTCTAATTTTTTATTTGTTTTCATAGCAGAATCATACATGAGAAAAGAATCTGGGATCAAGTATTAGGCGACCAGGATCAAGCGACAGACTACTTTTTAAACGTAATATGAAAGTAGTCATTACTTTCAAAAAAAACTTTTTTTGCTTAGGGTGTTGCATTTTGAATCAACTCAAGAGTAGCCACCAAAATATTTACGGGCGGTCATACAAGCTGAATAGTTTATAGAAAAACTACAAAATACGATTCATACACCACTTGTTATTGTTGTTATTTTGTTATTTCTAAATAACAGTTATAACAAGTATTAGTAGTTAGCCAGTTTGTAGATTCCTTTCTTCAATCTTAATACTTCGCCTTTTTCAGCTAATCTGCCAAGCTCAGTTTGAATATGAGCTTCAGTAAATGAATTGTCTTTTGCTACAACAGCAGATTTGATACCTGCCACCTGAACTCCGTCGCCTGTGTCAAGCGACTTAATGCTTTCCAGGATTAATTTCTGTAGCTTAGTTCTATTTGCCTGACCAGGTTTGCCAACATATTCCCACAATAGGTTTGGATTTCGAGCAATTTCAAATTCTTTCTGCTCAGCATCTTTAGGAATACAAGATAGAATAACATTACTTCCCAATTTTCTATTTGTACCTAAATGAATCATGCTGTCTGCATTAGATTGAACACCCGCAGATCCAGTCATTTCATCAAAGACATCATCTTCGGATTTCTTTTTTGTATGATGAAAGAAAACAATCGCAATATTATATTTTGTTGCAAGAGTAACAATATTTTGCAGATTATAATTGTCGTTTTCATAAGCATTAAGTTTATGCCCGCCTAATGTTTTTTTAGCTTTAACATACGGATCAATGATAACCATTGTTGCATTAGGTGTGTTCTTAATCCAATCTTCTATTTCTTCCTCCAATCCCATTGTCAATAATGGAATCTTCGGCTTTCTATCTCTAAATTGATATAGAGTAGTTATAGGATTGATACCCATTTTCTTCCACCTGGTTTGTTTTTTTATTTTGCCGTCTTCTAATGAGTAATGCAGAACAGCACCTTTGGAACATTTACAACCAAAAATTTCACCCCCTTTTTCAACAGCATCACAAAGCTGTTCAGCAAGTAATGATTTACCAATTTTAGATTTACCACTAATGAAAGTTGTTCCTGCATATATTAATCCATCAACAACCGCAGGCGGAATTATATATTTAGTTTCAGATATAACTTTTGCAGTAGTTCCCTCTCTCCAGGCAGAAGGATTTTTTGATGGCGGCTTTTCGTTTTCTTTAGAAGTATAATCTTTTTTTCTAACTGAGTTTAAGATTGTAGCTTCAAGTCTATTAGATTTATCTTTTGGAGCTTTACCTAATGGCGGGTCATTAAATAATTCATTGTAAGCATGAACTCTTTTTTCCCAATCCTGGTAATGATGTTTTAAAAAAACTGCCGCAGCAAAAGTTCTTTCGTTTCTATGCTGAGGTTTATCCATGTCCAACAATTTAAACTTCTCTAAATAGTGTTGATTAACGAGTCTATCAGGGGCTATTTTTAAGAATTCTGCAAAGGTTTGTTCCATTGCTTCACTATTTAATAATACCCGAGAATTGCCACCGGTATAGGGTAAATTAACTTTTTTACCTACACCATCTAATAGAACATCTGACTTAGGAAATATTTCAACTTCCCTACACTCTCTTTCATATCCAAGAGCATAAGAAAATTTTTTTAGAATATGCCTTACATCTCTTGCATGAACCCAATCATCTAAAAGTAGATAGGCATGGAGGCCGCCGCTATTGGATTTAAAAACAGATAGAGGAAAACCAAAAAAATTAATCTTATCAATTAGTTTTTTAATTTGTTGCTTAGTGAATGGACGTACATTTTCTTTGTCACTCTTATGCCCGTCAAAATCCATTAATCCAAATTTACATTTGTTGCTGTCATTTCTTGGCTCAACACCAAGAGAAATATTACCTTTGATATGTTCGAGATAATGTTCAAGAGTAAGAGTTTCATCTATTGTCAGATAATTGTTGTCCTTATCTTTAGTAATATAAGACCTGGTCATACCTGCAAAAAGATTTGCAAATATTTTAGCTTCTTCATATTGATCTCTAGTTTGCATTTAATGTAATAACTCCTTTCTGATTTTTCCCCATGACTTAGTCGGAGTCATACGTTTCTTAAAACGCTTTCGTTTCTGTGAATCAATTAGAGCTTCTATATCTTCTTCCATATAGGCTTTAACATTATCAATTAGATTTATGTATCTTCTTAATCTGTCAATTAAGATATCTGAGTGCAGCTTTGGTTTTTTATTTTTTGTCATAATATGTACTCGAATAAATTGCCCCAGAACAATAATCACAATTACAATTTGGACTATGCTTATGTTTAGTTTTCTTATGAAACATTTTCTCTAATAATTCTCTTAAAGATTTCACTTCATCAGAAAGCTGTTGTACTTCCGTTAACTTTTTATTGATGCTCATTTGAGCTCCTTTTATTGGCTAACCCCCCGAGCAAGGGGGCTAGTTTTTAATTTCTAACCGGAGCTCTAACCTGCAAAGATTTAGAGATAAATTATATTTGTTAGAAAACTTGTAAGACAGCAAAGGACTGTAAAAAAAATGACATCTTCGAAGATGATTAAATCCATACTTTCAATAACTTTATTCATAACAAATGCTCTTAATAATTTATAACCGGTTAATTAAATGTTTGATTGTTTCTTGTTTCTTGGATTTTTTTTAAAGTGGCTCGTTCCACTAGGAAACAGAATCTTACTCTTTTAATAAAATAAAACAAGGGTAGCAGGACATATTTTTGCCGTTATATCAAAACGTGGAAGAAATTTTTATCCACACGAAAAACACCGCACGAGCACCGGCGGTAGCCGGTGCGAGTGTACTGATATTATTTTTTTAATTTAACTGCCAATGTTTCAGCGTCATGCTGAGTATAAGTAGATAACATGGATAGCGTTCTGTGACCTGTAATAGATTGAATTTCTGTTATTGAAAGTCCTCTCTCAAACAGTCTTGAAGTAGCTTCGCGTCTCAAATCATGCCACCTTAAACCTTCAACTCCGGCTCTCTTACAAAGAGCTCTCCAACCTTTATTATGATAGTTCAACGACATATTAAAAACCTTACCTGAAATATGTCTAGGCAGTTCTCTTAAAACTTCCAATGCTTTATCTGTTAAAGGTACAGTTCTACTTCTTTTTGTTTTAGTAGTTGCCGCAGGAAGAAATGCAGTTCGTTTTTGCATATCCACATTTTGCCAAGTTAAAGATAACTGTTCTGATAATCTCATAGCTGATTCAATTGCAAAATTAATTGCAGGACACCAAAAAATACTTGGTGTTGAAAATTTGCTACTACGCTGACAAGCGACCATTAACTTTTCATATTCTCCAGGCAACAATCTTCTTTCTCTTGCAGGATTTTCAGAAACCTTAATAGAGCTCTTAACGGGGTTCTCCGGCAACCAACAATCCCACTCATCAATAGAAGTTTGAATTGCTACTCGCATAGCTGACAGCTCCCGGTTAATTGTAGAATTGCTTATACCAAGTTCAATTCTATCATCTCGGTATTTTGCAAAGTCAGACGTTCTTAATTCTGTAAGAATTTTATTACAAATATTATGTCTTAATATGACATTATATTTAGAACGCTCCCTTCGTTTATCAGATTTGTCTTTTATTATTTCTCTTAAATATCTATGCAAAACTATTTTAAGAGAAGTCTTTGAAGCTTCAGAAATATCTCTATATCTATTTTGCTGAATCTTCAGTTCTGTTTCTTTTGCAAAGCTACGTGCGTCGGATAACTTGTCAAAAGTTCTATACAGTTTTTGTCCATGCTTTCTTCTGACTGCAACTGTAAATCTTCCTTTACGCTTCCTAATGTATGCCATTTTAATCCTCCCGGCGTCATACGAGCGTCAAGAAGCTAAAACAATTTTAGTGGTTTGATTATTATCCGCGATCTATTTGGTTGCGGGGGTAGGATTTGAACCTACGACCTTCAGGTTATGAGCCTGACGCATGACCCTATCTGATTGCACCAGTCGACCTGATTAATAATAAAACTCTACCTTTCTCGACGCAATTATTAATAGAAGAATCATATCATCATATAGAATCCCATGTCAATTACGTCATACGAGCGTCAAGGAACTTCCACAAAAAAATCTCCGAATCCGGCGTCAGGAATTTCACGTGTAACGAGTCTGCTGACGCAATACACTCTACGGCTCAGCCTCATGCTTCGCACTCGGCTTCGCCGGGTCTCTCAATAGAGGTACCAGTCACGTTTAGAAATTTGCAAAGTCCTTTAAAGGTTAAGTACCTAACCCAGTTTTAACTTCAATAGTCTTACCCTTTATACTCGGTGATGAATCCTTAATGACTACAAATACTTTCTAAAAAAAATTATAAAATTTTCTAGTGAAATCAACCTTTATACTTGCACGACTCCCTAGACAATTTGGTGTAGGATTTAGGGATCATGAAGAAAGCGATAGGATAATAATTAAATGTTAAACCGCGATCAAATAGTAATGGCTCTTATAATTATAGGTGGCGTAGGTGCAGTCATTTTTTTTGCTAGAGATGAAATGCCATATCTTGCGTCATGGATTCCCTATATTTCCTTAATTGCAGTAATATGTTTTATTGCGGCTTATCTATCTTCCCTAAAAAAACTAAAAAAAGAACGATTAAGTGGTGGGAACAAAAAAAATAAGAATAAAATTAAAAGGGATTGGAAAGGAATAAAAGAAGAAATTAATGGATTGGTCGTAGGAGTTATTGTACTTATTGTCGGAATAGCAATTTATCAAGCTGTTTCTTCTGGTTTTAATAAATTTGGAAGTGGTCGAGATGATAAAAATGCAGCGAAAAGCAGTTGTTCACGTCAGGCAAGTGAAGCCAACTCTGAGTTTGCGGCAAAAGGTATATATAAATCTTGCATGAAAAGAAGAGGTTATTAAATGACTAAACGCTTTTTAGGGATCGTGGTTCTGGGTTTGTTGTTGAGTGCTTGTGTTACCGTTAATGAAGATTATCTTAAAAATACTGGTAACATAATGTTATGCGCTCAAAGTTATCAAGATAAGAGTCTGCAAACCTCAGAAGAGGATAAAGAAATAATCAGGAGAGAATTAAAAAAAAGAGGAGTGACTTGTAATGGCCAGGGAACTTATACATATAAAGATGGAAAAAAATATGTTGGAGAATGGAAAGGTGGTAAACGGCACGGTCAAGGAATTTTAACGTCCACAAAAGGATACAAATATGTTGGAGAATTTAAAGATGGTAAATATAATGGACAAGGAACTTTCACAACGGCAAATGGAAACAAATACGTTGGAGCATTTAAAGATGGTAAATATAACGGACAAGGGACTTACACATATGCAGATGGAAGAAAATATGTTGGGGGATTTAAAAAGAGTGAATTTTATGGACACGGAACTCTAACATATGCAGATGGAAGAGTTGAAAAAGGTAATTGGAAAAAAGGCAAACTTGTAAAAAGTAAAGAAGATAAACAAATTGCTAAAGCAAAAGAAATTTGTGAAAAAATAGGAGCAACTCCAGGCACTGACAAATTTATAGACTGCACTATAAAATTGTTGACCACTTCAACCGCACAACAAACAGTTATAGTAGGAAATAATCAAAGAAGAAGTATTTATCCACTGCATTGTAGACAGATGGGCGGCGCATCAAATTGTTAGTTGATTTGAAATAAATCATCTCGGATTGTACTCACAGTGTACTCAAAAAATATTTTACAGGTAGCTCAAATTAAAAAAGTGTTGGTGTTGTACTTTCTAATTTATAAAAAATTATAACTACTTTCCTCTTTGAATATCTGACTGTTGTTGATCAAAATAATCGGCTGCATCAAAATCAGGGTTCTCTTTCATAAATTCTTCCTCTACTCTTAGATGAGCTGCTAGATCTCTTCCGTCTGGTTCATAATCTTCGTAGATGTCTTTCTTTTTCTTTTTTCTTTGTTTAAGCATATATCCTCCTTCCATTTATTAATTTCCAAGATTTTCCGTAGTTATGATG
>JGI24006J15134_10001928_pt1 | contig 11680 bp, 2 predicted proteins | sample LinPmetageLP53_FD_15134 | JGI IMG/M metagenome (IMG submission 15134) | reverse complement strand
TGCTTGCCGAGCATAAAAAGCCTGTTAGCATCCACAATGAGGATGTTCGCCTCCACGATGAGGATGTTAAGGCAAATCGGGATTTATCTGATGAACTTGGATTCAGCATAGCGCGCAATGCTGTTCTGTTAGAAAAACAGAAGATGCAGAAGCAAAGGAACATCAATCTTAAGGAAATTATAAATGAGAAAAATATCCTAATTACGAAAATGCGGACGAAGGAGCAACAGCGGTTAGCACGGTTGCATCCTTATTGGAAAAAGCACGCTATAGACGGTGCGTATGTTTCGGTATTGAAGTAGACATCCCCGTACCTAATAAACGTCAATCGCCTCTCGTTCGTCGTATCGATGATAAAACTTCTTAGTAATTTTCACGTCCCCATGCCTCATAAATTCGCAGGCCGCGAACGGGTCACGCTTAAAAATCTTTGAGCCCGTGTAGGCTCGGAGTTCGTGCAGATATTTATCGGCCGTCCACTTTAAGGGCAGCGCCGTTTCAATCATCCACTCCTGCAAATACACGACGATTCTGTGGTAACGGTAAGTTTCTGAGTCCCTCCCATCGATAAATAGGCCGCCGCCGGAGCGGATTAACGGGCGCAGCTTAACCGCCCAGTGCTCCTGAATTCGCACATGGATCGGCTTCCCTCCTTTCCCAATCCCCCCAATGACATTAAGCCCATTAGCTTTTTCAACAAAATGATCGTGATCAAGCCGTGTGATCTCCTCCCGACGCAACCCACCACCGATAGCCGCGCAAAACATCTTGAACAGATCGAGCGATTTAACAAAGTTGAGCGACTGCTCACGCGCCGCAGGATTGAGCGGCAGGCAGCGTCCCTGATCGAGCCACGCTTCAACGGTCGCTTGAGCCTCCTCACGAGTTGCGGAATCTGTGTTCCAGCGCGTTGGTAATCCGTCCAATTTACTGATCACCGCGTACCAACCGTTGAGCCCCGGCCGCTGTACTAATCCATAGCCTCGATTGACCGTTAGAGGGAACCGTTCGGCAGCCGCATCCCTTTTGGCCTTCCTCGGCCGATTGCGCCGAGGCAGCCACTCATCGTTATTGAACTCCTCGATGCCCGTCAAAATGCGATCCCAAATTTCATCAGCAATCGGCTTGTAAACAATAGTATCGTAATGCCGATCAATATCCACATCGAGATACGCGAGAATGTTGGGCGGGATCGCCAGCCCCATCGCCTCATACTCCGGTACGAGGGGCACCCGGACGCTTCCGCTCTTCGATTTAAATAACCACTGGAACCCGCGACAGTAAATCCCGGCCGTGCGCGCCGCGCCGACCGCCGCTTCCTTGGCGCTGCCGTACTGCTTGCTCCGGCTTCTATTACCGTTGGACGTGTACTCAGCCGTTATTCGCTTCGTGACTATGTTCGCCGCGCCGGACGGCAACTCCTCGAGGCGTATCGTCTCAGGATCGCGATCTGGGAACAACCTGGCCAAAGCCTCCTTCGAGTGCAGGATATACATATGGACGGCTTTCGCACTGGCCCGACTCACATCGGGCGCCGCCGCGAAAATCTGCCCAAACGTTGTACCGTATTTCGTGCGACTGCGCTTGTTCTCAATTTCCGTCCAACACCCGGCCATAGCCTTGATGATCAGAGGCTCGGCGATGGCCACAGCCGCCTTGTGGTTGGTCTTCTTTAACGAGCGCTTGAGCAGCTTCTTGTTGATCATCGTGTTGATCTGCCAATACTTCCCTTTCAGGAAGATTGTGAAGTTGCGGCCGTTCACCTCGAAGGCGTGTTCGCCCTTACCTTTAACGACCTTGGGCCTCTTAACCGCTGGCGCCGACTCGAGTGATATAATGTTGGATTTCATATTTAAAGTTGGTCAATTTATGGTCAATATTTGACCCGCAAAAGGTTCCACATGGCTCCACACTGCGCAAGACTTTATTTAGTAATACATTAAAAAAATCCCCCGATTGCCTGAGCAAATCGAGGGTTTTCAGCTTATTTCTAACGAATTAGAGAGGTTTTGTTATTACGTTCTACCTAATAACTCGTTATTTCAGGCCATTTCATGAGTCACTGACTGTCAGTGGTTTAGGTGTGTTTGTTTTTGCAGTGGTAGAGTTTTGGTCAATTAAGTGGCGGCGGAGGGCGGCGCAGTAATGCCACTGATCAATTACTTCTTCCTCCATACACTCAACCAACTGCTCTGGCGACATGCGCATTAGGCCGCGTGTCCCGTCCGGGTTGTGCTCGGCCATGCCCTTATTGAACTTGGCGGGCGCCTGACGAATGAAGTCCTCGAGCGCGTCATCGCGCAATTGAGGGTCAGTGATCATCGTGGCCTCCTTGGCATCGTGGGTGGCGGTGTGGCGTCAATTGCCTCGGAATATCCCTTCTTATCATACGCCCTCAAATTTAGTCCAAATATGCTGCTGATGCGACTCTCGAGCGGGACTTCCACCATATTGGCTTCGGGTATCAAGGCGAGCTTGTCGGCCTCGGTGCGGTACTTCCAGCCGGTCACGGGCTGGGTGAGGTTTCGCACTGACTTGTACTGATTCACTCGAGCTCGATCAGCGGCGCTGTCGCTGCGCATCAGCTTTTGGGCTTCAACCCATAGCGGCACACGATCCGGGCTCATCCGACTCGAGGGCACCAGCGAGATTTCATCCTCTACTTTACCTTTTGGCAGCATCGGGTTCCATGCCCCCTGCTGGGCGCCGATCCGGTCGATCAGCCCGGTAAGATGGCTGGCCCGGACTGCCTCGAGCGGCCCCGGATCGTAGTCCATGCGCTTACTCCGCGCTGTGCGCTTGTAAACCGGGTCTACCCAGGCTATCGCCCTGTCAAACTGGCGCTGACCGGGGATAAAGGCACCCATAAGCTCGTCCACTACATAAAATTTGAATGGCACGCCTCCAGCGAAAGGATCGACCGGCGAGGGCGCTGGTTTACCGGCTGCCCAATCAGAATGCGCTTTCAACGGGATTCTTACACCCCAGCCGACTGATAAAAACTCGCCAGCGAGCTCGGTGACTTGCTTGGCGTATGTCGTTGCCGCCACGGCCGCCCCGTGCTTCTGGTAATCGTTCTGAGCGAGCACCGCCGCACCCGCCATGCCGATCACCGGGAACTGCCGAGTGCGTAGCCAGAAATCCCGGTCATCATCGAGATCAATTCCGGCAAGTTCCGCCCACTTGGATATGTTCATCCGGTTGGCAGTGATATATTCCCGGTCAAGACGCTGGCGATTCACATTGCCCATGCCGTCATCCATTAAAATCTCGCTGGTGCCCACAACCGCCCGGGCATCCTCTTCAGGCGGCTCATCTTCGCCTCGCAGGAACGCTGCGATTCCTGAGCCTACCAGACCGATTGCCCCGGCGCCGAACATCGTAAAGGTGATCACATCAGCCAACGCTTCGGCACGCTGGCCTTGCGGGACGCCACGGATGAAGCGCTTGAGTCCGGCTGCTCGATCCGCCTGCTTATTGATGAACGCCGCACCAAACCGAGGGAAGGCGCTCAACGCCGTCCCCCAATCGTTCTTCACCATGTCGTTAATAAAGTCCGGCGAATCGGCGTAGTTAAGCATCTCGAACTGCGCAGCGTTAATTGCTGCCAGCCGCGCTTCCAGAGGCGGGTTAGCCATGAACTGATTAACGAACGACCGAAGCGCTTTGCCGCGCAGACCTTTACCTTTCCCCTGGGTGGCTGCATCGGCGCGCAGCATCGCGTAGGCGAATCGCTGCTTTGCCCGTATATCGACGTTCCCATACTTAATAAGCGCCATCGCGGCGCCACCAATCTCGNCTTTCTTGAGTAGATTCCACCATTTGTCATCGAAGCGAATCTTCAAGTCCTGCAACCGCGTCGAGTCGGCGAAGATTTCATCCGGCAACACCGTCTCGATGGCCTCGCGGAAATTGCTGTTCGGCCCGGGCAGATACTTGCGTGCGCCCATGAACCGATTGAAAACCTGGCCGACAAACAGATTGCGCGCCTTGCGGAAGTTAAGCGCGGCATTCTTCGGGTCGAGCGCCAACATTTTAAGCGCACCGACCGTGCTGTACCGGAACCCGGCTTCGAGATTGAAAAAGTCGTTGGCGACAATATTGCCTACAAGCGTAACTGGGTCACCAAGGAACAGTATCTTCGAGTTGCGCAACATCCATGTGAGCGCATTATAAAGCGGCCCATGAGCCTGCTGGCTCGCATATTGTTTCACCAGAGTATCGAGTAGCGCGCGCGGAATGGCTACCTGTGGCCCTCGCAACTGAAACGCCTCTCTCTTAAACTTATTAAATGCATCTTCCTCGGCTTGTTCCTGAAGCCGCATCTCCGTCTCAGGAAAAACAGACTCGCCGGTGATCGGGTCTTTCGGGAGACTCCAGCCGCGCAGCTTCTTGATGGCAGCCCAAATTTCAGGCAACCCTTGCTCGAGCGATACCCAACCCTCCGGTGCAGTCGTGCCCTTAAATTTCTTGCCGTGCTGAATTACTTGTTTCAGCCAGCGCTTCCGTGACTGCTCTTGGATGGCTTGCAGTGCCCGCACATTAAAGCCGCTTAACAGATCAAGCACCTTGCCATCCTCCCGGCTCTGACCTGTTTTATACTTGCGGCCTGCCGAGCGAGTGCCGGTGCGTAGCTGCAACACCTTGCGCAGCGCGCCAAAGAGCGAGCGGCTCACTAACACGTCAGGTGTGTAGGCGTCCAGCGGAGTAAAGTTCGGGTTGTTCTCGGCCATCATGGTCGCCAGCGAGAACCGGTTAAACACCGGGATTTCAATTCCGGCCACTGTCTGACGGGTATCTTTGAGCGCCGGGTCGATATACATATCGATGAACCATGAAAACTCAGGGAACTCGTCAGTGGTGAAATGATTGTAGAGCTCCTCTTGAACGTCTGCTGGTAACGAGCGGATCAACTGGAACCCTTTACGGCCATCCGGCGTTTCAATATAGCTGTCGATTTTAAGCTGATCCTGTTCGCCGGTGAGCGGGTTTGACACCATTATAGTATCTCCGGGTTCATGCCCTCCTTCCTTAAATTGGGCCGGAGACATGAGCCCCGCCCGCATTTCAAAGTCCTCGAACAAAAATTTGCCCTCAGAATCGCGCCCTACGACGTTTAAATGAGCGGCGAGGGGTAGGGCCACCCCCTTAAAATCCTTAATTCGACGTTTCCAAGGCCCTGTGCGGAGAAATCCTGGCAGTGAAAAACCCTCGGGCCGACTCTTCCAAAGCTGTTCCTCGAGCTGGGCAGCCTGACTTGTCAGCGCCGATTGCTCGTAGTTGTGCGTCATCTCGAGCCCCTGCCGCGCTTTTAACAACTGCGGGCTGCCGTGATAGATCACCTTCTTGGATTGGCGCGTCACATAATCGCGAATCCAACTGCGGTGCCGCTCCTCGGCGTAGTCCGGCTTCTCTTCTTCCTCCACCTCAGGCTTGCCCTCGATCCGGTGCTTGCCAGCCAGACCTTCTGGCGAAAGGTTCAGTGCCTTGGCGTGGTTCTGGCGTTGTATTTTATTCCAGACATTCTTCAACCAGCGCCCCACACGCTCACCGAACACTTTCTTCATGGCACCTGACCAGCTCCCGAATTGGCTAAAGCCCTTGCGCATTAGATCAGCGCCCTTGATAGCCAGATCACCTAATATATTAAAATTTGCAAAGCCAGCTTCAGAGCTGCCGAGCTCGATCTTCATGCCGCTTTTCTGCTCGTCGATCTGATCGAGCGCCGCGTTGCCCCGATCTTGAGCGCCTTGTACCTTCTCTGCTGCTTCCTCCTCGGCCTTAATCTCGGCATCAAGCGCCGACATCTTTTGCACCGCGTCATCGTATTCTTTCTGACGCTGCCATTCCTTGTTCACCGCATCATGCAGGGTCGGCAGATTGTTCCGATACCCTTCGAGTTCACGCCTCGTATGCTCAGGGCGCATCTGAAATTCCTTGAGCTTGCTGTCCATGCTTTGTAGGAACCCCTGCCCGCTTTTGAAGTTGGCCACCAACGACATCATCACCGGATTATCGAACTGGTAAGTTATTTGCACCGCAGGCTTGCCGTCCGGCCCCTTGGCCCAATCGCCTGCATTGGGATTGTAGCTGCCTTTAATTGTCACTTTAAGAGGCTCCCCGTTCACCTTGAACGGCTTCGCTGCATGGTGGGTTGTGATAATTGCACCAACCCCCTTACTTTGTTTTGCTTTGGCATCTTCCGTTTGCTGGGTGATGTAATCATCGAGCGCAATCCGGATTGCTTTGCGATCAGTGTAGGTATTCCCATTTACCTCCACGCTTTTCACCTTGTCCGGAGTCTTGGCCACCAACTCCTGCTCTTCTTCGAGCCGTTCCTCAAGCTGCGGGATTAGCTCCTCTTCATATTTAACAATATCCTCACGCGCTTTAGCCTGCTGCGATGAAAAACTGCTCCGCGCCAGCTCGAGCGTGCGGATCGTCTGACCTAATCCAACTCGCTGCATGGTGCGTTCGTCGCCACTGAATGCTGACAGTTGTTCTTCGTAGGTCATCTCTACCGCATTAGCTGCATCGTCTGACACGCGCATGTCATCATCACCACGCATTAACGACTGAGTGGCTTGCGCCTTGATCATGAGCTTCTGGTAGATCGCGGCATCCAGAGTTTGCTCCATCCCGTAGGTCAAAATTTCCACTCCTTCCAGATCAGCGTACATGTTTCCTTGCCTCAAGATCCGGCCGTTACGCTGCTCGATGTCCTGCGGGCGCCACGGCGCGTCTAGATGATGCAGCGCTGTCATGCGCAATTGTATATTCAACCCAGTGCCAAGCGTTTCGGTCATCCCAATAGCAACGCGCACTTGACCATTCTTCATCTTCTCAGCAAACACACGTTTCTCTGCTGACTTCATGCCACCGGTNACAAAAGCGATCTCATTCTCCGGCACACCACCTTCTATCAACTTGGCTTTGATCTCCTCATANACATTGAACTGTTCGTGCGGATCAAGCCCCTCGATGTGTGTTTTTACATTCTGGCAGAAAATACACTGCGTCCCCAAATTATCAGTAGTGGCGTGGTAGCGCTGCACCACGTTTTCAACCACCTTGTTGACTTTGCTCCCGGGATCATCCGGCAAGGAAGGATCAATCAACCGCATGTCAATTGACGCCTTCTTAGCCAAATCAGTCGCAATCAGAGGGATGTGGCTGTTGTCTTTCTTCTGTTGCCCGGACATTTGTGCGAACTCCTCGAGCATTTGCTGAATCTTGGCAATCTGCCCTGCTACCGATTCAGTGCGTTCGAGCACTTCGTTCTTCACCTCACCACCTTTAAGCGGCGGCAACTTGATCTCCTTTACTTCATCAGCATACACTTGATCGGCCACTGAGCGCCATGCACGCCTGAACTCCGGTAGGTTCTGGAAACTTGCAAACCTTTGTACCAGCTTCCACTGCCCCCCAGCAGTAAGCTCCGGCTCAGTAGAGATATTGCCAAACATTCCGGCGAAAGCATCAAAGCGTTCCATCTCAAACCTCTCGAGCGTTTCCGGGGAAAGATAGCGGATCATCGTCCAGGCTTCTGCAATTGTGTTGGACACTGGCGTGCCGGTTGCCAACACAAAATTCTTGCCGTCGTTGTTCTCCATGATCCAACGCGACTTTAGGCGCAACGAACTTGCCTTCTTGCTCGCGCCCCGATCAAGTCCCTTGATGTTTTCCATTTGAGAAGCAAACGAGAGCTTCTTGAACTGGTGAGCTTCATCCACAAACATGGCATCCACGCCGAGCTGCTCGAAGTTCATGCCCTCGTCTACCTTGCGCTTCTGCAATTCGCCCAGCCGAGTGTCAAGTTTGTTGATAGCCGTCTGTAATGCGCTCGCCCGAACCGAACGTTCTTCACCACGGCCAAGCTGTATCAGCGCCGCTTGTAGCTCGTCCTTTTCCTCGTTGATGTACGCTTCCTCCCGTTCGGGATCGTCCGGCATTTTATCAAGGAAAGAGTGAGGAACGATTACCGTGTCCCAATCCCCGGTGCTGATCATCGCCATCAAGCGCTGGCGGTTCTTGGCATCCCGTTGCTTTTCAGTGGGCACCAACACCTTGGCCTGCGGGTAGAGCTCTCTAAATTCCCGGCCAAACTGTTCCACCGTCGAGTTAAGCGCCACGATCATCGGTTTATTAGCTATGCCAAGGCGCCGCATCTCCATCGCCGCCGTCACCATCGTGTACGTCTTACCGGTGCCTACTTGATGAGCCAGTAAAGTGTTGCCTTGAAGGATGCGACTCACCGCACGCTTCTGGCTGGGATATAATTCCTTTTGATCTGTCGCGCCCGGGTAATGCCGCCATGCAGGCTCACGGTACACCCGATCCACCGTGCCGTTGAAGCGCTCGTTGTAATCGCGGAAAAGCTCCTGCGCCACTTCCGGCTTCTTCATTGCCCAATCCGTGAACGCGAGCTGTACCTCATCAAGCTTCATTTGAGCCTGCTTGGTGAGCACTTTGTCTTTTGATCTAACACCATCGGCGTTTTCAACCCACACCGTTGGCTGCTTCATGTTGAGCGCAGTGTTGATCAAGTCCGTGCCCAGCTTGTTTCCTTCTGAAAATCCATAGGTCACTTCGTTGGCGCTTGAGCGGCTATAGCCCCGCGCTTGCACTTTCCATTGGCCGGTTTCACTGATGTGAATGACGTTTGACGGTGTGCCCAGCACGTCTTGTATAAATCCTTCGATAATCTTTGGGCTGATCCACTGGCTACCGATCTTAAANCCAATTTTCTCCAACGGAATCGGCGCAGGCTGCACCGCCTCAAGCTCCGCCACGTTGCGCTCGAAGGCTGGGTTATCTTTGGCCGCTTCAAGCGCCTGCCGCAGCTTGCCTTTGACGTGGCCAGACAGATATTCCTCGGGTGTATCGAGCCTGCCACTGTCCGGATTCTCAAAAGCCAACTGTTGTTCGAGCAGGGCTTGCTTGGCTTTGTCCGCCGTGATGCCCAGCAAGCCACTCATGTAGCCGAGGTCGAGTCCGTTCTTGTAGCTTAATGAAATTTGTAACGCATCCCCCACCGTGTCAGCGCTTGTCGGCGCCAGCCTGGGTCGTACTGTCCGCTGATTGAAGATGTCCGACTTGTGATAGCTATCCTCTCGAACTGTGCGGGCCTTGCCGCTTTTGTCGATCCGGGGCACCCACTGGCTTTTAATTGTTTCGAGCGCCGCGATCTGTGAATACTCAACGTCATGTTCCCATAGAAATCTCGACTTGGAACTGTTGAACGCCCCGTGTTTCTTCACATAGGCGTCGTACACCTTGTTGAGTTTCTTGCGTTCAGCTTCAATCTGATCTTCGCTTGCCGCCGGATCGAGCTGCATCCGGTTGAGCGACTGCGCCACTTCCTTGACACTAAGAAAATCCCTCGCCCTGACACCCTGCGTTTTGCCGTGCCTAAACTCAGGCGCCACCAGCGCGTCATCGCGCACCGCAGCCACCTTGCCTTCGTGCAGCACCAGCGTGTTGTTCTTCATGCCGGGCGCAGCCTCCACCCCTTCGCTGAAATCGTTAATGGTAGGATCACTGCCAAAGACTTCGCCGGGCAGTTTGTTAAACGCTTCGACAATCTGCGGGCCAAGCTCCTGCCCCTTGTGCGGCAGCACCGCCATCGCCGGGTCGCCCCCGTACATCGTGCTCTCGAGGCTCAGTTGCCCCAGCATCATGTCCGGGTTGTCCACGAAATACTGGTTCACCTCAATCGGCTCATTCTTATGGGTCTTGGTTTTTGCTTTGCGCGTGAACAGGTTTCCATCTTTGAACGGCATCCCGTCCTTCTTGCGAAAGATTAAAATGTCGGTCGTGACCTGTGTGCCTGCGTTCTTGGCAAAAGCATTGTTAGGCAGCCGGATCGCCCCCACCAGATCGGCACGTTCCGCCAGCCATTCCCGGGACTTCTTGGACACATCATTGTCCATCGTCGAGTCGGACGTGATCGCCACCATCAACCCTCCCGGTTTCAGGAGATCAATGCCGCGCAGGAAATAATAATTATGCAGGCTCGCTTTCGGGTACGCCTTGTCAATCGGCCCGTCCTTATGGAACGGCACATTGCCGACGATCAAATCCATGCTGGCCTTGGCGATGTTGGCCTTCTCAAATCCCTTTTGATGAATCTTGGCCTGCGGATAGAGCTTAGCCATGATGCGCCCGCTGATGCTGTCAATCTCCACACCGGTCAGGTGCGATTTGTTGGCAATATCATTAGGCATTAAACCAAAGAAATGGCCAATGCCAGCGCCCGGCTCGAGCACTCGGCCGCCATTAAAGCCGAGCTTGCGAATGCCCTCCCACATCTCACCGATCACTTCGTCCGACGTGTAGTGAGCGTTCAGGATCGAGCTGGCGGCACGGCGATACTCATCGTCAGTAAGCTCGGCCCGCACCACATTGTATAGTGGCCGCCAATTCTTCTCCCAGTTTACATCGTCCCCGACAGAAGCTTTGCCGTGCTCAAACACCTCTTTGACGCCACCCCAGCCGGTGTACTTGGCCAGTACCTTCTTCTCTGCGGATGTGGCCGGGCGGTTCTCCGTCTCGAGCTGCTTGAGTAGTTTGATGGCGGCAAGATTAGCGTTGGCCTTGCCTTTCTTGCCCTTGGGCGCGATCTCGTCGCCCGGTTCAATACTATGATTAGGGTCTAGCTCTCCGCCAGCCGCTCTTCCCACTCGCTCAACTGGCTCAGCAACTGCGGGCTCGGGGGCTGGGCCTCCTCCCTCTGCTCCCTCGGGTCTATCGGGCTCACCACGTCCGCCTGCACGATCTCCCGGGCTTGGCTCTCGCTCAGTCCGTTCTGTTGCAAGCTGTGGTTGAGCTCCTGCGCCTTGTCCGCTGTCCGGTCTAGGTGCTCCTTCAATTTGTTCTGGCCCCACAGACTCCTGAGAAAGTCCGGCTCCTGCTCCTTCAGGTGCTCGAGACGGCTCCTCCACCACGGGAGGTCTTGTGGCTTCTCTATCCTTATCATCTTCGTTCAGGGGTTGCTTAAACAGGGGTTCGTCCGGTGTCAACTGTGTTTTGAACTGCTCCGAATACTCCCCCAAATTCTCATCGTAATATGCGCTTATCTGCTCATTCAGGCGCTTCTCAACTTCAAGCTGCTGATCATGAATCTTTTGCAGTCCCTTACCAGCCGCGCCTTTGCGCACTCGGCGCGAGTCTTTGAGCTCTAAAACAGTTGCATAAGACTCATTTTCCTCCGGGCTAAAGCCACCGTCCTTCGCCTGCTGCTCGATGTACTGTTGAACCTGAAAAACCTGGGCGTCGGAAAGCTCGCTTTGATACGTTTGCGCCTCAAACCCGGGCGCCTCCTCCGGCTCAGGCTCCGGCTCGGGTGCTGGTGATGCCTCTTTCTCTGCCCTTATTTGCTCTAACACTGCTTTTCTATGAGCTGGCTTCTGATATTCAGGGGCGTGCTTGTAATAAATATCAGCTAATACGCTATCTTCTCGCGTTTGCAAGAGGCGATCCATGTGGTCGTACCCCAGCTCCTCTGCCAGCTTATCGAACTCCTTTATTATATCGTTGGCCTTGCCTTTAAAGCCCTCTGTGTTTCCCACCTCCCAATGTTCTTTGGCCAGAGCTTCAAGTTTTTCTTCCCCTGCTAACGCAACCTCCGGCTTCGCCGCTTCCACCGCAGGCTCCGGGGCTGGTTCCGGGGCTGGCTCGG
>JGI24006J15134_10001925_pt1 | contig 11682 bp, 12 predicted proteins | sample LinPmetageLP53_FD_15134 | JGI IMG/M metagenome (IMG submission 15134) | reverse complement strand
TTTGTTAAAACTAAATTTTAAAGCCATTTTTTTATTTGTTTTTGTAGTATTGGGGGGTTTTAATTTTTACCCCCCTCTACCAAGTTATTTATTGAGGTACTTATGCGCATAGGCTATCTATTCACAAATACCAGTTAATTATTATACAACAGCGTCTATAATAGTTGTAATAGAAGTACCGTAAAAATCTTTATCTACAGTGACTAAATCACCTTGTGATGCAGAGCCAATTCGCTGACAAATCATATCAGCAATTTTTAATGAATCACCACTAGCACACGTAATTGTAATTGTATCAAAAGCAGAAACATTAATACCTGTACCCAATGTATGTAATATTACAGTAGTTGCGGTTGTTTCAATGTATTCCATTTTTGACCAATCTAAGTAATAAGCTACACCAGTATCATTAACACTAGAAGCGACCTTTACAAATTTTATCATATTCATTTTTTTATTTTTTAAAGGTTAATAATTACGATACACTCAATATACCACAAGACAATGGGTTTCTAACAACGATTCCAGTTTCTGAAAGCACGTGGCATTCAAACTTGTCATCAGCGTTAGCACTTAACATTGATTTTTGGTCATAAGGGTTTACCATTCCAGCTACATACTTCTTAATCATACTTCTGTTTACTCCTTCAGCTCCTTTAGTAACTAACTCTACGTTAGAAATTCCAGAAGTTTTTCCGAAGTCCATAAACACCATCTTAGCAGATTCTTTAAGTCTGTTGTCACCAAAAGCATTAGTTCCACCAGCTGAAGAGTGAATGTTAGGGTCGTCAAATACAGGACAATGAGCAACAGTAATTTTGTTACCTAATGCACTATATGAAGAAAAGTTGGCTCCTAAATGAACGTCACCAGCTACACCTTTCATAGAACCACCAGTCATTGAGCCAGAAGGCGCAACAATAAGGTCTTTCATAGCTCTGTGGAATGCTAATCTACCTTCAGTACCAGTGAATACTACCCACTCGTTACCTTCAGCAGAAGTTGCGTTTAATGAAATCTTAGCAATAAACTCAGTAATAATATCTTCTGTTAAAGACCCCATAGAATACGAAGCTTGGTTAGAAGAATCAATTTGAGCTAATAGACCGTCTCCAGTTACAACTGAACTTCCCATAGCACCTGAAGTTCCTAATAAAGAAGATGTAATAGCTCCTGGTCTTGCAACTGTTGTAGTTTCATTTGTAATAGATTTTCTACCATACCATCTTTGTAACTCTTGTTGGTACATAAATTCATCCATCATTTGTTGTTCTCTTGTAAAGTACCATAATCTTGAACCATTATTTTCAATCCAAGTAACGTCAGTTAAATCTTTACCAGTAACTGAACATTTCTTTCTCATTGTAGTTAAGTAGTTCTTATGTGTAGTTGGATAAGAGAAGTTTTCACCTACATCAGCTCCATCAGAACCGTTAGGGAAAGCTGAACCAATAGAAGCTATAATTGCTTCATCAGCAATATCTGCTGGTAAAAGAGCTTGAGCACTAGCGTCAATCATCTCAAATTGAACTATGAAGTCTGTTGCAGCTGCTGAAGCTGAAGTGTTTGCAATAGGGTCTGCAACAACTACCGCAGTAGCTCCTGACTGAAATCTAACCATATCCCATTTGTTCAAAAAGTTACCAGTTCTACCAGTAGCTGTTCCATCAGTGATTAAATAAAATACATCACCATTTGCATCTGCGTCATCTATTGTTCCTCCAGTTGCTGTTACAGAACCAGCCGCTGTAAATGATGTACCATTAGTACCAAAGAATCCTGTGTTGTAAGATGGACGATTGTATCTACCCATTACTTTCCATTCAAAAGAATTATCTCCTAATACTTTTTCTGAAGCGAATCTTCCTGTTCGCTCTAATAAATACGTTGCTGCATATCTTGGGTATTGCTGAATCAAAGTTCTAGCAATCTCTGGATATTGCATCAAGGCCGTATTCAATGCGTTTTCGGCAGTAGTTCCACTACCATAAACGTCTGTTGATAAATTTGCCATTTTTTTTTAAATTTATTAATTAAACATTATTGTTATTTTGCTCAATTAACTTTCAACTATATCAGACTTTGTCTTACTTTTTGTCTACTCGCTCATGAACGCTTTTGGGTCAAACGCATCCCCCTTCGGTTGATATGGATTACGACTTTTCCCATTGTTAAGGTTTGGTGATTGTATAGAGTCCATTAAACTTTTACTACCTTCATTTCTACCTTGAGAACGAAGAATGTCTTTGATTTGGTCTTTATATAGCAGAAACATAGCAACGTCAGCAACATTGGCATGACTTTTCCATAATTCATTCGCCATATCTTTAGTAGCAAATCTATACACCTCTTCCTTCTGTTTTTTTGTTACTTTACCTCCCATGAACCTATCCATTTCTTTTAAGTGACCTTGTAAACCTTCTCTAGCTTCACTTATTTTTTTATTTTTTTCTTCTACATTTTGTTGTTGTGTAACAGATAAATTTTCTTTAGCTTGTTTTATAGCTCCCTTTATATTTCTTTTTATTTCTCTACCTTTAATAGCAATTAAACCATTACGCTGCATTTTATCAACAGTATCGTCTATTTCAGATTGAGTTAAGCCGTCTGCCTTCAATTCTTCTATTACTAACTCTTTATTAGAATAATCTAAGTAGTTTTGTAATGTAGAAATTTCTGGACTTGTGACTTCTTCTTCCTGAGTGTCTTGTTCTGTATCTTTACTATTCATAGCTTTCATGGTTTGTCTAATTTCTTCTTTAGAAGCATTAGGCATTCCTAATTGTTTAGCTACTTTACCCCAGTCTAAATCGTCATCTTCTTCTACTTCTGATTTAGCTTCCCAGTCATAAGACTCTTCCGACTCTGTTTCTTCTTCTTCTTCAATGTTTTTTTCCCATTTCCATCCATCTTCATTAGTAACAGGTTGTCCTTTATCATCCTCATCTGTCGTAGGAGTATCTGGACCTAACCCTTCTGTAGGAGTGTCTGATGCAAATGCTAATGGATTGAATGATTCTGTGTTTTCTTTTGTTTCATTAGAAGCTGATTCACTAGTAACCTCTTCTACTAAACTTGATTTTTCTTCTGACATATTTTTTTAATTTATTTATTCCCTATTTTGCAAAGATACAAATTATTTTGTAACTTTATCCTTTGCTCTTAATTTATCCTCCATTGTAGTAGGAGACTCTCCAGTAAAACTATTTTTTTCTTTTTCAGAATTACTAGTATCTTTATTTATTTCATGGTCAGCTAATTTTTTATTGAAATCTGCGTCTTGAGCTGAGTCATGTATATCTCTCTTGTCTTCAGACTGTAATGTTGCAACCGCCATTCTAGATTCAGCTTGTATTTCCGCCACTTGTATTTTAGTGTCGTTATCCATTTTCTTAAGCTCTGCTTCTGCTTGAAATTTAGCTTGGTCAGATTCTTGTTGAGCTTGCATTTGTTGCATAACTTGTTGTTGTTCTTCAGCCGCTTGTTCTTTCATTTTATCCATACCTTGTTCTAAAACTTTTTCTGCTTCAGTCATAGTATCTGCTTTAAGTACTTTTAAAATGTTAAGTAAGTCAATATTACCTGCTTGTAATGCAGATTGAGCTAATTGTTGTACTACTTGTTTCATAGCGTCGTCTTTACCACTATCCCCAACGTGAACACCATAATCTTGTAAAGCAACTGAAGGCATAATGTTTAAAAATTTATAAGCTCCATCTCCTAATATCATTGCTGCTTTTTTACCACCCGACCAAGCAATCTTCATATTATTACACAAACTTTCTAAAACTCTTTGTTTTACTTCTGCGTGTGAATAAAACCAAGACTCTGTAATAGTTGATGATTGAACTACACTTCTTTGTACGTTACCTACATATTCATACTGTTCTACCGCACCTTCTCTTTGTCTAGTAACTCCAGAAAGTTGACCAGCCATATCTTCTAACATAATTTTTAGATTAATTAACTGTTGTACAGATTGTGATAATGTAAAATCAACTTGTTGAAATTGATTGAAACTACTCATTTGACCACCTTCATCTTTTGAGTTAATAGGTATAATACCATCTGTCTTTAAATGATACAATACAGTTTGCATATCCATACCTACATTTGTTGGTATTTGTGACGTGTCATATACTACCGCTTTGCCACCAGAACGAGCCATAGCTAATTCTATTTGGTATATTACAATATTATATAACATCTGTGTATTAGCTAATATATCTACCATTGAGTTTGGATGTCCCGTAGTATTACCTTTTATACATCCAATATAAGACAAACTAGTTTTACCTGGGTCATCTACACTTCTAACTTGGTTGTCTCTTCTTTTAGCTTTTACTAATATTTTGCCACCAATTTTTGTAGCTTCCCATATGTCATCTACCCACTTAGTTTCTATAGTATCACCTTTTCTTTTTTTGTATGTGTCTCTTACCATTTTTCTAAATGGTCTATCTGGGTCATATTTATTAGGAGATATTTTAAACTTAATAGCTCTTAATGATTTCCATTCAGCTGTTACTATACGAATACGATTTTCTTTACCATGAGCACTATCCACCCATAGTAATTGATTATTATAATCACTCATATCTTGACCATAAGAATTTCTCATTTCATCTAATAAAAGTAAATCATCTTTTGTTAAGTATTCTTTGAACTCGTCATTTATTTCATTAACAGATAACCATCTTTCTTCTCCCACCCAAGCTGCGTCATCTAAATAATCAGAATGTACAGACGTATCATATATTACAGAACGTGGGTCTACCCTACGTGCGTGAGGGTCTCCGTTTACTATGTCTACTTTAAAAAATTCTTTACCAGTAACTAATAAATCTCTAAACCCTTCTTTAAATTTATCTTTTAAATTATATCTGTTTAACACATACTCTAGTCCGTCTTGTGCATTCTCCTCTACCATTTCTCGGTAGTTATATTTCATATATATACCTATGTCATCTGGCACTGGCATTCCTTGACCTTCATCTGTTATAGGAGCTCCGTATGTTTCTTCAAAATCTTTATGTATATCTTCCAACAACGATTTCATTTCTATAGCAACCTTATGGTCCAACTTCCTTATTACAGCTTCTTTATTTATAGTAGACACCTTCATGTCTATAGGTCTTTTTAATTCTTCACCAACTAATAAATCAATTTTAGGAGTAATAATAGGATAATTAACTAATCTTGCAGGATATGATAATCCGTATTGTTCAGTAATATAAGCGTAGTCACCCTGATTAATATTTCCATTGTATATTGAATAGTTATTGATGTCTCTTGTTCTTGAGTCTCCATATGAACTTTCGTTATATGACATATAACTAACTATTGAACCTAAAACAGAATTACACCATTCGTCATTCTTTTCTTTTTCTGATACCATCATTGATGGAAATGCACTGTACTCTTTACTCATTTTAATTTAATTTAATTGGAGTACCATTATGACCCCTTGTATAATATTTTAGACCTATGTCTATTGACTCTTGCTTTTCTTCTACTCTCATTCTATAATTATCTATATTATGTATTAAGCATATACCAAAAGCCATCGCTCGGTCAGTATTCTGTAATCCATAATTTGCTAATTCATCTATTAAATCTAAAAACCAAATCTCTTTGATATTTTCTCTAATATAATCATCTATCAAATCTTCCAACAAAGTCTTCACTTGTTTGTTCATGTGAACACCGTATTGGTTTCTTGTTCTAGAGCCTGGATTATGAGCAGACTCTGGTTTTTCTTTTAAATATTTTAACGCATTCATACGTTTAAAATAATCTAATATACCTATCTTTGTATATTCTACCAACATCTTACTGTTATAGTATACTGCTAATTTCAAACATCCGTCCCAAAAATCTTCTTTTTTCTTAGGTCTGTCTGTATATTCAGCGACAACATAATCGCTTGGTATATTTGTATTTGCAAATCTACGATAAATTATTGCACTTCCCAAAGAATCTGACGCTCCTGCTTCATCTTGGTCGTAAGAATCTATTCCTCCTATGTCAATTCCTTTATATTCTGGCATTGGATGTGATAAAATTTTAAAGGGTCCAGCAGGATGTGGCCTCCACATAACCTTTAATTCTTGGTCATCATTTAGCACCCAGTCTAAATATCCTGACTGTATTTGATTCTTATAATCTTTACTTGCAAGTATTCTTGACCTTTGTGCATTAAGTAAGGATATGTCAAATCTACTTTCTTTAGTGTTTAAAAACGCTTCTTCAATTGTTAAGGGGTAGTTTTGTATATGTAAATTATAAGCTTCATTATCTCCAGACTTTCTAATTATTTCTCTATCCTCACTAAGCTTGTCTTTAGCTCCATTAATATCCTCTACTCCTGTTTCTATATCAAAAAATCCATAGTAAGCTTTTGACGCTGGTATAAACATAGGTATAAGATTATAAGCGTCGTGACTGTAATACATATCCATAAAATCTTTAGAAGCTTTAGATATATCACCACCTGTACCTCCAACAATAGGAACTCCAAATTGTATATCACCATCCATGAAACACGCTTTAGATGACATGTATGCATTTTTCAAATGCTTAAATTCCCCCGCTTCTTCAAACACCATTAAAGAAGTTCTTTCTCCTTTAAATACCTCTGGATTATCCATTGTTCTACATATAATTGTAGATTGATATCCACCAATTTCCCACTTACCGTCTTTGTTTTTTTGTTTGTAGCCTGAACGTAATATACCATCTGTGTCTTTTAATACTGAATGTTTAAAGTTAGGGTGTATACCATTTAATCCTTTTTTAGTTTTATCAAAGAATGCGTCAGCAGTTGCTTGTAATCCTGCCGCTACACCTATATCATTATATGGGAAGAATGTATATTCATGAGCAACCATACCAGAGTTCATATAAGAAAACCCTTTGTCCCTGGCTTTTATAACAATCATTCCCTTTCCTTCTTGTTTGCACGTTTCAAACAAATTAAAATATTCTCTATCCATCTCTCTATACCACGGATGTATTAAAGATTTTCTTCCACCTTTTTCTCCACTGTTACCTAGTATATAATAAAAATTTAAATAAAAATAATACTTACCAGATATCCAAGGCATACCTTTTGGTTTAAAACCATTAATACATCTTTCTTGTTGCTCAGTCCACCACTCTTGATATGAAACAGAACCGTGTTCTAAATCAGGAAACCCTTTATTTGGTATAGGTCTATATCTTTGTGGGTCAAATTTAATCTTACCCATATCTTAACCTTTTTGGTTTATCAAATCCAAATAAATTTTTACCTTTCATTTTATTAATTTCCTTACCCTCCATCCAATCTTTTAAATTTGTATTATAATTATCCAAAGCGTATTGATTGTATTCTTCTGCTCTTTCCCAATTATTTCTTTTGTAATGATAAGAGTATCGTCCTTTTAAGTATATAAGATTATTCTTTTTTTTAATCGTATTAGTTGTTCCTTTCCGATTGACTTCAATAGGTTTCTTTCTTAATCTTATAGGTTTTCTAATACTTTTATTCATTACATTTCTTTTATTTTTTTACGATTCTCTAAGAAAGATAACCCTTTGTTACCAGCGATTTTTTGTCTTTCTCCTCTTCTTTCAATAGAGTCTAATAAAGATTGCCTTGTCTTTAATATTTTTTCTACACCTATCATAAGTTTTTGTAATAACTCTGCATTTTCTTCATTTAAAAACATACCGTCAATCAGATTCGTAAACTCATTAATCTTTTTATTAAAAGCTATAAGTTGTTCATCTAAAGGGTCAAACTGTAATTCTTTATACTTATTTGCCGCAACAATCATTTCTGGTTTTTTATATCCAGACCATGTATAGCTTTTGTATAAATCCATAGAAACAGCTTTTACTCTTTCTTTTTCTGTATAATGTCTATAGGGACTTTCGTAATCATATACCATTGCAATCCACTTCATTGCGTATTGTCCTAGTTTTTCCGCATCTAAAACTGCTTTAAATTCTGGTACAAGAGTTACTCCATTATCACCTTTTACTATGTCTCCCTTTTTATCTATTTGTAATAAATACATACTATAATGTTATGTGCATTAATTTAAAGGTATTTTTAAATTTTACTTTACTAGTTTTTTTTCTGTATAATTTATCTAAAGAATAGTTTGGGTTTTTACAAATTGAAACTTTATTATCTAAATATATAAAATTATTATCTTCTATTCTATCTATAAGTTTTTCTTCTTCTTTTAATAGTAAAAATATATCATCATAGTTTTTTTCTAAATAAAAAAAATTACCCTTCTTTATTATTTTTCCTTTTGCATTATTCATAATATTCATTTTACAAATATACAAAATTTATTTGTATAGTTTTAAAAAACAGAAAACCCCTTTTTGATAAAGAGGTTAACTGAATGAAAACATGGAAAGATAAAGAAGTTACAAAATTACAAAAAAATTATTTATTATAAGGATTTATCATATTAAATATTTCTCCAGTTTTTTCTTTCACTTGATTATCGTATGCTATTTCGTCAACTTCTTCTTTTGTAATTAATTGATTTTCATCATATATGCTGTAAGTCCCCCCGTCTTCATATCCGTAAAGATTAGACTCCGAAGGAGTCAATTTTTGGCCCATGTCTTGAGTGGGCGTAACATTCATCCCTTCCGTGGGAAGTACTTCTGTTTCTTCCGTGGGTAAAACTTTTGGCTCTACATAAGTGGCGTCATAATATGTAAGTGATTTTTTGTCGCTAGAACCCTGATTTCCTAAATCATTCACATCTATAGTGTAATATTTTGTTTCATCATGTTCGTAATCTTCTCCTAAAGTTCCTAATGAATAGTTTAACTCTTTGTTCCATCTATTAAAAGTTGCGGATTCTTTTCCTGGATGAGAAACATCAGTTCTAACTCCTATTCCTCCTTGGTCGTCTACTATTTTATCAGTTTGATATATAACATTATGAAACTCTTCTGATGATAATTTACCATCATATTTATTCATTAAGTCTGCAATAGTAATTTGTAAAGCTCTTTTTGTAGAAGCGTTTTTATTTCTATCGATTGTTCTGTTGTCATCATCGTAATGAGAGTCTCCTGTAAAGTGTACTACAGAAGATAATACAGTAAAGTCTTCAAAGTTTGAAACTTTATTAAATAAGTCGGAATTATTATTATAATTCTTATCTACAGACTTACTGACAATCTCTGTTTGTGTTGTGTTACTAAATTTAATCTTTTCTACATATTCCTCAAGTTTATCATCATCCCAACCAAGGTCAGCTTTAATGGTCTTAATACTTTTACCAGTCATATCGTAATTGGTAAAACCTCCTTTTCCATCAGATTTTTTATATTGCAGTCCTTTTATAATAGATTTAGCGTCTTCCTTACTTATTCCGTGCTTTATTAAAGATTTTTCTGTTGTTACCGCTTTCACATCTATTCCCGAACCAAATGTAATTCCTGAACCATCAGTTACTAGATGTCCATATGGATGATATCCTTCAGTTTTTGAGAAATGTGTTAGTAAAGATTTTTGTTGTTCTGGTGTTAGTTTGTCAAAGCTTGTGTATTTAAAGTCTTCTTTAGTTACCGCTTTTTTTTTACCTCCGTCAAAATACATTTTACCTCCTTTTTTAAAAGAAGTAACTTTTGGAACTACAAGAGGGTGATTTATAGATTTACTTCCATACGGAGTTAATCCTTGATATCCACTTCCTGCTCCTCCTCCTCCAGATGCTAATGAATCGTCACCCATAAGAGAACCAGATTCTCCAGTTAAAAGGTTACCATCATCACCCATTGCTCTATTATAAGGCTGGAATTGACGTGGTGTACCCATTCCTCCATCTCCACCATCAACCGCAGTAAACCATTGTGGAACTAATTGACCACTACTTGTACCTCCGTATCCATATTCAGGAATTTTACCTCCACCATAATATTTATTATAAGCATTATCAGGATTTGCTAATACTTCAGGCACGTGTTTAAACTTACCTATCATTTCTATCATATCTTTGTAACTACCCATAATTTTATATTTTAATCTTGTTGTTTTCTAAATTTACCAATATTAGTTAGTTATTTTTCCACCATGACCCATCTTTTTTAAAGTCAAAGATTTTTTACGATAATCTAAAATTTGTTTTTGTTTAGCGGATTCACTTAAATCTTTTCTATGTTTATCTCTATCTTTTTTAGTATAACTCGTTGGTTCTGGATTTTCTTTAAGAGCTTTTTGTAAAGATTTAAAATAACCTTCGCTAGGATTGTATCCTTTTGCTGCTGAAACATACTTCTTTTTGCCATTTTTTTTCTTTTTAGACATAATCTTAAATTAATTGTGTTGTGGTCTTAATTTTATTTTCCCTCCTTTGTTGAATCCAGACTTCATGTCTGAGTAACTTTCAGGACTAATCGTACTATTAGATTTAGAACGTGATGTTCCTGCTTTTTTTCTTTTGTTGATATTGTAATACAATCCCTTCTTTGCCATGATTAATCGTGTTGCGGTAACCTACCTCCATGTTTATACTTCATTCCGCTTTTTGCTCTAGGATGTCCCCACCCATCTTTTTTTAAAGATTCATGAGCTTTTTTATTTTTAGTCATAACTCTAGATTTACCCTTACTCATGATGTGGTCTTTATAAGCCATACTTAATCGTGTTGTGGAAGTCTTCCTCCGTGACCATACTTCATTTTCATACCACCCATAGCCTTATCCTTATTACCCATCATTTTAAAATCAATACCTGAGAGTTTTCCGTCCTTATTCTTATCAAGTTTTACTTGACCACCTTTTAAATACTTCTTTTTGTTTTTATGCATTACTTAATAATTTAAATTTATAATGTACAAAGATACAAAAATTTTTTTTATTTTTTTAAAAATTCTATTTAGTTGTGAGAGAGGGAGACGATATGGGTAAACTCCCCGTCCCCTTTTCAAAACTTTGACACCCTACCCTCATTTCGTCACTTCGTTCCTCATTTCAATTACAAATAACTATTAACCAATACTATACTACTATGAACTACATTCTAATCCTATTCACTGTGATACTAGCAATAGCTAAACTATTCTTCTTCGCAGCAGCAACCTATGTTATCTATCTATACATCAAAGATAAATATCCTAAAGCTATACCTAAACTACCTAAAAGAGATTAACTTCTCTTTTTTGCACAATATATGTGTAACATAAGTGTTTAAGTGTAAGCTAGCCAGCTAGTCTAATACCCTTAATACTACTACTATTTACTAGTATTATCTAACTATAACTACATAATCTATTGAGTATCAATATGTTATCCGATATCTATCATAAAATATACTAAATAACTAATCAATATATTTATTTAACTGTTTAACATAACATATAAATATGCAGCTAAGTTATACAAAATAATTGACATTGTCAAGTATTAAACTACACATTTTTATCACAATACTACATCAGTATGTATTTATGTGATTAACAAATAATTACGATAGTCACTTCGTTCCTTCGGTTCACATACTTTGTATGTTCATTTAAATTACATATAGGACATATTTATCTAAACTTACGAGCACACACACAACCTGACTTGGGTGCTTCAAGTAAAGACAATGTCCTTTTTTGCTCACGAAACGACTGCGTCTTTCGGTGTTATATTACATATAACTATTAACCAATCTAA
>JGI24006J15134_10001922_pt1 | contig 11694 bp, 7 predicted proteins | sample LinPmetageLP53_FD_15134 | JGI IMG/M metagenome (IMG submission 15134) | reverse complement strand
TTATATTGCCCACTAGCCCACAGGTTATATCTGTCCATCACTTTTCTTTTATCAATATAAGTTATTGGCTTATCTAACCAGTCTCCAAATACATTTGTTAGTGTATTACGCCTGTCCCTCATAGTCTTGGGGGCGTTGCCCACGTCATAGCTGTGCCTAGATTCCTCGTAGGATTTTAACAAATCTTCTAAGCTTGTTACTTGTTGCTCATGCTCTAATTGTTTTTGTTTAATATCTTGTAATGGGTCTATACCTTGTGAGAGAGAGTGAATCCAATCCATAGCAACTTTGGTGGAATTTGTTAGAGCGTCTCCTATATGCGTATCATGCTTACTGACATGGAGGATAGTCCTAGAGAAGAGCACCCTACTACCTTTAAATTTCTTACGAACCATAAAAGATATAGTGCCATTACTATTAGCTTTAGCTACAAAGCCATTGCCACTTGTAATGCACTCACCCACCTTAAGGGCTCTGAGCTTAGATATAGCAAACATTCTGTACGCACTCCCAAATTACAGCCATCCTATATAATCTATCCATAGTCAATCTACAATGTTACTCCAATGTTACTACTAGCATACAGAATGTTACCACAATGTAAAGGGGGCTCATCATTATAATGATTATATTCATCTATTATTTGAAGTATTTGCTCATAAAATTATATACTGGGAAGTTACTGAAATGCTGAACAACTTATTAAGAGTCAGCTGCTCTACCAACTGAGCTAAGGGCCCTATTACATAGTGAGTAAGGGTCTCAGAGGATTATATAAATCTATCCTAGGATTGTAATGTTACCCTAGTGTTACCATGACCCTACTTACCTACCAATTAATACCATATAATTATTTAAATAAACAATAAAATTATTACTTCATGGCGTATGCATGATGATATAGTTATTGATGTTAAGAGCAATGATTCTACGCATAGCGTTTAAAGAGTACATGTACTGACAAATAGACCTAGGATTTTAAGGGGCATGTATAGGTTTTTGACTGCTACTGTACATCTTAAGCTATCATTTATTACATACTAATAAGAGTACCTTAGGAAAAGCTACAGGGGGCCCCAAGAAATTCCCCCACTATCTATATATATAATATAGAGGTGCCATATAATTACCAAAAATAACAGACCTAAAAAAAGGTATTAGTATAATACAAAATTATATTAATATTCTATTGATGTTTTAAACCACCTAACCACCTGTGACTGTACACTAGGAGTGGTTAATTAATACAGTATTGTTGTTGTTAACATAGAAAAAATAGTGTATAATAGTATTATAAATAAAGTTTCTTTTGTACTTTAACAAATGGTCTTGGCGTTACTCCTGCATCCTTCGTCTAGTTGCACTAACAAGCAAATGATGAAGGCTATAACCATAATGATACCTGCAAATAATATTAATTATAATTGGAATAAATATTTTACTATAACTGAAATCTCAAAAATAATAGGCGTTGAGAGAAGTGCTGTCTATAGACTAATAAAGAACAATAAAATTATGCCTAGTTTTGGTACGCCCATTAAGGTGAGCAAGGCACAGCTTCAAAAGTATGTGCTTCAGAAGGCACCTCATGCCCCACTCCTATGGGAGAAGGACAACACATATTGACTAAGCCCATGTCTATGGCTGATAGGCAGGAGAAGGGACAGAGACTTCAAAAAGATATAGCTAATAAAATAGTTGAACTTAATCCTAATCTTACATCAGAAGATGTAAAAAGCTGTCCTCCTTATAAACATGGAGCAGATATAATCCTTAGTGAAAAAGCTAAAGGAATATTAAATATTAAACTGGAAGCTAAGAATTATGACAGATGGAAAACCCTATACGCCCAGTATGANTATAGCACCAAGCATGATGAAGCAGGTGAAAGTATCCTTATAGTTGGTGATGAAGGTGGNAAGACTGCTGAAGGCATTGACAGAAAACCANTAGCTATAATGGATATGGAATATTTTTTTAAACTATTAGCAAAAATAGAAAGGTTAACAATTGAATCAAAACAATAATAAAGACCAAACATTTGTAGAGAAGATAATAGATATAATAGAGCACAACCAATTTGGACAATGCAGTCTCACAGTAGATTTTGAGAGACAAGAGCTAGATGTTCAAATGAGAAATGAAAGACCAGAACTAAATGAAAAAAAGGTATTAGTGTAATACCACAACTTAAAGGACAGATGACAGATGACATATGATTTTAAAAAAGAATTAACCAGACAAAAGGGAGACAGCCCTGTTGATATTTTAAATATTGCAGGTGAGAACTCTGTTACTCTACGCAAGACCACAAACAGAGATAGCGTCACACAAAAGGAATATACAATGATGGGCATTATAATGGATGACCTTAAAAATATATATAAGAAAATACCAGAGTCAGACATAGCTAATGTGGATTTCGCACGTGGCTATAGTGTGGCTGAGCATGTCTGGAATGACGCCTTGCACGTGATTTTGAAAGCCAAGTACAATGTGGCTCGTGAAGATATTGATATTATATTTGCTGTAAAAGATAATTATCCTACTCTAGAAATAAAAGTTGAGAAGGATGGCAAGTCTCTGTATGAACTTGGTGGTTATTCAGAAGCTATGTAAGTATTACTATTATATATACTACTCCTTCCTTACGTAAGTAGTATAGATAATAGATATATAAAGGGTAAGCTAAAGCAGTTAATCCATAAAATATTCATATCTTCTAAACCAATATCTAATATTAGTTTGTTACTATTTTAAAATTAGAAGTTAATAATAATAAATTATGGGAGTAATTAATGACCAACTTTAAAGAAATAATAAAAGAAAGATTTGACCATATAGATTTCAATACTATTGATTTTGATGTCTGGTTTTTTAAATCTTATTTACCTACAGTAATTCTAAAAAGTATTGGAGCCATGGATACTAATCCAGATGGTTCTGGTAGCTACGATTTAGAATTAATGAAGGCTATATCATCTTACCTAGAGACTTATCATCAGACCCCTGTCTTGAAGGAGAAGCCAATAGCCCCTATCAAGAGCATTACTAGAAAAATATATGATAAAGAAACAGGTGAGATATTTGCTGAGGTACCTCGTGACCTATCTTTCAGAAAGGCAGGGCTAGAGGATGACATGGGCATCACTTAATCTGGCTATGCAGTGCGTAGCTAGGCAGTGCTTAGCTAAATAGTTCTAGGCCCTCTAGGGGGCTTAGGGCATAGCTACCTTGATTCTTAAGAAATCAAAAAGGTATTAGTATAATAGAGAAGACATTTAACAAGACCAACAAGTGAGACAACAAAAAAGACTAACATTGAAGATAATTATTTTTGATTATAATTATAAATGATTAACTATTACGAGCACCTTAAGGTACTTATAATGTTGCTATACAGCTGTATAGCAGTAACTTATTATTTTTTATTATTATAATAATTATCTTCAATTCTCATTTGGTTATCCTTGAACTTAATATACCTTTCATTAGCTTCTGTACTTCCTTTGTCTTTCTTAGTTAGCATTTGTCCATCAGCAAAAAAGTACTTTATTATAGAGTGCTCTTTCAGTTTCAAAGGTACTAAAGATGCTAAGCCTGTAACATTAAATAGCTTTTCTGAGTGGTGGTATTTTACTTCTGTTATCCATGGAGTGTTAACCTTAGGAGCAACATCAGAAAACATGGTTAGCTTAAATGAGTTTTGCATCACAGTTCTTAACTCTTCTAAATATTGTAGCTCAATAATGAATGAGTCATGTATGCAAAGGACTGGTACATCTTTGTTAGTAAAATAATTAATTACATGTTCAGCTACTGTACTGTCATACTTGTAAAGACTTGCTCCAAATCCACTATAGAAATATTTTTTAATAGCTGAATGCTTTTCTTCAAACTTAGCCATCAAGGGCTTTAGGTCTACACCTTGAGGTAATTTCTTATTGGTATCATTTACATCACCCTTGATAGCATAATAAGCTTCAGTATAATTTGAAGCATTAATCATAATCAAAAGCATCAACTTTAATAATGGTCTTAAATCTTCTACTGTATATTTATAGTGCTTATATCCTACAGAGGTTAAGTCGTACATGTCTCCTGCAGGTGGCTCTACTTGCTCCTTAGCATATAAAATATTAATACCATTAGCCCTAAAATCTTCTTCAACAGTAGGCTCTAAATCAAATGTGAGTTGGTTCCTCCACTCCTCATTAAGAGATTGCCAAAATCCACCATAAAATCTACCCCCTGTTTCAAACTTTAAATCATTAAAAATTCTTCTAACAAACTTATTCTTTTGGTTTATAGTCACAGGATAATCAGCACTACCAAATATGATGCCCTCCTCTGGCACAGAGGTAATGTCAACAGAGGTTTTCTTTAATAAATTATTATAATTAATGAGCTCATCTCTCATTTTATTTGTTAAGGGCGTGTCCTCATATTCCATTTTTGTTTTGCTACTTCCCTTAGTAACTTGGACTATGATGCATTCTGTATTTGGCAGCTTTTCAATTTGATTGAAGTCAACTTTGTGCTTCCTTATTATATTAATGAGCCTAAGCTTAGCTTTAATACGTGCTACATGGCTGTCTAACCATGGTACCTTGCTATTATACCCATTGTTATACTCAATGTACCCTTGGGAATCTAAAGCCTTCACTACCCCTATTATAGCCTTGCTAATGCTATTCTTATTATACCTGCTTTTNGGTTTATANTTGTTAACATTCTGGTTAAAACCAGTTANAAGTTTTTTATGAACCATATAATTTTTATATAGATTTAATAAAATTAATTTTAAATTTAGCTTAGAAATTCTAGCATTATCATTAGCCATCTTAAGCTTTGGGTATACCTCTTCAACCACCATATCAATATGCGTAGACTCTGATATTGTTATATTGACATCCAGCTGTTGGTAAAAATCTTTTTCTTTTTTAGATAATTTCATGCCTGTACTTAAACATAAAAAAAGGTATTAGTATAATACTTAGATTATTATTCTTCTAATCTCTTAAGGACTAATTTTAATTCTTCAATATGTAATTGATGAGCATTGATTATAGCTTCATCAAATATTTCTTTCTTTAATTTTTCTAGTTTAATTTCTTCTAATATAATACTTCTTTTTAATCCTATTGCGTCAGTATTATATTTTTGTTTTTCTTCCTTAGTCAGTAAGCCCCTGTCATACAGTTCAATTATTTTACTAGGATTACTATCTTGTAATTGCTTATCCACCTCATCTATAATTTCAATTACTTCATCATCTCTAATAATTTTACCATGAAGAGCATCATGCACTCTTATAAATTTCATTCTATTGTCATCAGCAACTCTTCCTACATACGCATCTGTAGCTACATTACTTCTCCCAGTAATTCCATGACCTGTCAGAGCATCTATTTCTGACATAGCATAGCCAACTGAGAAAGCCATTGTAGCAAATGTGTGTCTTAATTGATTGGCCCCAATCTTTTTTGCATTTATTAATCTTGGCATTATTATATTTAAATTATCAAATGCATCCCTAGCTGAGGTCATTGGAGCATTTGCTCTAGTAGGTGAAGGAAAAACATATTCAGATTTAGACTTGGTTTCCATTACAGCTTTCATAGGATTCTTCCATACTAGATTTGTAGTCTGAACCATTTTCTGTCTGTCAAATATAGCCACCATATGCTCTGTAATTGGTATACCAAATGGCTCTTGCTGTTTTAATTTCATTACTTCAAAGTATGGATTGCTATTAAATTCTGTACCTTCTAGGTAAACATTATTCCATTTTAGTGTCAGCACTTCTGACAAACGCAAACCAGAATAAAGCATTAACTTAATTGCATTATAGGATTGAAGACTAAATTCTGACTCAGCATCCTTGGCTAATCCATACTCAGCAATAGTTGAGCCACCTTGGTAGGATATAAAACCATTAATATATCTAAGCATAGTTTTAGTTTCAGATGGTTTTAAATATTGCTTGGTGTCCATCTTATTTTTCATACTTATCTTACCCTTGAAAATGTCACAGGGGTTTTTTTCTATTAAGTCTAAAGTGTCTTTAGCATAATTTAGCACGCTCCTAAGATAGCGTATGCCCTTCTGAGCCTGTGGTCTTTTATTATATTGCCCACTAGCCCACAGGTTATATCTGTCCATCACTTTTCTTTTATCAATATAAGTTATTGGCTTATCTAACCAGTCTCCAAATACATTTGTTAGTGTATTACGCCTGTCCCTCATAGTCTTGGGGGCGTTGCCCACGTCATAGCTGTGCCTAGATTCCTCGTAGGATTTTAACAAATCTTCTAAGCTTGTTACTTGTTGCTCATGCTCTAATTGTTTTTGTTTAATATCTTGTAATGGGTCTATACCTTGTGAGAGAGAGTGAATCCAATCCATAGCAACTTTGGTGGAATTTGTTAGAGCGTCTCCTATATGCGTATCATGCTTACTGACATGGAGGATAGTCCTAGAGAAGAGCACCCTACTACCTTTAAATTTCTTACGAACCATAAAAGATATAGTGCCATTACTATTAGCTTTAGCTACAAAGCCATTGCCACTTGTAATGCACTCACCCACCTTAAGGGCTCTGAGCTTAGATATAGCAAACATTCTGTACGCACTCCCAAATTACAGCCATCCTATATAATCTATCCATAGTCAATCTACAATGTTACTCCAATGTTACTACTAGCATACAGAATGTTACCACAATGTAAAGGGGGCTCATCATTATAATGATTATATTCATCTATTATTTGAAGTATTTGCTCATAAAATTATATACTGGGAAGTTACTGAAATGCTGAACAACTTATTAAGAGTCAGCTGCTCTACCAACTGAGCTAAGGGCCCTATTACATAGTGAGTAAGGGTCTCAGAGGATTATATAAATCTATCCTAGGATTGTAATGTTACCCTAGTGTTACCATGACCCTACTTACCTACCAATTAATACCATATAATTATTTAAATAAACAATAAAATTATTACTTCATGGCGTATGCATGATGATATAGTTATTGATGTTAAGAGCAATGATTCTACGCATAGCGTTTAAAGAGTACATGTACTGACAAATAGACCTAGGATTTTAAGGGGCATGTATAGGTTTTTGACTGCTACTGTACATCTTAAGCTATCATTTATTACATACTAATAAGAGTACCTTAGGAAAAGCTACAGGGGGCCCCAAGAAATTCCCCCACTATCTATATATATAATATAGAGGTGCCATATAATTACCAAAAATAACAGACCTAAAAAAAGGTATTAGTATAATACAAAATTATATTAATATTCTATTGATGTTTTAAACCACCTAACCACCTGTGACTGTACACTAGGAGTGGTTAATTAATACAGTATTGTTGTTGTTAACATAGAAAAAATAGTGTATAATAGTATTATAAATAAAGTTTCTTTTGTACTTTAACAAATGGTCTTGGCGTTACTCCTGCATCCTTCGTCTAGTTGCACTAACAAGCAAATGATGAAGGCTATAACCATAATGATACCTGCAAATAATATTAATTATAATTGGAATAAATATTTTACTATAACTGAAATCTCAAAAATAATAGGCGTTGAGAGAAGTGCTGTCTATAGACTAATAAAGAACAATAAAATTATGCCTAGTTTTGGTACGCCCATTAAGGTGAGCAAGGCACAGCTTCAAAAGTATGTGCTTCAGAAGGCACCTCATGCCCCACTCCTATGGGAGAAGGACAACACATATTGACTAAGCCCATGTCTATGGCTGATAGGCAGGAGAAGGGACAGAGACTTCAAAAAGATATAGCTAATAAAATAGTTGAACTTAATCCTAATCTTACATCAGAAGATGTAAAAAGCTGTCCTCCTTATAAACATGGAGCAGATATAATCCTTAGTGAAAAAGCTAAAGGAATATTAAATATTAAACTGGAAGCTAAGAATTATGACAGATGGAAAACCCTATACGCCCAGTATGAATATAGCACCAAGCATGATGAAGCAGGTGAAAGTATCCTTATAGTTGGTGATGAAGGTGGCAAGACTGCTGAAGGCATTGACAGAAAACCACTAGCTATAATGGATATGGAATATTTTTTTAAACTATTAGCAAAAATAGAAAGGTTAACAATTGAATCAAAACAATAATAAAGACCAAACATTTGTAGAGAAGATAATAGATATAATAGAGCACAACCAATTTGGACAATGCAGTCTCACAGTAGATTTTGAGAGACAAGAGCTAGATGTTCAAATGAGAAATGAAAGACCAGAACTAAATGAAAAAAAGGTATTAGTGTAATACCACAACTTAAAGGACAGATGACAGATGACATATGATTTTAAAAAAGAATTAACCAGACAAAAGGGAGACAGCCCTGTTGATATTTTAAATATTGCAGGTGAGAACTCTGTTACTCTACGCAAGACCACAAACAGAGATAGCGTCACACAAAAGGAATATACAATGATGGGCATTATAATGGATGACCTTAAAAATATATATAAGAAAATACCAGAGTCAGACATAGCTAATGTGGATTTCGCACGTGGCTATAGTGTGGCTGAGCATGTCTGGAATGACGCCTTGCACGTGATTTTGAAAGCCAAGTACAATGTGGCTCGTGAAGATATTGATATTATATTTGCTGTAAAAGATAATTATCCTACTCTAGAAATAAAAGTTGAGAAGGATGGCAAGTCTCTGTATGAACTTGGTGGTTATTCAGAAGCTATGTAAGTATTACTATTATATATACTACTCCTTCCTTACGTAAGTAGTATAGATAATAGATATATAAAGGGTAAGCTAAAGCAGTTAATCCATAAAATATTCATATCTTCTAAACCAATATCTAATATTAGTTTGTTACTATTTTAAAATTAGAAGTTAATAATAATAAATTATGGGAGTAATTAATGACCAACTTTAAAGAAATAATAAAAGAAAGATTTGACCATATAGATTTCAATACTATTGATTTTGATGTCTGGTTTTTTAAATCTTATTTACCTACAGTAATTCTAAAAAGTATTGGAGCCATGGATACTAATCCAGATGGTTCTGGTAGCTACGATTTAGAATTAATGAAGGCTATATCATCTTACCTAGAGACTTATCATCAGACCCCTGTCTTGAAGGAGAAGCCAATAGCCCCTATCAAGAGCATTACTAGAAAAATATATGATAAAGAAACAGGTGAGATATTTGCTGAGGTACCTCGTGACCTATCTTTCAGAAAGGCAGGGCTAGAGGATGACATGGGCATCACTTAATCTGGCTATGCAGTGCGTAGCTAGGCAGTGCTTAGCTAAATAGTTCTAGGCCCTCTAGGGGGCTTAGGGCATAGCTACCTTGATTCTTAAGAAATCAAAAAGGTATTAGTATAATAGAGAAGACATTTAACAAGACCAACAAGTGAGACAACAAAAAAGACTAACATTGAAGATAATTATTTTTGATTATAATTATAAATGATTAACTATTACGAGCACCTTAAGGTACTTATAATGTTGCTATACAGCTGTATAGCAGTAACTTATTATTTTTTATTATTATAATAATTATCTTCAATTCTCATTTGGTTATCCTTGAACTTAATATACCTTTCATTAGCTTCTGTACTTCCTTTGTCTTTCTTAGTTAGCATTTGTCCATCAGCAAAAAAGTACTTTATTATAGAGTGCTCTTTCAGTTTCAAAGGTACTAAAGATGCTAAGCCTGTAACATTAAATAGCTTTTCTGAGTGGTGGTATTTTACTTCTGTTATCCATGGAGTGTTAACCTTAGGAGCAACATCAGAAAACATGGTTAGCTTAAATGAGTTTTGCATCACAGTTCTTAACTCTTCTAAATATTGTAGCTCAATAATGAATGAGTCATGTATGCAAAGGACTGGTACATCTTTGTTAGTAAAATAATTAATTACATGTTCAGCTACTGTACTGTCATACTTGTAAAGACTTGCTCCAAATCCACTATAGAAATATTTTTTAATAGCTGAATGCTTTTCTTCAAACTTAGCCATCAAGGGCTTTAGGTCTACACCTTGAGGTAATTTCTTATTGGTATCATTTACATCACCCTTGATAGCATAATAAGCTTCAGTATAATTTGAAGCATTAATCATAATCAAAAGCATCAACTTTAATAATGGTCTTAAATCTTCTACTGTATATTTATAGTGCTTATATCCTACAGAGGTTAAGTCGTACATGTCTCCTGCAGGTGGCTCTACTTGCTCCTTAGCATATAAAATATTAATACCATTAGCCCTAAAATCTTCTTCAACAGTAGGCTCTAAATCAAATGTGAGTTGGTTCCTCCACTCCTCATTAAGAGATTGCCAAAATCCACCATAAAATCTACCCCCTGTTTCAAACTTTAAATCATTAAAAATTCTTCTAACAAACTTATTCTTTTGGTTTATAGTCACAGGATAATCAGCACTACCAAATATGATGCCCTCCTCTGGCACAGAGGTAATGTCAACAGAGGTTTTCTTTAATAAATTATTATAATTAATGAGCTCATCTCTCATTTTATTTGTTAAGGGCGTGTCCTCATATTCCATTTTTGTTTTGCTACTTCCCTTAGTAACTTGGACTATGATGCATTCTGTATTTGGCAGCTTTTCAATTTGATTGAAGTCAACTTTGTGCTTCCTTATTATATTAATGAGCCTAAGCTTAGCTTTAATACGTGCTACATGGCTGTCTAACCATGGTACCTTGCTATTATACCCATTGTTATACTCAATGTACCCTTGGGAATCTAAAGCCTTCACTACCCCTATTATAGCCTTGCTAATGCTATTCTTATTATACCTGCTTTTTGGTTTATATTTGTTAACATTCTGGTTAAAACCAGTTAGAAGTTTTTTATGAACCATATAATTTTTATATAGATTTAATAAAATTAATTTTAAATTTAGCTTAGAAATTCTAGCATTATCATTAGCCATCTTAAGCTTTGGGTATACCTCTTCAACCACCATATCAATATGCGTAGACTCTGATATTGTTATATTGACATCCAGCTGTTGGTAAAAATCTTTTTCTTTTTTAGATAATTTCATGCCTGTACTTAAACATAAAAAAAGGTATTAGTATAATACTTAGATTATTATTCTTCTAATCTCTTAAGGACTAATTTTAATTCTTCAATATGTAATTGATGAGCATTGATTATAGCTTCATCAAATATTTCTTTCTTTAATTTTTCTAGTTTAATTTCTTCTAATATAATACTTCTTTTTAATCCTATTGCGTCAGTATTATATTTTTGTTTTTCTTCCTTAGTCAGTAAGCCCCTGTCATACAGTTCAATTATTTTACTAGGATTACTATCTTGTAATTGCTTATCCACCTCATCTATAATTTCAATTACTTCATCATCTCTAATAATTTTACCATGAAGAGCATCATGCACTCTTATAAATTTCATTCTATTGTCATCAGCAACTCTTCCTACATACGCATCTGTAGCTACATTACTTCTCCCAGTAATTCCATGACCTGTCAGAGCATCTATTTCTGACATAGCATAGCCAACTGAGAAAGCCATTGTAGCAAATGTGTGTCTTAATTGATTGGCCCCAATCTTTTTTGCATTTATTAATCTTGGCATTATTATATTTAAATTATCAAATGCATCCCTAGCTGAGGTCATTGGAGCATTTGCTCTAG
>JGI24006J15134_10001921_pt1 | contig 11697 bp, 16 predicted proteins | sample LinPmetageLP53_FD_15134 | JGI IMG/M metagenome (IMG submission 15134) | reverse complement strand
CGTGAGTACTTTAATTTAGCAAGAGCAATAGCAAGCGAACAATCTCCATGCAATCCTTGCCTCAGTTGGAAGTATTGCGCTCAAAAGAAAACTGCTTGTGAAGCGTATCAAAATTATTATGAAACAGGAGAAATAATGGGTACAACTAAGCCAACAACTACAATCTATAAGGAAATATTTGATGTCAGGTCTGGAAGCACTTAAGTCTTTAACAATAAAATCAAACAGTATTTGGAGTACAAACTCTGGCCCTGCTTGGGAGGATGTGGCGGCTACGTTAGCAAAGGCAAGTTATCTAAGTGGTTGTTACGCTAGGTATAAGTATTGCTTAGAACACAAATGGCATAACAAATTAGTAAATGAAATATATAAAAAAGCAAAGGAATTAAAATGGAATAAAACAATATCCGATGATAATATATTTGATGTANCTAATCTTGTTTTATATGAGATGGTTAATCCATCTATATGTCCTAAATGCAATGGAAGAAAAGAGGTTATCATACTAGATAAACTATACAAATGTGATTTATGTGATGGTGTAGGTAAAAAACAAATGTCCGATAGGTCTAGGGGTTTGTATATAAAGGGAGAAAGACATATATTTTATAGACATATTAAGTATAATTATTTTAACTATCTTATTCCTATTGTAGAAGAATGGGAACTAGAGTTACAAAGAGTATTCAATCCTTACAGGAGGGTTAAGTGAAGAGTCGTAAGTACCTTGAGTGGGTAGCGGATCAACCATGTATATACTGTGGTCAAGATTCACAGGCTCACCACCTTAGAGTTCAGGCTCTTGGTGCAGGGATGGGTAAGAAAGCGCCAGATTATTTTACGTTACCAGTATGCTACACTCACCATGCTGAATGTCATAGCGGGGAGATAGACAAGGAAACACAAATGAGATGGTGCTTGCAAACAATAGGACGTGCTTTTGAATATGGTATAATAGAATGGACAAAAAAGTAAAGAGATTTAAATTGTATAACTTACATGAAAAGAATAATTGTATAGATTATATACAAGGATTATCTCATTCCAATGAGCCTTATGAAATTATAATAAGACCGTATAATAAAAAGAATCAACGATCTATAGATCAGAACAATAGGTACTGGCATATTATTAGGGAGGCTTCAAATGAAATAGGGTATACTACTAATGAACTACACTCTGTTATGTGTGTTCAGATCCTGGGTACTAACACAGTTACAAACTTGATGGTGAGGCAGTGGAGGTTGCTATACAAACATCTGGTTTAAATGTTGAGCAGTTTGCTGAGTACATGGAGAGAGTTGAAGCAACTCTTATAGAGGCTGGATTCTACAATCCAGAAAGCATGACTAAGGGGGAGTTTTGATTATGGGTTGGGAACAACAACAATCATTAGAACAAGAGGAGTTTGAAGAGGGGTATAACTTATGGCTTGATAACTTAGAGAAAGAAGATAGAGAGGATAACTTCAGACAGTATCTTGATTCACTAAAAAAATACAGGGAAAATAAATACTAATGAATAGTTTAGAGATGGCATTGAAAAGACCTTTCCCAGAAGGTAAGATCAGATGGCGTAAGGGTGGAGGTGGTGCTGAGCTAGCATACATTACAGCAAGGGATGTAATGGACAGGCTTGACGATGTTGTCGGTGTTGCTAACTGGCAAACAAAGTACAATTGGATTGGTGATCGTATGATATGTGAACTGTCTGTTAATATAGATGGCACATGGATTACTAAGTCCGACGGTGCTGATGATTCTAATATTGAGGGTGCAAAGGGTGGCATCAGTGATGCTCTTAAGAGGGCTGCTGTCTTGTTCGGCATAGCAAGATACTTATACCATCCCAATGCTTTTGATCGTAGTAAGAAAGCTGCTGTCTGGGCTACACCAGAGGGCTTTGATGAACTAATGAGTAAAAGGACAAAGGATAAATAATGCACTGGTATGACAGACAAGGAGAACCAAGACATTTTATTGAAGGAAAGAACGGGAAGACTAGGGCTACAACATTAAGAGATGCAAGGAAATATGGATGGATGCCCTCTGTAACTTCTGTTCTAGATATACTAGCTAAGCCTGGGTTAGACACATGGAAAACTAACAAGGCTATTGATGCTGCTGCTTTAGTCCCAAGAGGAGACTTAAGTATTGAGATATGGAGGTCAAAGGTACTGCAAGAAAGTAAAAGGGAAACAGTTGAAGCATCCGAAAGAGGTAGTAGGATACATAATATGTTAGAGAACTGTTTTAAAAATGAACTATCCCCTACCGGTGATGACTCAAATATCTTTCACGCTGTTGACGCATTGCTAAAGATTAATTGTGGTGATCAACAATGGAGATCAGAGGAGACTGTATGTAATGTAAAGGATGGGTATGGTGGTATGATAGACTTGGTATCAGACGAATGGGTTATTGATTTCAAAACCAAAGAGTTCTCTACCAGTAGAAAGCAGTTAGCTTACGAGTCTATGGCATACCAATTGATTGCTTATGAGAGAGCACTGCCTGCGCCAGCTAAGAGAATAGCAAATGTATTTATCTCTGCTAGCAACCCAGGCATTGTTGTCTTTCATGAGTGGGATAGTAAAGACTTCGATAGATTCTGGACTATCTTTAGTTCAGCGTTAGAAGTATGGAAAAGTGTAAAGAAATATTGGCCGGAAAAACACGGAGAAAGTAATGAAGGGAATTAATAAAGTAATTCTAGTTGGTAATGTATGGAAAGAACCTACTATTCGTACCACTAAAAACGATAGTAAGATTGCTCAAGTATCTATGGTGACCGAGTCAGGCTATGGTGATTTCAAGAAACCTGACTGGCACAACGTAGTCTTCTTTGGCAAACAAGCAGAGATTGTTGAAGCTTATGTAGGTAAGGGTACTAACTTGTATGTAGAGGGGTCTATTGATTATCGTAAGTATACTGATAAGAGTGGTGTAGAAAAATATACTACTGACATTAAAGGTTACATGATGCAGATGATTAATAGTCCAGACGCATACAAAGAAGTAGAGGTAGGATCTTCTGACAAAAAGTCTATGCCTTCAGGTGCTAGAGATGCTATGAAAGATATAGCTAAAGAAGTATCTGCTGATGACATACCGTTCTAAAGGAGAGCCACAAGATGAGATCATATACTTTCTTGCAAGAGACATTTACTCTGGTAAAAAACAGCCGACTGTTAAATTTAATTCTTGGGAAGAATGTTTTAAACACCATGCTGGATGTTCTCTGCAAGAGTATATGCAATACGCAAAAGAAAACGATCTAAAAGGAAAATATATAAATGTCAGATCAAGTAAAGATTGAGTTGATGGGTACAGCAAGTGCCATACCGCAGAAAGCAACAGAGTTTTCTGTCGGCTATGACATATGTTCATCAGAGGATGAGGTAATTAGACCTCTGTCTTCTAAGGTAATTAGCACCGGCATAAAGCTTCATATGCCAATTGGTATTGAAGGTCAGATAAGAAGTAGAAGTGGCTTAGCCTCTAAGCATGGCGTGTTTGTTCTTAATTCTCCAGGAACTATTGACCCAGACTACAAGGGTGAGGTCAGGGTAATTCTTTTTAATTCAGGACATCTGCCATATGATATTGAGAAGGGAGATAAGATAGCGCAGTTAGTATTCTCGCATTATCTTTCACCAGTTTTATCTACTGAGGTTTCAGGTTATGTTGTTAGGGGTGAGGGTGGTTTTGGTAGCACAGGAAATAAAGTAATTAACGAAGGTATACAATGACATTTAAAACTAAGCTAGGCGAAGATATATTTAAAAATAAGTACGCATCTACAGAGTATGAGACTTGGAATGACAAGGCACATGCTGTAGTTAACAGTGTATGTGGTGACTTCAATGGGACAAAAAATCCTTTGATGGATAAGACAGAACGAGATCAGCTTGCTCAATACATCTCTGACTTTAAGTTTGTCCCAGGTGGTAGGTATCTATGGTATGCAGGTAGGGATGCTAGGTTTTACAATAACTGCTATCTTCTTAGGCTTGAGGAGGACAGTAGAGAAGAGTGGGCTGGCGTTACCCAACGTGCTATGTCTTGCTTGATGACAGGGGAGGCATTGGTGTTGATATCTCAAAGGCTAGGCCATCAGGACGCAGGCTGGTTCGTACTGGAGGCGTTGCTTCTGGGCCTATTCCACTACTGTCTACCCTCAATGAGGTTGGACGTAATGTAATGCAGGGTGGTAGCCGTAGGTCTGCACTGTATGGCTCAATGAACTGGCAACATGAAGATGCTAATGACTTCCTAAAGGTTAAGAACTGGCATGACATCAGTGTTGGTGGTACTAATTATGCTGAACTAAAGAAAGCAGACTTCAATGCTCCTGCTCCTTTAGATATGATGAACATATCACTTAACTATGATGATGCATGGCTTAAAGATAAGATGAATCCAGTGTTTGTTGAGAACATCAGGCAGGCTATGATGACAGGAGAACCTGGGTTCTCGTTTAACTTTGGAGACAAACAAAATGAAACTCTTCGTAATGCTTGCACAGAAATTACTAGCGAAGATGATAGCGACGTTTGCAATCTTGGGTCTGTTAATCTGGCTAATGTTGGGGACATTAATGAGTTTAGGGATGTTGTTAATCTTGCTAGTAAGTTCCTTGTTTGTGGGCTTATTAGAGCACAAGTCCCCTACGAAAAAATCTCAAAAGTAAGGATGCAAAATAGTCGTATTGGTTTGGGTCTTATGGGTATGCATGAGTGGCTTCTTCAGCGTGGTCATAAGTATGAAATGACAGATGAACTTAAACAATGGATGAGAGTTTATGAATCAGAAAGCAAGCGATCAGCCGACGCTCACTGCGACAGACTTTTTCTCAAACGTCCTAAAGGATACAGAGCAATTGCTCCGACAGGAACCATTAGTATCCTCGCAGGGACTACTTCTGGAGTGGAACCGATATACGCCGTTGCTTACCGCAGACGTTATCTTACGGATGGAACCAAATGGAAGCATCAGTTTGTCGTCGACGGTACAGCTCAAGCCCTTATCGACGGAGGAATCAAACCAGAAAACATAGAGTCAGCAGTAGACTTAGCGGGTGATCCAGAGAGACGCATCAAGTTTCAGTATGAACTACAGAAGTATGTTGACCATGCTATCAGCAGTACAATTAACTTGCCTTCATGGGGTAGCGATCTAAACAATGAGGATACAATTATGAAGTACGCAGAGACTATTGCTAAGTATGCACCAGGGTTACGTGGCTTAACAGTATATCCTGATGGTGCTAGAGGTGGTCAGCCTATTACTTCTGTTCCTTATGAAGAAGCTCATGCTAAACGTGGTGTTATCTATGAAGACAACAGCGAAGAGCAATGCTTAAGTGGGGTGTGTGGAATATGAGTGGAGCAAACTTAGATGGGTACTCTTATCCAAGAGATGGAATACATAAGTTAGAAATGCAAAAGCGTATTGATAATCTTGAAGAAAAATTACAAGAGATTCAAGAAACATTATATAAATTGATTGAGCATGTAGTATTTGATGAAGATAAATAATGAGCAGAAGCAAAGCAATTATGGATAAGTGTATTGAATGTATGTACGATCCACTAGAGGCAGGATCTATGCGGTATCAAGTAGAGAGATGTGAGATTCCAAGTTGTGCTTTGTACCCGTATAGACCAGTGTCCAAACCAAGACGCAAAACAAAAACGGAGAATAAAATTGAAGGTTAATAAAAACATGCTAATCATACCAGATGCTCATGCTGCACCTGAGTATGACAGCGACAGGTTTACTGCTTTAGGAAACTACATAGTAAAGCACAAGCCTGAGATCATTGTATGTTTGGGAGACTTTGCAGATATGCCTAGTCTTTCATCATATGATAAGGGGACTAAAGGTTTTGAAGGAAGACGATACAAGAAGGATGTTGAATCTGTTATTGATGGACAAAATAAGATGTTCGATCCTATCAAGAAGCTTAACGCTAAGAAGAAAAAGAATAAAGAAAAGCAGTACAAGCCACGGCTATTCATGTGTTTAGGTAATCATGAAGATAGAATAGACAGGGCTGTTAACTCAGCACCTGAACTAGAGGGAGCTATCTCAATCAAAGACCTACAGTATGAAAAGTTTGGTTGGAAACTAACACCATTCAAAAGGACATTAACTGTTGAAGGTATTATATTTTCCCACTACTTTACTTCTGGTGTTGCAGGAAGGCCAATTAGTTCATCACATATTGGTCATCAACTGGTATCTAAACTGCACTGCTCAGCGGTGCAAGGACATTCACACTTGTATAATCATGCAGAACAAACTAGACCTGATGGTCAAAAAATATTTGGATTAAGCGCAGGATGTTTCTCTCACCCTCACTACTCAGAGAGTTGGTGTAGGGATACAGAGTACACTTGGTGGAGGGGGGTTGTTAGTTTAAACGGACTAGATGGGGAGGGATACTACGATGAAATAAACGCTGTAACTCAACGCAAACTACTACGGGAATACTTATGAGTTTAAAACATTGTCCATTCTGTGGAGCAAAAGCAATGATTGGTAAGTTCTTAGTTGGATGTACCAAGTGCTCTTTGTTCTTAAGCTTTCACCCAAAGGTAGACTCTCAAAAAGAATCCGCCGTTAAGAAATGGAATCAAAGATGGCAGGAGATTTAATTTATATGCTTGGCTGGTACGGAAGCTATGTGTTTTTCTCTGCCTGTCTAATTATGTTATTCGTTTGATTTGAATAGCCCCCCTTCCCCAGGGGGGTTATTTTTTTAACACAACCTATGGGCATGATAGTAAACCCATACCATTCACCATCCTCATCTTTGGTCGTAGCTATACGAACCTCTTCATCATCGTGGTTAATTAAATATCCATAAGACCAAAAGATGGGGGTCTTTATTTCATCAGACTTTTCCCACCCAGATGTAGATATTATATCTACCCATTCAACTTCAACATAAAGACTAGAGGACATCTTCTACCTGTCTATATGCATCAGCATACTCACGGTATTTTTCTATTGCATTTGCTTGGTGCATTCTGTACTCTTCTATAAGTCTTTCTCGTTGGTCTTCTTTTACATTAGGATCATCAATAAGTTTTATTAATCTCTGCATGATCTTATCAACATCCTTACCTTTAAAGTAAACCTTTCTACCTGCTGTTTCAGGAGTTAAAGCAGCAGTATTAATTCCCATCCAAGAAAGGATAGAGCTTCCAACAGTATTTTTTGGCAGACCATCGGCATCTGTATTACCATCCATCCATCCAGCAGCCATAAGAGTTTTAACTATCTGACCTCCATTTCCTATGACATCACCTGATTTATTTCTAGGCATAATCATAGGTGGAGTAGCGTAGCTTACAAGAAAGCCTAGTATATCTTGATACTGTTGCATCGGAGGATCAGCTTCGCTCCAAATGCTTTGCCCAGTAAATGGATCTGTATTAGTTTTCATTCCAGCCACAAGCTCGAAAGGTCCTCCAAAGAACCCTGGAGTCTTAGCAGCCTCACCAAACTCACCCTCCATAAGATTCTTTGCCATGCTTAAATGTGCACCCCACGGCAAGAAGTATCCCATATCAAAAACTCTAAGCCTACCCTGTTCATCCTTCCAAGGAAGAATCATTGTAGTCATGTTACCTTCCATGTAGTCAGCAACAAGCTTCTGCATTGCGGGAATATCTTCTTCTTCAATGTCATCGTTATTCTCAAGAAGCATCTGAGAAACAATGTAAGGTATAGCTGCATACTTGGCAACAGCAATAGGATGATTCCTAATATTGCGAATCATCTGAGCACCTGCTTTAAGGTTAAACGTAATAAACGGAGAACCAAGAGGCATAGACCTAATAACCCTTACAGCTTGCGATACATTACTATAGTCAAGCAATGCCTCGTTTGCTAGCTTGGCTGCTTCAGCCTCAGACTTGCCATGATTTTCCATAAGGTCAATCATCTTAGCAATCTTAAACATCACCTCTGTCTTCTGATAGGCACGACCACCAACGTCTAGGTAATCATTAAAGAATACCTGACTTCTTGCCCACAAACCACCCCAACCTTTATCCTGAGACTTTATTTTCTGAAGCTCTTTGTCCATAGTGACAAGTTCTTCTGAAGCAAATGTAGTTGATTCAATGCCATACTTCCTAGCTAACTCCATGTACTTTCCATTAGATACTATGTCTTGTATTGCTCTGTTAAGCAGTCCAGGTATCTTAAAGAAGTTAGTTCCAGATGTATCCATAAGAACAATGTTAGATATAACGTTACGTGCCTGAGTAGGAATGTTCATTGGAACTTTAGTATACTTAAATACTTTGGTAGCTTTTGATGATACGTTAAGAACTGAGTTTAAGAATTCATTATTTGTATACAATGATTCCTGACTCATGATATCGTTAGCAATTTCTTTCTTAACATACAAGCCACGCATTGCTCCATACCTTGCACTGTCTGGTATACGTTTGTATCCTTGAGCAGAAGGTATAGTTCCAACAGCATCTATTGCTCTTTGAAGTTTGCTAGCAAACGCATTCATTTCTTTTGCTTGGACTGGATTAAGTGACTCCATCTGAGCTGCATTCCTTCTGATACCATCTAGCCTTTCATTCCAAAAACCAACAGTACCTTTCATTCCCTCGAAGTTAACAATCTGATTAGGAAGAACCCAACCATTCTGACCTGTATCAGCAGCTATAAAGTCAAGATACTTTATCGTTGCTATATCAGAGCCCGCCATTGAAATGTATCTAGCTGCTAAGAAGCCTGGATCTTTTATCCTACCATCCATAACATCCCTTAAGAATGTATCAGTAGAAGTCCTAGCTTTGGTATAGTTTAATTTACTTGTGCCAAGTCCAATTCCTAATCTATCTTTACCAAGATATTCAAGATAGGTTCTTGGAAGGTACGATCCTTTTAACTTGTTATACTGCTCTGGAGTAATAAGCCCCATATCTACCAGATCTTGCCCAAGTTTTTCAATTTGTTTCTTAGCTTGAATTACAGAATCTTTAATTGATACCCGCTCTGCAGTTCTTGCATTGGATCTTGTTCCCCTTGCAACTGTAGGTTGCATAGCTACACTTACCTTCCTGTCTGGAAGATTGTCAGGAGACGCATCTTTTGTTTCAAAGTACTTAAGAATTTCTCTCTGCTCTTTCTTGTTGGCTTGGTATAGTGTATCAAATAGAACCCTTCCAGTATTGTGAGCTTTAGATACCTCACCCTTTGCTAGCATACGTGCAGTCTCTAGCTCACTGTATCCTTGAACAGTCATCAATGGTTCAATAGCTCTCTGCATGGTCTTAAGAACACCAAACATTTTGCCTTGAGCCTTGCGTGTGTTAGTTACTTGAGGCCCTGCTATGGATTCAATCTTTCTAGACTGCTCAACAGCTTTCTCTGGAGATTCTTCTATAACTCTCTTATCCATAAACACATTGGTTCCTGATCGGAACATTAAAGAATCAACATCTTTAAACTGGTTATCCTTAAGAAGAATATATAGCTTGTGCTTCCTGAGTCTTCGTATTTATTTGTATATACTATAGAGTCATATCCAAGAGATAAAAGAGCATCTCTAATGTTTCTAGAAAAATCTTTATCAAGCGCATCTTTTCTTAAATTAGATTCAACGACTTCCTCTGCAGTTAATATATCGCTTGGCGGAGTTTCTGATCGAAGGCTTGACTGCCATGATTTAAAACTAAATTCATGATTATCAATAACTTGTGACAACTTTTTGTAGGCATTACTGTCTATATCCCCATTCTCATAGAGTCTATTAACTGCCTTTCTCCATAGTCTATGCTCATTAAACCTGTTTATATCATAGACTTCAAAAGGATTTTGTATATTGATATACCCTTTCTTAAGCCTTTGCACATCACCTTCAACCCTTTGAAGAGCTGCCTCCTCTGTTCCCACATGAAGGCCAAGCTCTGTCTTATCTAGAACTGGTGCTGAAAAGTTGTAGTATCCAGCATGAAACATTGGGGTTTTAACTACAGAGTTTTGAATAAACCTGTCTCTATTCCTTGTTCTTACATTAGAAAAGTTCTTGCTATCACCATGCCTCTTCAATGCATAAGAATATATATTCCTCATTGAGTGACCAGCAATAAGATTAAACATATCTTCAGCTGTTACATCAGGAGTAAGGTTATCTACTCTGGTCTTATCCCCACTAACAGTATAGAATAATTTTTCAAAGAACTTCTGGAATGCAGTCTTTAGCTTATCAAACAATGATTTATTAATTTTTTCTAGGTCATAAGCTTTAGACTCTATAACATGAGCAAGAACTTCTTCATTAAACCTTCTTTCAAATAACTGAAGATCAGGGTAAGCTTTGGCAACAACGTTAAATGCGTTAACAAATTCTGGATCTTTTTGATCGTACAGTTTAACAACTTGATCCATTACTAAATCAAACTCTTGACCACTAAAGATATTCTTTCCTGCGTGAACACCCACCTCATGCATAATTAATGATCGAGTAAGTTTGTCTACGTCTTTGTTCTGCGACTTAGCGTATGCTGCAATTCTTTCTGGTATAAAGTAAACCTTGACATCTCCAGATCCATAGCTAGCTATAACATCATCTTCAATGCCTAATCTTTTAGCTTCAGATGAAGTTATAAAATTAATAAACTTAATATTTTTTAATTCTTTAGCCTTAGATCTACTAAACATTGCACTAAGATTATTGTCAAGAGATCTTTCAATGTTCAATACTTCTTCATTGGAAGGCTTAACACTACTTGTTTCAACTGCTTTATTATCAAACCCAGATGAAGGATCGAAATCATCATTAAGTGTTGTATAGAAATCACCGCTATCATTTTCATTATCTACAAAGTTTGAGTCTAAAACGTTGTCATCTAATGTAGATCCGGACCCCTCCTTCCATCCAATAAGATCTACCGCAAGATCAGCCCTATTCTTTTTAGTGTTAAATGTAACAGTTGGATCGTTTGCTTCGATGTTGTTAGCAATTTCAACTAATTGTTTTTTGCTCCAGCCAGGTTTTCTAGGAGTATTAGCTAACTGTAAAAAATCAGCAAGCTCCATATTATCTATTGTTTCAAAGCTAACTTGTTCTGACTCTAGCTCTAGCTTTCGTCTTGCTCTGTCTGCCTCTGACGATGCGTTGTCCTCTTCAATTTTTGCTTTAATGTCAGCATCAACGTCTTCCATAAGTCCACTTAATTGAGCCTCCCTTATTCTGTTTTCTTCAGCTTGGTTAATGCTAGCAATTTCTTCAGGAGTCAAATCTTCCNGAACCATTATAGCGTTTTCNNTAACCCTNCGCTCTGTTTGCCTCCTAGCAATCTTTTCAAGAGTAGTCTCTGGAACAATCTCTTCAGCTTTCCTCTGAACCTCCGCTGATATATCAGCTGCTGGCTCTACTACTTCAACTGGCTCAGCTTCTACCTTTGCAATGATTGCATCGTATAACTCTTCTTCATTGGTATACTGATCTGGATCAATATTTACATTTCTTGCTTGAGATGCTCTCTGCTTTCCAATGGTGGCTCTAAATGGTGCAGTACTTCCTAGCCATTTAACTAAAGGTTCACTTGCTCCTTTTGGTTTGGGGCCAGTATAAGTCTTGCCTTCTGGTCTGACTTTGGGGGCAGCCTTTTCTGCTTTTTCGGTAGGCCGTGGACGTGTGTACCTATTTGCAAATG
>JGI24006J15134_10001918_pt1 | contig 11707 bp, 8 predicted proteins | sample LinPmetageLP53_FD_15134 | JGI IMG/M metagenome (IMG submission 15134) | reverse complement strand
AAGATACTAATAACAATACTAATGGCATTATTTATATCTAGTAATGCTAGTGCTGATTTTAGTTATAGAGACTTAGGAGCTGAAGTGCATGTTGATAACATTCGTATAACATCTGCAACTACCACTAATTGTATAGATGGTTATAAATGGGTTTTAGTAATTCATAATAAGAAACAGTTGGACGTTCCAATAACAATTGCATTAGAGCAATTCTATATAGAAAAAAATGGTCGTGCAGTACCAGCTAAATGTTAAAGGATAAATTAAACTAATAAACTGCACTTGAGTGTATGTTTAAAGGCTCATAAACGTACCTTCAGTTCATTATAGGTGGTATTTATATACAGTTGTATACTATTGTTTATACCATCTACTATGGTGGTGTTACTGTGCTTTATTAGGCTCTTCAGAAGAAAACAAACTTGCATGTAATTCTGGATATTTTGTTTTAAATTTATCTAATGCTTTAGCATCTTTGTTAAGCTCATCTAATGTTTCTAAATTGCTACGAAATATTAATGATTGTCCTTTAAATCTTTCGTACATTTGAGATTGAATTATGTCTTTATCTTGTTGCATTAAATCATCATAATACTTCATTTTCTCTTTAGGATTATCTGGAGCTTTTTTAGGCAGAGATTTTAATTTAATCTTTGTCATGCTGTTAAAGACAAGTGTTTTTTTATTCCAATCTTTTGGTAGATTAGGAAACAAATCCTTTAGGATTATTTCTTCTTTCTCAATTATATCTTTATGTTGTAATTTACCATCACCATATAAAGCATTTCTCAATGCTCTTGGGTCTGTAACTCTATCATCTTGTATGGATTTATTATCTAATCCTATTCCTGTAACTCCAGTTATATTGTTAATCCTAGAGAAAATATCTACTACAACTCCAACGCCAGTTGCCATGCTACAAAAATCCTCTACATGTTGGAAACATTTATGGATTTGTAACCTATCATTATCTCCAATATATCGTGCTGTAATTGAGCTGTCTTTATGATGGATAACTGCTTTAACAATTCTGTCTGGAAAGGATGTTCCATCTTCAGATTGTTGTTCAATAATATTAGATAAGGTAAATCTAAAACTATGCATTGAAATAGATTTATCTATACCTGCGTAATCACATATGCTTTTAATTCTATTCCTAACATTTACTATAGGTCCATCTCCATTAGCATTAGGAAAGACATAAGTTAAGGAAGCTTTACCACCTAATTCTGTAGCTAGTTTTTCTTTATTAGCATATCTTTTCTTGAGCATGGCTTGAACTATTTGAGAACATGCGTAATAGTATTCTCTTTTTCCCTTTGTACCTTGAAAGAGTTTCTCATCTGTTACTTTAGCAGGTGCTATGTAAGAACCAAATGTAGTTGTATCATCAAACCATGACCACTTTAAATGCTTTAATTCTGTATCTCTAGAGCCAGTCATTAGAGCCATAAGAATTAAATCCCTTGTTGTTTCATTATTCCTTTTCTTTTGTTTTGGTTGAGAATGAACTAAAGCAAATAGAAATCTTCCTAATTCATTAGTCCTAATATTAATTCTTTCTTCTTCTTCTGTTTTTCTCTTTTGAGGTGTAACTCTTTCAGAGGATTTGACTAATCTCTCACATGGATTTGTAGTTATATATCTTCTATCTTTAGCCCAATTGAATAACCTACTTAGTAAGGTCAAGCTGTAGAAATTAGCTACTGGTTTTAAACTTCCATCTTCTTTTTTTATCTTTTCTATTTGTCTAAACCAAACTTCTATATGGTCATCTGTTATTTTATCTATAGGTAATTCAAATAAACTTGCTCCAGAACCAAGCTTAATGTTCCACCTTTGGTTCACTTCATTTCTGTAATTGTATAATGATTCTTCTCTAAATCCATCTGGAGCTTTCTTTGTTCCAGTCGTGCTGACGTATTCATAAAACTCTTGGTATACATCTGATGTTCTCATTGCATTATGACCTAGCAAATATCTTCTATCTCCTAATGCTTTGTATGATTCAGCACCTAGTTCTTTTACTTTTTTTATTGTAGCTAATGCAGATTCTTGTGCTTCTTCTTTAGACATAGCTTCAACCCTACCTAGAGCTTGACTAAACCTCTTGCCATTAATGCTTTTCATTAGGAAGTAGGAGCCATTTTTTATGACCATCCCTGCAACATCAAACTTCTTTTTAATAATAGTATTTCTATCCATGCCTAATAGATAACATAAAAGGTGGAACATGTCTAGCTGTAGACGTAATGTAGACGTAAGAATTAAGCTAATAGTATGCTGTTATATGGTATAGGATTGTAGCAATAGAGCCAAATATTGTATATGTATTATAGATTATGATAGTTCAACTGACAATTACCAATTGTACGTTTGACCTTTACAGATTCTAGTAATAGAGCTAAAAAATCTGTAGTATTCTCCCCATTTTATTGCATGTAGACGTAATGTAGATGTAGAATGGTGTTAATCCTATGCCTAACTATTAATCTACAACTACTCCTAAATCTCTTGGTCTTGTGCAAAACATCTCATCAGATTGTATCATGCACCAATACATTTCATTCTTATACAAAACAGATAATGTAGTATCACTTTGTAAAATAATTTTACCTTTATTGATTATTGTTGTTGCTGATACAGTCGTAACTGTTTCTTGACTATAGGCTGTTCCTATAAACATGAAGGTTATTATTATATATAGAAATGCTTTCATTTATTGTTTTCCTTTAACACTTCTCTACAATCTAAATAGTGATATAGTTTTGCAAACTCTAACATCAGTTTTTTAGCTACTTGTACTGCTTTTCCATTATCTACTTGTAATGATCTGTCTAATTGATATTCCATAGTCTGATAAGAACTAATAATATTTCTAGAAGTTTGTGCACATATTTGACTAATACTTTTGCTTTCTACATCTCCTATAGGTGGAAATTTAGGTTCTGGATTATCTTGAGCTAATGTATTAAAAGAAAATAGTAGAGTGATTATAAATAGTAATTGTTTCATTTTATTCTTCCCCATTTACTGCTGGTNCTACATCCTATCATTCTACAGAATGCCACATGAATTTAAGAGGTAAATCCATACTCCTCCAAAAATAAATAAAGGTATAATAATGACAAGATTCCAATTAGAATTTTCTACTTTTAATTTTTCCTCTTCTCTTGCATCATTCTTTCTAGCTAACTCTTCTAGACTATCTACTTTTTCTTTAAGTTTTTTTACTTCATCACTATCATTCATAATGTATGTCTCCCTATTTACTGCTGGTGCTGCATCCAGTGTTTGAAACTGGTTCTATATATTACCAATATATTGTAATACCCATATACTAATGCAGCTTGGGTTTGAATTTGGCATTACTTCTTACTTTGACCAACCCTCAAATTCCACAGCAGTAAAGAATCTATATCATATAGATGTATGGTTGAAAACTAATAAATAGGGCAGGGATTGTCCTTATATACACCTATAAACTTAGGGTTAATATAGGTCAAATAGACGTAAAGATGATGATATTACTAGGTTAGGTAATCATAATCCACCTAATGCAGGGTGACATTCAATTACAATTTAAATAATAAGGTATTGGTTAGTATTCTGGTAATCATTTGTCATCATATATAGGCATACCCTACCCCAAAAAAACACCCCACACCTACTATATATAATATTGATGTGGAACATATTGAACAAAAATACATGGGTGTAACATCATTCTGTATTTATTTTCTGAACCTATTGACTTAGCTTTCAAAGTATGCTAAAAAATATACTTAATTTTAATTGTTATATTTCAAATATATTTTTTAGTTATTGACTTCTGTACAGAATAGGAGTATAATTACATTATATACACACGCATAAAGTTAGATGTGATGTTCAGCACGTAAAGCGTATTATAGTTATTCGTGAAATCTATTCCAAACATTTAAATAACAACAACCATAGGATAATATTCCTATTGGTTATTTACTATTGGAGTACACCTACATGCACATATCAAATACAAAAGAACTTTCAATTCCTGAAGTAGCTAAAATTTTAGAGATAGATAATACCTATGCTTACAGATTAGTTCGTGAAGAGAGATTACAACCAGTAAGAACTTCACCTTACAGAATTACATTTGAAGAAGTAAAACATTTTATAGATGAGAAATTACCTACTGGTTTTAAATCCATCTATCAAACAGCATTTTAGCAAACCTTAATATTAATAATTACTCACTTCTTAGTGAAGTAAGTATTAATAATAACTAATAAGGAAACAATATATATGAAGACTATGACAGATAATGAAATCTCAACTGAAGTAAAACTATTAAATGATTTTATAATAACTCTTAAGATTACAGATAAGAAATCTTTAGAAGAACTGGAAGCTGTTTATAATTTATATGCACCTTATAGTTCTCAAAAAGAAGCAGCATAATATATGAATAGCACCTACTACATAAACCAACTGGATAAACTTTTACCTAATATCTTTTGTAAATATTATCTTGGTTATGTTCTGTATTTTATAAACAAACTAAAGGATAGAATAGAAGTTTCTTCTATAGAGATTGCTCATACATCTAATGGTTTGTTTAATGCTAAAACTATTGGAGATGTTCTTAAATGTTTTCCCATAACAAGAAGAAGAACTATGAGAAATGGAGTGGGTGTTAAATTCTATAACATTAGTGATATAAGAAATATATGTACTCAATCGTACATAGTACCTATTAATCTTGAAGAACTTAATGTTGCCATAAGTGGCAAAAAGGGTTCAATATCACCTATAATTGTACAAATACCACCCATAATTGATAGTTTTGGTGAGATACATGAGAATGTTACAGAACAAAATTCCATCCCATTTGATGAGAGATTTGTTAATCCTTTCAAGACTTATACAGATACCAAGATTAAAGCTTTAGACAGTAAACTGAATTATGATTTTAGTTTAAGTTATAAGTTTTATTCTTCCATCCAGAGTATTTTAATTCCTTTTTATTCTGATAGATGGAAGGAGATTGGTATCTGCTTATGTGTCCCTAAAGGCTACATGAGAGATGGTGATGATTATCCTATTATTAATTCTAGGTACATGAAAGAGCTAGGATTAGCAGGTGGAGATATTAGAACTTTACCTTCTCCAAGAGCACATAGAGCTGTTGCTATGGTGCATCAACCTATGTTGGATTGGAAGCCACACGAAGTACATCACGAATGTAGAATAAGAGATTGTTGTAATCCATTTCATACAGAACCTGGACTAAGAAACTTACATCAAACTTTGCATAATTATATTGGTGATTCTCATCCTCTTAATAGAGAAATACAACATGATAATATAAACAAAACACCTAAAGAAAAACCACCTACTTATTGGTATGATTTTATCAATCCCACGAAGAATATTTCTTATCACCAAGAGATGGATATTGAATGGGAAGGAATGGATAATTACCACAAGAACAGAGTATTAAATTTAATCAAACAAACAAAACATTAGAAGGAAAACATATGACTTATGATTTTACAGAAGAACTAAAGAAACAAGAACTTGAAAACCCCAAAGACATCTTAAACATTTGTAGTGAAGGACATGTTACGATACGTAAAACTACAGACAAAAGTTCTAGAATACAGCAAGAATATCATGCTATGGGAATTATAATAGATGACTTAAAAAAGATATTTAAAACTGTACCAGAAGAAGACATAAACAATAGAGATTTTTGCAGAGGTTATGCTATAGCAGAAGAGGTATGGAATAATAGTTTGCACGTATTCTTTAAAGAAAAATATGGAGTCTCACGTGAGGATATTGACATAATATTTGCTGTAAAAGACAACTTGCCAACGCTTGAAATATCTGTAGAGAAAGATGGTAAGATTGTATATGAGAATTAGTACAGTATATCAGTTCTAATTGTACATTTAATAGCTCATAAACGTACCTTCAGTTCATTGTAGGTGGTATTTATATACAGTTGTATACTATTGTTTATATCATCTACTATGGTGGTGTTACTGTACTTTATTAGACTCTTCAGAAGAAAACAAACTTGCATGTAATTCTGGATATTTTGTTTTAAATTTATCTAATGCTTTAGCATCTTTGTTAAGCTCATCTAATGTTTCTAAATTGCTACGAAATATTAATGATTGTCCTTTAAATCTTTCGTACATTTGAGATTGAATTATGTCTTTATCTTGTTGCATTAAATCATCATAATACTTCATTTTCTCTTTAGGATTATCTGGAGCTTTTTTAGGCAGAGATTTTAATTTAATCTTTGTCATGCTGTTAAAGACAAGTGTTTTTTTATTCCAATCTTTTGGTAGATTAGGAAACAAATCCTTTAGGATTATTTCTTCTTTCTCAATTATATCTTTATGTTGTAATTTACCATCACCATATAAAGCATTTCTCAATGCTCTTGGGTCTGTAACTCTATCATCTTGTATGGATTTATTATCTAATCCTATTCCTGTAACTCCAGTTATATTGTTAATCCTAGAGAAAATATCTACTACAACTCCAACGCCAGTTGCCATGCTACAAAAATCCTCTACATGTTGGAAACATTTATGGATTTGTAACCTATCATTATCTCCAATATATCGTGCTGTAATTGAGCTGTCTTTATGATGGATAACTGCTTTAACAATTCTGTCTGGAAAGGATGTTCCATCTTCAGATTGTTGTTCAATAATATTAGATAAGGTAAATCTAAAACTATGCATTGAAATAGATTTATCTATACCTGCGTAATCACATATGCTTTTAATTCTATTCCTAACATTTACTATAGGTCCATCTCCATTAGCATTAGGAAAGACATAAGTTAAGGAAGCTTTACCACCTAATTCTGTAGCTAGTTTTTCTTTATTAGCATATCTTTTCTTGAGCATGGCTTGAACTATTTGAGAACATGCGTAATAGTATTCTCTTTTTCCCTTTGTACCTTGAAAGAGTTTCTCATCTGTTACTTTAGCAGGTGCTATGTAAGAACCAAATGTAGTTGTATCATCAAACCATGACCACTTTAAATGCTTTAATTCTGTATCTCTAGAGCCAGTCATTAGAGCCATAAGAATTAAATCCCTTGTTGTTTCATTATTCCTTTTCTTTTGTTTTGGTTGAGAATGAACTAAAGCAAATAGAAATCTTCCTAATTCATTAGTCCTAATATTAATTCTTTCTTCTTCTTCTGTTTTTCTCTTTTGAGGTGTAACTCTTTCAGAGGATTTGACTAATCTCTCACATGGATTTGTAGTTATATATCTTCTATCTTTAGCCCAATTGAATAACCTACTTAGTAAGGTCAAGCTGTAGAAATTAGCTACTGGTTTTAAACTTCCATCTTCTTTTTTTATCTTTTCTATTTGTCTAAACCAAACTTCTATATGGTCATCTGTTATTTTATCTATAGGTAATTCAAATAAACTTGCTCCAGAACCAAGCTTAATGTTCCACCTTTGGTTCACTTCATTTCTGTAATTGTATAATGATTCTTCTCTAAATCCATCTGGAGCTTTCTTTGTTCCAGTCGTGCTGACGTATTCATAAAACTCTTGGTATACATCTGATGTTCTCATTGCATTATGACCTAGCAAATATCTTCTATCTCCTAATGCTTTGTATGATTCAGCACCTAGTTCTTTTACTTTTTTTATTGTAGCTAATGCAGATTCTTGTGCTTCTTCTTTAGACATAGCTTCAACCCTACCTAGAGCTTGACTAAACCTCTTGCCATTAATGCTTTTCATTAGGAAGTAGGAGCCATTTTTTATGACCATCCCTGCAACATCAAACTTCTTTTTAATAATAGTATTTCTATCCATGCCTAATAGATAACATAAAAGGTGGAACATGTCTAGCTGTAGACGTAATGTAGACGTAAGAATTAAGCTAATAGTATGCTGTTATATGGTATAGGATTGTAGCAATAGAGCCAAATATTGTATATGTATTATAGATTATGATAGTTCAACTGACAATTACCAATTGTACGTTTGACCTTTACAGATTCTAGTAATAGAGCTAAAAAATCTGTAGTATTCTCCCCATTTTATTGCATGTAGACGTAATGTAGATGTAGAATGGTGTTAATCCTATGCCTAACTATTAATCTACAACTACTCCTAAATCTCTTGGTCTTGTGCAAAACATCTCATCAGATTGTATCATGCACCAATACATTTCATTCTTATACAAAACAGATAATGTAGTATCACTTTGTAAAATAATTTTACCTTTATTGATTATTGTTGTTGCTGATACAGTCGTAACTGTTTCTTGACTATAGGCTGTTCCTATAAACATGAAGGTTATTATTATATATAGAAATGCTTTCATTTATTGTTTTCCTTTAACACTTCTCTACAATCTAAATAGTGATATAGTTTTGCAAACTCTAACATCAGTTTTTTAGCTACTTGTACTGCTTTTCCATTATCTACTTGTAATGATCTGTCTAATTGATATTCCATAGTCTGATAAGAACTAATAATATTTCTAGAAGTTTGTGCACATATTTGACTAATACTTTTGCTTTCTACATCTCCTATAGGTGGAAATTTAGGTTCTGGATTATCTTGAGCTAATGTATTAAAAGAAAATAGTAGAGTGATTATAAATAGTAATTGTTTCATTTTATTCTTCCCCATTTACTGCTGGTNCTACATCCTATCATTCTACAGAATGCCACATGAATTTAAGAGGTAAATCCATACTCCTCCAAAAATAAATAAAGGTATAATAATGACAAGATTCCAATTAGAATTTTCTACTTTTAATTTTTCCTCTTCTCTTGCATCATTCTTTCTAGCTAACTCTTCTAGACTATCTACTTTTTCTTTAAGTTTTTTTACTTCATCACTATCATTCATAATGTATGTCTCCCTATTTACTGCTGGTGCTGCATCCAGTGTTTGAAACTGGTTCTATATATTACCAATATATTGTAATACCCATATACTAATGCAGCTTGGGTTTGAATTTGGCATTACTTCTTACTTTGACCAACCCTCAAATTCCACAGCAGTAAAGAATCTATATCATATAGATGTATGGTTGAAAACTAATAAATAGGGCAGGGATTGTCCTTATATACACCTATAAACTTAGGGTTAATATAGGTCAAATAGACGTAAAGATGATGATATTACTAGGTTAGGTAATCATAATCCACCTAATGCAGGGTGACATTCAATTACAATTTAAATAATAAGGTATTGGTTAGTATTCTGGTAATCATTTGTCATCATATATAGGCATACCCTACCCCAAAAAAACACCCCACACCTACTATATATAATATTGATGTGGAACATATTGAACAAAAATACATGGGTGTAACATCATTCTGTATTTATTTTCTGAACCTATTGACTTAGCTTTCAAAGTATGCTAAAAAATATACTTAATTTTAATTGTTATATTTCAAATATATTTTTTAGTTATTGACTTCTGTACAGAATAGGAGTATAATTACATTATATACACACGCATAAAGTTAGATGTGATGTTCAGCACGTAAAGCGTATTATAGTTATTCGTGAAATCTATTCCAAACATTTAAATAACAACAACCATAGGATAATATTCCTATTGGTTATTTACTATTGGAGTACACCTACATGCACATATCAAATACAAAAGAACTTTCAATTCCTGAAGTAGCTAAAATTTTAGAGATAGATAATACCTATGCTTACAGATTAGTTCGTGAAGAGAGATTACAACCAGTAAGAACTTCACCTTACAGAATTACATTTGAAGAAGTAAAACATTTTATAGATGAGAAATTACCTACTGGTTTTAAATCCATCTATCAAACAGCATTTTAGCAAACCTTAATATTAATAATTACTCACTTCTTAGTGAAGTAAGTATTAATAATAACTAATAAGGAAACAATATATATGAAGACTATGACAGATAATGAAATCTCAACTGAAGTAAAACTATTAAATGATTTTATAATAACTCTTAAGATTACAGATAAGAAATCTTTAGAAGAACTGGAAGCTGTTTATAATTTATATGCACCTTATAGTTCTCAAAAAGAAGCAGCATAATATATGAATAGCACCTACTACATAAACCAACTGGATAAACTTTTACCTAATATCTTTTGTAAATATTATCTTGGTTATGTTCTGTATTTTATAAACAAACTAAAGGATAGAATAGAAGTTTCTTCTATAGAGATTGCTCATACATCTAATGGTTTGTTTAATGCTAAAACTATTGGAGATGTTCTTAAATGTTTTCCCATAACAAGAAGAAGAACTATGAGAAATGGAGTGGGTGTTAAATTCTATAACATTAGTGATATAAGAAATATATGTACTCAATCGTACATAGTACCTATTAATCTTGAAGAACTTAATGTTGCCATAAGTGGCAAAAAGGGTTCAATATCACCTATAATTGTACAAATACCACCCATAATTGATAGTTTTGGTGAGATACATGAGAATGTTACAGAACAAAATTCCATCCCATTTGATGAGAGATTTGTTAATCCTTTCAAGACTTATACAGATACCAAGATTAAAGCTTTAGACAGTAAACTGAATTATGATTTTAGTTTAAGTTATAAGTTTTATTCTTCCATCCAGAGTATTTTAATTCCTTTTTATTCTGATAGATGGAAGGAGATTGGTATCTGCTTATGTGTCCCTAAAGGCTACATGAGAGATGGTGATGATTATCCTATTATTAATTCTAGGTACATGAAAGAGCTAGGATTAGCAGGTGGAGATATTAGAACTTTACCTTCTCCAAGAGCACATAGAGCTGTTGCTATGGTGCATCAACCTATGTTGGATTGGAAGCCACACGAAGTACATCACGAATGTAGAATAAGAGATTGTTGTAATCCATTTCATACAGAACCTGGACTAAGAAACTTACATCAAACTTTGCATAATTATATTGGTGATTCTCATCCTCTTAATAGAGAAATACAACATGATAATATAAACAAAACACCTAAAGAAAAACCACCTACTTATTGGTATGATTTTATCAATCCCACGAAGAATATTTCTTATCACCAAGAGATGGATATTGAATGGGAAGGAATGGATAATTACCACAAGAACAGAGTATTAAATTTAATCAAACAAACAAAACATTAGAAGGAAAACATATGACTTATGATTTTACAGAAGAACTAAAGAAACAAGAACTTGAAAACCCCAAAGACATCTTAAACATTTGTAGTGAAGGACACGTTACGATACGTAAAACTACAGACAAAAGTTCTAGAATACAGCAAGAATATCATGCTATGGGAATTATAATAGATGACTTAAAAAAGATATTTAAAACTGTACCAGAAGAAGACATAAACAATAGAGATTTTTGCAGAGGTTATGCTATAGCAGAAGAGGTATGGAATAATAGTTTGCACGTATTCTTTAAAGAAAAATATGGAGTCTCACGTGAGGATATTGACATAATTTTTGCTGTAAAAGACAACCTGCCAACTCTTGAGATTTCTGTAGAGAAAGATGGTAAGGTAGTCTATGAGAATTAGACTTATAAGTTAGACCTTTATTTATTCTCCTCATTAAACTTATACTAAAATTAATACTAATAATGAGGAGAATAAAATGAAGATACTAATAACAATACTAATGGCATTATTTATATCTAGTAATGCTAGTGCTGATTTTAGTTATAGAGA
>JGI24006J15134_10001917_pt1 | contig 11707 bp, 3 predicted proteins | sample LinPmetageLP53_FD_15134 | JGI IMG/M metagenome (IMG submission 15134) | reverse complement strand
AAAGCAAGTTGTAGATATTAATAAAGCTATTGTAGTTAGTAGCGCTTTCATTATCTTAGTTGGTCTATCTTATCTTCCATGCGAATCATGCGATCCTCGAGCTTTTTAACGTCATCTCTCGTCTCTAAAATAGTATTACGTATATTTACGTCTTTCATCTGAAACTCCATCTTAGAAACCTCCGGGGCTGGTAGCTCTTTTGCCTCTGCTATATCAGCTTGCAGAACAAACCACATGCTTATAATCGTTGCCATACCAAATCCTATCCCTATTAACGTTTGTACACTAACTTTGAAGCTAGTGTTTTCATTCAATTCTTTTGCCATGTTAAAATATTATGTAATTTATTCCTGCTTTGAAATCATACCACTCTTTATTCCAGTACTTGTTGTATTTACCTTCTATGAAACATCCTAGGTTTTTGTTTAGCTTATAGCCAAATATTAATCCACCAGAATAATCATACCATTGTTCTCCATCATTAAAGTTATGGTAAGAGAACTGACCACCATCATCATAGTGATACGGCATTAAGTTACCCCAAGTGTGCAACCAGAAGTTCTTTTTATAGTGGTAAAAGTCAAACCCAACAACTAGCGAGTATTGCCACTGGTTGTCTAGTTCATTTCTTTTCTTTTCTACATAATCTTTTAATACACTAGGCATAACTACCTCGTTCCAAACTTGTGGATTTGTAGCTATTATATTACCTTGTGGATCTTTATACTCTGACTCATAGACGTCTATATTGTAGCCTTCTTCTATAGCTAGACATGTATAATGTATTCTACCATTGTCAAACGACCACTGTTCGAGAGGATCGTAACCATAAGGCTCTGCTAGCCTTTGAACTGCTCCTAAATTAAACGATAACTTTTTTTTACCATTTAACCTAATTCTTTGAGTTGATTCAAAGTACTCTATGTCTGCAAAACCATCTTTAATATACTCTGCCTTTGCAAGCCACTTAGCTTCAACGTGCCTTATGAAATGGTGTTGGTCAAAGTACTCTATTCCTTCTTGCCTTTTGTAATCTATTTCAAATAAAAACTCAAATGGTGACAAACCTACGTTAGCAGCATCCGAGAACGATGTCTCTGTACCATCTTTAAACAATGTTCTAGGCTCATATCCAAATCTTTGGATCTTACGTATACCCATTGTTAGCGAATAATCGTAAGGAGTAAACACGGTGTCATACACTAGCGTGCTACCATTAACAGAGTAAACCTCTTCGTCTGACAGAGAGGTTCCACCATTAGCTGCCACGTAAAACGTAGAGAACTTAAATGCTTTCTTTACCTGAGCGTTAGCTATGTTACAGAATAGCAGTAGTAGTAAGATTATATACTTCATAGTAATAATTATTACACATTAATCGTGATAGTGACATAGAGTTTTTGGCTTATTAACCATAACTTTACACCTCATACCGTTAGACTTCATTTTAGAGCATCTATTCTGATTTGCTTTTTTCTTCTTAGTATCTTCTTTCTTTTTTTCTGCCTCTTCTTTTTTAAGTTTGTCCTTAAGTTCTTCTCTTCTAAGATCCTCTTTAGTTCTGTACTTAGTAAACTCGTTTTCCTTGCCCTTGTTTATAACCTTAGGATCACCAACGCCTAAGCCCCAGTTGCTCCACCCTGCACCCATCAAAACTCTTTGCCAGTTCTCATAGTCATCGTCTAAAGCATTTTGAATATTTTGACCTTTTCTATAATACCTGTTTAACGGTAGGTTTGTTGTTGCTTCTATTACTTGAGTCGAAGCTTCCATTAAAGGCCCGTTTAAAGTTAAGCCTTCTTCTTTTATAACCTTCTTGTTATAGTTGTAAGTATTACCAGCTTGGTCGAGCTTACTAAACTTAGATCCAACAGTTGGAGATATATTAAGTAGCTTTTCAGCAACTTCGCTGTAGTCAGCATTGTATTTTTTACTATCTTGCTTTATAAACTCTTTTATTGCTAATCTAAATCCATTTAAAACAGCACCTTGAATACCCATACCTCTCAAAAAAGAGTCAGCCATTGTATTTAAAGATCTAAGCTTAGCGTCTGCAACTAATTTTTCATCGTCAGAATTTGTCATTAAAGCAAACGCACCTGATTGTAGCCCAGCAAATATTGCTGACTGAGCAAATCCATAGTAACCTATTCTACTCAGCTTACTTGTTAGAGAACCTTCTCCATAATAACCTTTATATCTACCTTTAGATATGTCTAAAACATCTTTAACCATTATCCTATTCATCTGCATAGAAGTGTTGGCGAAAGGTAGTATAATTCTACCCGCAAAAGAAGTTTGTTGGTTAGAAAGTAAGTCAGCTCTTGAAGACTGCTGCGTTCTTTCTGCTGTAGCTTGAAAGTCTATAAAAGCTTTCTTTTCTGCTTCAGATTTTGAAAGTCCTTGTTTTTCGTACATTTTAATAGCATTACGATAGTATGTTGCTCCGCCTGAAGCTATAGCAAAGCTATCCGCTATTTTAGTAGGTAGGTATCCAGCTTTTAATATTTTAGCTATAACCGCTTTTGCAGGGTTTTTACTACTAGCAGCCGCAGAAGCTAGCTCAGCTTCGGTAACGTTTATCTCAAGACCAGCTCTTCTTTGTTTTAACATGTCAGAGTTCATAATGGTCATGAAGTCTTTCCAATATTGAGGTTGATCAGCAAAAGCCCTAGCAGCCGCAAGTGGGTTGTTAAAAGAGGAGTTTACAAAGTTTACCGTAGATATTAACTGAAGAGAGGCTGACCTTGTATTAAAGTTCATTATTGCGCCAGTTGATCCATTAAAGTAGTTCATCATAGCATTACCTGTTTTACCTAGGTCAAGGCTTCTTGTTCTACCAGTTTCCATTCTGCTAAACATTTCTTCAATATTATCTCGCCAGTTAGTACCTAGCTTAGACTCCATTTTGTTTAAGTTTTCCTTAGAGAATATTTCATTCTTAGCATCTATAAACTCTTGAATATATTTTTTTCTACCAATACCTTTACCCAAGTCTTGTATTTCCGTAGCTAAAGTCTCTCCCCACCATTGAGCAGAGGGCTCTTTTAACCCACCCTCAACTTTAGTAAGTTTAGCAACATTTTCAGCATAAGCTTGTAGTTTAGGAGTATCTATAATATGCTTAACTAGCTTTGCTTGCGAAGTAGGTGTTAAATCTGGAATTTTGTATCCGGCTTTGTTCCATATATAGGTTCTAATAGCCATGTCAGTAGTAAAGTTAGTTCCTTCTACCGCTTTTGGTAATTGTTTGATGATGTCCTTGTTTTGCTTACGCAAATTCATGTAGTCGTTTGTGATGGCTTGACGCGCATTGTTAAAGTCGTTTATACCTCTTTCCCAAGTTCTAGTAAAGTTTTCTTCAAACCACTTTTTGTTTTCAATACCTTTTTTTCCTTTTCCGTATAATGGTTCTATAAGCAATTCTAAGTCAGAGGCACCGTCGGTCATGAATACCCTTCTTCTTTTAATGTCTTTACCTCTAACAGCGGCTTCAGCCTTTGAAAAAACTTTTTCAGACTTCGTGTCTATAGAGTACTCCATTATATCGTTAATGTCTTTGTTTAAATTTTTTGAAGCTAACGCTTGTTGAACGTTAGACTTTATATCAAGTTGATTTAAAACATCTTTGACCGCTTTCACATTTTGTATGGCGTCATCCACAAAGTACATGTCGTTGTATCCTTCGCTGAACTTCTTAAGCATATACATAGCCTTGGCTTCTGCAGTGCTATTTCCTAAACCTGTTATATTTTCCAAAGGTATATCTAAACCTTGACTTTTCAAGAACTCGTGTATTGGCCTAGCTGATTCAGCAGGTCTAGCTGTAACAATGTACATGTCTTTATTTCCAAACTTCTTTACTCTTTCAATGGCCTTGCCTAGCAGTGGGCCAGGTGCTCCTTCAACAATTTTATTAAATTCGCTAAAATCATACTTAGCTCCTTGCTCCAAAAGTTTAGCTCCATTAGCAGCAAATTGCTCAGCATTAATTCTACCCTTAATGTAGCCTTTAGTAAATGAGTCTAGTTTTTTAATAAGATCGGCAGGCATAGCATCTTTGTACTGTATGTTGTCAGTTTTAATTTCAGCAAACCTTTCGCCAAACATACTTCTGTAAGCTTCTTTATTCGCAATAACCTTTTCCCAAGTACCTTTTACAATACCAGTTTTAAGAGATCTTTCTTTTCTAGCCTTGTTTCTAGCTACAGCCGTCTCCATAGTTGTTTCGACAAACACCATTTGAGCGTCATACCCAGCTTCCTTAAATTCTTTTACTGCTTTTTCCATTACTTTCAAAGAAGCGCCAGTACCATCAATAATCATGCCTTCGCCTTGACCTTTATATTTTGCTCTTTTTTCGCCAGCTAATTTTCTAGCTTGACCGCTTAGCCTGCCAAAAGTACTCAAATCTTTTGGCGTCATCTCTCTCATATCTGTAGGCATTTCAGACTCTTTCATGAGTCTTTCTAGAGCTATGTCTTGATTTACTATTTTAAACCCTTGATTAAGTAAGTCTAAACCTTTTATTACAGTCGATTTACCGGCGCCAGGTGCTCCAGCCATAAATATAACTTTTCTACTAGGCTGAGGTTTGCCAGAAGGATTTGGCATCTCATATCTAATACCAGACTTAGTAGTAATCAGTGTATCGTCAAGGTCAAAGAAAGATCCACCTCTAGATTTTTTATTTTTTACTTTGCCATCTATTAAAGCTTTATCTATATTTTTTAAGTTTTCTAAGTTTTTAGAATTTAATTGAGTTTTTGCGTATTTTCTCAAGCCTTTAGGAAAAGCCTTGACATTAGCTTCTTTTATTTGCTTTTGTATTTTTTGCTTTTGAGAGCCGTTTAGGTTAGGATGGTGGTCATATACTTTGCCAGTTTTAAAGTTTTTTAGACCAAAACCAAAGTCAGATGGGTGATTAGCTTCATAATACCTAGAAGCTACTGGGTCCATACCGGGTCTATGCCAGCTAGGTAGATCTGTTTGCAATGTCTTGTTTACCATCACATCAAAAGCCTCTGGTATCAATGTTGTGTGGTAATCGGCCAGCGTTAGATCCATAGCATCTTTCTTAGCTTTAGTGCCGTTTAAAATATAATCGTATATTTTAGCCTTGACGTATTGAGCTGGCGTTGTATGTTCTAGAACATAGTCACTAGGGTTGTTTCCATATTTTTTAAACATTTGCTTAACAGGCATGTTTGGTACAACGGAAAAAGAACCAGACAGCTTTATCAAGCCAGACATAGGCCCTCCGTGTATTTCAACCCAAGCTCTAGCTTGATTGTACGTTAAATCTTCAGCTTTATACGCTTTTCTTAACGCTTTAACAGCTGTTTTTAACATGTCTTTATTAGACTCTCCAACCTTATAAGCCTCGTTTAAAGCTTTAGTACTCCACTCGCCAGTCTTTTTGTCTATTAGCCTAGCAAACTGTCCTTTTTTATTTCCTTGGCCTTCAACTAATGTTTTTTGTGATCCAGTGTATTTTAAACCTTTTGAGTTTTTAATATCAGAGTGATATTCTGCAGCTTGAGCTGAAGATTCATGTAACGAAAATCTATTTTGACTTTTTCCAAAACCCATAACCATGGAAGCAAAATCAGGATATGCTCCTATGCCTTTACCCCCAGACTCACCTCTCATTAAAACTTGTTCGTATACACCATCACCAAACTTTTCTACCAAAGCTTTTGTAACTACTCTTGTTGCGGCTCTAGCCTCTACAACATCTTCCGTCGTGTTAAGTTCAAATTTTGACGGTTCAAGCCCCGCTTGTCTCTCAATGTTTTCCAGCTTGTTAGGAGCTTCTGCAGCTCTTACAGCCTTGCTAGCTACAACAGCGGGCGTCACTTGGCCAAACTTATATTGAGCGTGTATTTCTTTTGCTATTTGTCTTAAGTCTGTATTACTAACATCAAACTCACCTAAGCCAGATTTTTTGTAATCAGTAAAATGCTCTATAAAAGATTTAGCAAGTCCTTTTTCAGGATTCATGGGTGGTCTTAAATTACGACCTAATAATTGGCTAAAGCTTTCTTTTTTAATTTCATTTAAGAAAGTTATATAATCAGCACCATCTCTCTCACCGGCTAGCTTTTCTAGCCTTGCGCTGGCTAAAGCACTAGACTTTCCAGCTGCAGCTTGAATAATTAAATTTTTAGGCATGAGAAGATCATTCATAACCTTTCTAACAGACTGGTTATGTATTGACCCTATAGTTTCAGATACTATAGCTTTAAGCCTTTGATCTAAGTTTCTGCCTTTAAAAGCGTTCTCTCCAACACCAAACTCTGCTAAAAACCTGTTTTCAAAACCCTGCTTGAAATCAAATTCAGGTGTTCCTTTTTTAGGATCAACTAACTTTTCATACTTTATAAGCTCTGGAGTTTTAACGTATTCAGCTAGGTTTTTACCAGTTCTTGACGTTTTATTATAAAGCATTGGTATTTGTAGCAATACTTTTTTGTTTCCAGTAGACGTATTCTTAAGCACCTCTGGTGTTATGTTCTCACCCCTCTCGCTAATCAAGTTTTGCGCACCTTGTGGTAAAAGTTTTATAATGGTTTGAACGTCAGCCTCAATCTTTTCTTGTATAGACTTTCTAGCAGGCTTATTTAGATTCTTAGCAGGCGTGCTTTTCATTATACTCCATAGCTCAGGCTTTATGTTAAAGTATTTGGTAGCAACTTTATCACCAGTTTGCTCATTAGCTGTTTTTCTAATATTTTTGTACGATGTTAAATCTATGTTATCTACATTTATTTCAGGAGCTTCTATCTTTAGTTTTTTAGCTACGTCAATACCTTTACCCGTTGGCATATAAGCCTCTGCTTCGACCTCGTTTAAACCAGCTTTTTCTAAGTATTCTTTATACTTAAGTTGAGCTTCAATACCAATGTTTTCGTTTTCAAAGCTAGTTTCTATAAAGCTATTTTCAGCTTCTATTTCCACCTTAGCTTTACCCTCTCCTACTTCTTTGTCAAGCTCTACTTTTTTGCCTTTTTCTCCAGTTTCTAGTTTATCTATAAACTCTGTTCTAATTCTAAGACTTTCATAAGGTATAGCTGTGTTTTTAAAATAACCAAATATACTACCACCAGCTTCAGCAGGGTTAAACCTATTAGCACTAACTATAAGATTATCTTTAACTCTTTCAACGTAAGAACTCATTTCATTTTCGTTTACTCCAGCTTTCCTACCCCCTTGCCTTATAACATTGTCAAATAGTCCCTCGGGTTGAGATAGTTCCATGAAAAAATTAGAAAAATCTTCAGATCTTTGAAACTTTTCCTTGGCAGTTTGAATAACCTCTCCTTTTTCGTTTTTAGTATCTTCATACTTAAGGATACCATTATTATCGCGAATAAACCTATCAGCCCTGTATAATAAAGGCATGTCTTGTACACCTTTTCTACTACTTTCTTCGTATATTTGTTGGTCTCTTAAGAAAAAATCTTTAGATTTATTTTTAGTATTTAAGTCTTTAGACTCTAGCATGTCAGAACTGAACTGAGCTTCTCTAGCTTTTTGCGTGAGCTCAGTGTCAACGAACTTTTCTAAATGTTTAAACTGGCCTTCAGGAGATTTGCCTTTATTTATAGTTTCTACGTAAGTGTTTAGCCAGTCAAAAACACCTTTATCAGTGCTAAAGTTAAACTTCTTAGAGCCTGGGTATACATTATTTATTAAATTGCCAATTTTGCTAAAGCCATAATACTTGTTCATCTCTCTAGCAATTTCAGGCTTTGACATCATCTCAGCTAAATGCCCAAACAACTCCTGTTGGCGTACGCTAGGGTTTGTAGATGCTTTTGGATATGCTCTGTTTATAGCTTCTAGCAAAGTCTCTTGCTTACCAGTCTCTTGACTTATACCCGTCATCTTAACGCCTATAGCTATATTCTCCAGTCTTTTAACAAATTGCTCTTGCAGTACTACATTTTTACCTAACTCTTTGTTGTACCAATCGTGGCCAACTTCATGAGCTAACAAGCCTTTTTCATATTGCTTAATGTCGTAAAATATAGTTCTTTTACCATCAATACTAGGAGACCACATTGCTTTTTTACCTCCAAGTTGGCCTTGCTCTAATCTATTTAGCATTTGTTCCGCTTGAGCTTTTGAGTAGCCCTCACTAGTTAATTCAAAAATTTGCCTTCTATATTCTATATCACTAAATCTTGAGGTGCCAAACTTTTTCTTTTGTACTTCAAAGCTGCCGTCTACGTATTCGTTTTCTTGTACAACTTTAACTTCAACCTCTTCGCCCTTGGATCTCATCTCTTTAATCCAAGCCGCGTTGTCTTGCTCAACCTTTTTTTCTGCAATACCAGGATTCAAATAACCTTGATAGTTAAGTATTTGTCTATGTGCGCCCTCAAACTCCTTGAATCTTTTAAAGCTTTTATCCAGCTTTTTGTTTTGTTCCTTAGAACCAAACTCTTTGACTAGATTTAATCCTTCTTGCGTTATAGTGTTATTACCAGCTGTTTGATTAATTAATTTTGAGAATTTTGGACTAGCTAATGTTGCGGGTGTTTGCTTGCCAGCATCGTAAACTTCTTTTATAACGTTAAAAGCATCTAGCTTAGATTTATTTGCTATTCTTTTAGTGTTGTTAGCACTAATATACTTCATTTGTCTAAAGAAGTTCGTGTTACCGCCGTGAGTAAAACCTAAACCAGTACCTAAAACCCAATGTTCTCCGCATCTAGCTAGAGTTTCATCTAAATCACTAAAATTGTCTTCAACCCAATTGTTATAATCTAAATTACCTTTTAAGCTTTCTCCCCAGTTCATGAAAGCTTGAGCACCTTCAGACCCTGTTGTAAACGCTGCTGGTCCTTTTATTAACTTTTGATACAGTTGTTCTTGTGCGGGTGTGTTAACCTTAAGAAGCTTAAAAGCTGGGTTTAAAATTCTACCAGCTAAAAAGAAAGCACCACCTTCGGCCATGTACTTTTCATCACCCATTACCATACCGAATTTTACCGACTCCTCCGCTGTACCAACTAAAGTGTTTAATAGTTGGCCCTGCACGCTTTTACCAACGTTAGTAAAACCTCTAGATTTGGTAGCGTACTCAGCTAATGTAAGATTTGCTTTAGCAGCTCTATTTTGTAGTAATGCTGTACTAAATATCTTTCCGTTTCTAACGTATTTATCAGTGTTCCAAATCTGCTGCGCTTTTTGTATTCCTGTAGCAAGTTTAAGCGGTTTAAATACAAGTTGGTTGCTTAAATAAAAGTCTAATAGTAAGCCTGACATTCCAAACCCACCTTCATTTATTGTTTCCCCAAAAGTTCTATCAAATTGAGCTTGTTCTTGCTCTGTTATATCAAAGTCTAATTCTATCATTTGATTTTGAATCTCATCAAGAACTGTTCTTTCTGTAACAAAATCACCTTCTAAAGAAGTTGTTCTTTCACTCCACCATCCAAGGCCTTCTATAAAAGACTTAGCTGCTGTTTCTCCACCTTTCTTTTCTATACTTAAAGGAGATTCGTTAAGAAGATACATTCTGTCTAAAGCGACTTGAGTTTTACGCAAATCAAATCGCTCTTCCTTCATAGAGTTTACAAAGTTAACAATATCACCTAGCTTATCATAATCTTCTGTTCTGACGTTTATAGTTTTGCCATCAAGCTCTATGTTATTGTCGCTTAATATCTTGAAGTCTTTTGTTTTAGGAAACACCAATAGCTCATCAAGTCTATCAAGGCTGACAGACTCTTGAATATCCTCACCAGCAGCCGTAGTGTACGACACAAACAATTGCTCCTGGAGCTTAGAATCTACATTGCTCAAGGCAAAAGCGTTTTCGTTGTAGTGATCTTCGAGTCTACCAAATTCAAAGCTTCTATATATGTCTACCAACTCTTCATCTTCTATAGCAACATATCCTTGACCTTCTAAATCTTGCGTTCTGCCGTCTCTGTTGCTTCTAACTTTCTTACCGTCACTAGGATTAATAAGTATAGTGTAGTCTTCACCACTTTGATTTAGCTCTATAGCTTTTTCCTTGTACTGTTGTATTAAAGCGTTGCGATCTTCGCTGTCTAGCTCTAGGCCTCCGTGATTTAATTTTTCAATTATAGCGGCTAGCTCACCTTCAAGACCAGAGTAAGAACTAACCTTGTTATCTCTATATTGTTTTAAAAAATTAGTTTCTTTTAAAGCATCGCCTTTAAATTTAGTTATAAAATCCGCTGCTAAAGTTTCTGTTCTTTGGCTTTTATAGTTTTGTACTTCAGCCTGCATCCTTTCTCTAACAGTGTTTATAATGTCTTCGTTAGACATGTCTGGATACTCAAGGGATCTTCTTGTATTATCAAAAAACCCAAACCCACCTAAGTCTTCCTCAACAGCTTCTAATAAAAACTCTTCAGGTTCCATTTCATTATCTTCTAACGCACGTAGATTTAAGTTTCCGCCTAACACCTTATCAATATTGCTACTAGTAAAAAACTGATCAATATAAGAGTTTAAATTGCTTGACTGATTTTTGTAGTTTTCCTTGTCTTTTCTATTTTGGGGATTTGATTGTATAAAGTGAATTATTTGATCTATCGATTTTGGATCTTTTAGCCTAAATTCTCTATCTACACCGTTGGAATTTTTTATTTTAACTCTATTTTTAAATGCAGCAGACTGCTCTACTTCGTATCCTTTAAATTGACCTTCATAACCCTTAGTTTTAAATAAATTGTTAATAATATTCTCAAACTGCATTTCTTTTGACGAGTTTGATATAAGGTAATTTTTGTCAAATGCGTTTGTTAAACTTTCCTTAAGAGTATTAGCGTCATCGTTGTTTAATTCGTACTCATTAGCATCGCTCTCTAAAAAACCTCTTAGATCTTTTATAAATTTAAATTGATTACCTTTAGCCGTTGGCACGGTGAAAGTATAAGAACTTCCGTCGTTTCTTTCAACTTGAATCTTACCTTTTCTCACTTGAGCTAAACCAAGTAAGCTTCTGTTAGTCCCTAGATTTTTAAACTTTATATCCTGATCTTTGTAGCTGTCCTGCAAATATTCACTCAGGTACCGAGTAGCGTCGTTGTCCGAGTAGTCATTAAGTATGGATTGAAGTTGAGTATCGTCGTGGGTTACGTTGTATCTACTTGGCTTTATTTCTACCTCAGGCGCATCTATAGTCAGAGCAGGCTCTTCTACAGATTTTTTTGTAGCCTCAATGTAGCCAAGCCTGCTTGAAGGATCTGTTTTTTTAAATTTAGTTCCTTCGTAATACTCTTGTTTTTTAGGCTTCTGTAAGCTCAAGCCCAAAGAAATATTTTCCGAGCTGGATGCCGTAACGTTTGGCTCCACAGGTGCATCTATTTTCTGGGGAGCGGTTTCTTTTTTTGATTCTTCAATGTATTTTTTAACATCGTCCTCAGATTTAAGCTTGCCTTCACTTACAAGCGCTTTTATTTCTTCTTTTAGGTTTTGCATAAAATTTAAGCGTTTTGATTGTTTTGACTTTCTCTAATTAGATCTTCAAGACGTTGATTGGTTATATCATACTGTTTGGCACCGCTACTAGTGCTCGATGTTTTATAAGGAACTGCTAGACCACCACCATTTAGCAGCTGATCTCTAGTCATAGGTGGCATGCTATCATACTTTACTCCTTTGCTGTTAGCCATAAAAAACTTGTTACCTTCCTTTATAACTTTGTCGGTGGAGTTAAACA
>JGI24006J15134_10001914_pt1 | contig 11711 bp, 11 predicted proteins | sample LinPmetageLP53_FD_15134 | JGI IMG/M metagenome (IMG submission 15134) | reverse complement strand
GGGAATACCATTACCACAGGTGTCACAGCGGCAGGTAATAATATTTATAACAACGAGCCTGTCTCTGTATTTGTTGGTGCTAATAATGAAACTCTAACATCGTTTATTGAGTCTGCTGATTTTGATATAGCCGATGGTAACTCACTTATGTTTATGGATAGGGTGATTCCTGATTATGAGATGGCTAATGGCGGTAAAATTAAAATGAAAATAACCACTCAACAGTATCCTGAATCTTCACGGGAAATTGTAAAAGAATTTGATATTACAGAAACAACACAAAAGGTTGATTTTAGAGCTAGGGGAAGGCAAGCTAAGGTTAGGGTATCTTGTGATTCTAATGGTACAAGTTGGCGATGGGGATCACTCCGACTTGCTGTACAGGCAGATGGTGGAAGATAATGGCAAGATATCCTACTTTACCTTATGATATAAGAGTTAATCAACCACAAGATACATATAATGAAATACAAGATTGGTCGTCTGCTTTAGTCAATCAGTTAGATACCAGAGACATTCAACTAGATACAATACCATCAACAAATATTTATACAGTAACTACTGTTACAGAAATCGGAAGACCCAAAAAGGGTGACATAGCTTACTCAATAAGCTCTGGTAAATTTAAAGGATACGTAAGTCTTGGAGCAGAAACATCATGGCAAAATCTGAACTAGATAAAATTAACGAACAAATTAAAATGATTAACAATCCAGCTATAACTTTTATAAGTGCGATCAATCAAGGATTAGTTATTCCACAGGGTTTTTATACAGCGCAGCAAAAGTTACAACCGATACTTACTCAACAGAAAGACTATGCTAGTTATTCAAACTTACATAAAGTACCAACTAACTATATAAAACCGGGGAAAAATAATGATTAGACCTATGCCTTTAGGACCAGCTAATAAGGTACAAAACTTATTAGACTTTCAAGATACTGTTCAAAGAGGAAATACTTTTGAGGCTATGCAGATGCAGCAAGCACCTGTAGAACGTATGCCTGTACAGTATCCTACAGAATCTATGGCTAGAAAGCACGGAGGATTAGTTTCTCTTCCTATTAATAACCGTTTTTTTGGGGGCTTAGTTAGTTCTGTACTACCCGCTGTAGTAGGTCGAGGAGTTATAGGTGCTGGTGGGGGTTTGCTAGGTGGAGCCGCTGCTGGTGCGCTTACAGGATATCTTACAAATAAAGTACTGGGTAAAGAAACAAATTTAAAAGAAAATGCTTTTCAGGGACTAGTTCCTGCTGCTACTTCTTATTATAGAGGTAATACAAATTTTCTTCCTGATAAGAGTCCTACTGCCTTTGGGGCTACTCCTAATGGTTTCATGGGTCGTTTTGGATCTTCTTTAAAGGATCAGTTGTCAACTGATAATTTAATAGAACTAGCAACAGATGCTGCTTTAACAGCAGGTCTGACATCAGAAGAGATTGAAGAAGAACAAGAACAAAAAGAAAAATATAAAGGTTTAGATTTGCAAAATTTTAAGAATGTTTCTTATAGTTCTGATAATTCTTTAGACTATGATCCAGATAATAGACAGACGACTCAAGAAAGTTTGAGACGTAGGGCATTAGGTCTGGAGNNTCGAAGAAGATTTTTACCAAGAACTGTTTATAANAGAACGGCTAAAGAGGGCGGCTTAGCTAGTATGGTATCTAATGATTTTGAAGGTAGAGTACCCGGAAGAAGTGATGGTATGGAAGATGATCAGTACTATGCTATAAGAGAGAAGGGTGGTCCTGTAGAAGGACTGCTGGCAGTGAGTCCAAAAGAATATGTTATACCCGCTGATGTCATGTCTATTCTTGGCAATGGCAATCCAGATTCCGGGGCTAATGATATGGATCGCTTTACTAAACAAGTAAGAATGGAAGCTTATGGAACACCTAACCAACAAAAAGAGTTAGATGGCTTTCAAACAATTAATAATAATTTGAAAGGTTAAGAATATGGCTGGTATTTTTTCATCTCTGTTAGGGGTAGGCTCCGCTGCTCCAAGAGTTGCCACTAGTGGTTCTGTTGTTACTGACGAAGCTCTTGCAGGAGAGATAGCTCCTTTTTATAAAGACCTGCTAGAAAAAAGTCAAGCTCTTCATGATGCAAGACTTGATGAAGGTTATCAGCCTTATCAAGGACAAACTGTGGCTAATCTTACTCAAGATGAGATTACAGCAAGAGAAGGTATAAGAGGTTTAGTAGGAAGTCAGCAAGCTGATTTCGATGAGGCTAGACGTCTTCAGTATGGTCAGGGAGAAAAGTTTACTGCTGAAGCTGCTCAAGAATATATGAATCCTTATCAACAGGCAGTAACTGATTTAAATTTACGAAAAGCACAAGAAAATTTTTCAAGAAGTATTATGCCTGAATTTGAAAAATTTGCTATTGGTGGCGGAGGAATGTCTGGGCTTGGTAGTAGGGCAGGTGTACAAGCAGGTATTCTAGGAGAAAGTTTCATGCAGAATCTTGCTGATATTCAAGCAAAGGGAAGTTCCGCAGCTTTTACAGATGCTCGTTCAGCTTTTGAAGCTCAAAAAAGAAGAGAAGGGGTGTCTGCCACACGTCTTCCACAGTTAAGTGCACAGGAGTCTGGTACTAAAAGTAAAGAGCTATCAGGTTTATTAGCTATTGGGGAAGATGAGTCTGCAAGAACGCAAACAAGTTTAGACGAAGCGTACAAACAATTTCTTGAGGAAAGGCGGTTTCCTGAAGATCAGTTAAAAAGATATCAAAGTACTGTCCAAGGTTTTCCTAATATTGAAAGTAGTGTTGTAACAACAAACACCGCTCAGCCATCTGGTATCCAAAACTTTTTAAGTACTGCTTCAGGACTCGGTTCTTTATATGGGACGTTTGGTGGTTTCTCAGATGCTGGTTTTGGTAGTACGTATTCTCCCGGTGGAACACCTAAGAAAGCTATGGCAGGAGGTCAGGTCCAACAGTATGCAGGGGGTGGTCTTATAGACTTACCTGTAACGAGAGCGCAGAAAGGCAGACAGGCCGGTTCAGGTCTTTTATACGATTCTGATAGTTTTATCGGTGAGGCTATGGATGCTCCTCTTTACTACCTGGAGTGGCTAAGACGTAATACTACAGGCGCTATTGATGAAGGATTAGGAGATGCATTAAGAATAGCTAAAAATCTTGCAAGAAGTCAAGATAATCAAGTACCTTTAACAGAGGATAGTAGTTTATCATCAAGAGCAGTACGGGCTTTAGAGAATACAACTAATCCTGCACAAGCAGCACAGCCAGACGCCCCTCTTATTTTAGAAGATGTTGATGTAGGTGGATCTCCTGATTCTCGTATTGAACGTGGTTTAAATGTGGTGGGACAACGAGAAGCTATTTCTGAAGCAGAAGCTTTATATCCCGGTTTTAGACGTGATCCCGAATCACCAACAGGTTATAAACTTGAACGTCCGGGTGACTTAGGTACTAAAGAAATTGAAGCTGGTTCTGGCAGTATGGGCGCAGAGGATATGTATGGAGCCTTACCTAAAGGCTCAAATGTAATACCTCAAAAGCCTACTATATCAGATTCTCAGAAACTATATGATCTAATTATTAAAGGTGCAAAGGAAAAGAAAGCAGCTTTGACAAAGGCAAGAGATAGTAAAACTGAAAGAAGTGCTGCTAGAACAGAACAAGCTCGTATAAGTGATCTTGTTCAAACGTTAGGACGTTTTTCTCAAAATATTTTAGATCCTGATTCAAACCTTGGGTCTGCTTTTGGTAAGACAACTGTTGGTATGGCTCCAACTAGAAAAGCAGAGGCAGATCGTCAAGCAGGAGTTGCAGATAGTATAGATGAGCTTAACGCTAAGATTAGAGTAGCAGCTTCTGAGGGAGATATACAAGCACTAACTGCTCTTATAAAAGCAAAAAAAGATGCAGAGGAGTTAAGCATAAAAAGTCTAACTGCAAAGGCGGCTATATCTAAAGCTTTGAGTGCTAGTGACAAAGCTCGCTTTGATATGTATATAGCGAGAAACAAATTAAATAACGAGCAAGCAGAGATATTAGAAAAAGCTGCAATTCTTCAAGCTAAAGGAGAAACCAACAAAGAAGCAATCACTGACTACTTAGTGACAGCCTATAGAAGTGATCCTAAACAGTTAAAACTTGTTCCTGACCATGTTAAAGAGATAATGAAAATAACTCAAAGTCCTAGACAGGGTCGAGATATTTCTCGGCCAACGCCGGAATAGAACTAAAGAAGCAAAGGAGATAGGATAAATAAATGGCTGAACAAGTTACATATGAGGGTTTGCAGCAAGATGATGCTTTTATAGCTGATGCTTACTGGTTTCTTAAAGACGTTGGAGAATCTGTTTCTACAGATCCCAAAGATGTTCTTGATACTTTTATAGAAAAACGTAGAGCCTTTGATGTTAATGTTCTGTCTACCTATAGCCAAGGATCAGACATTGCAAAATCAGAAGATGAAACTAAAAAGTATTACAGAAGAGCAGTAGATAAACTAGATAAAATGCCAGACTTTTATGAAAGTGGTGGCGCTCCTACTGGCAAAGCTATACTTGATTATGGCTACTATGGTCTTCTAGATCCTACTAATTTAATATCTATTGTTGCGGGAGCAGCTACACTTCCTGCTGGGGGTGCGGGTGCCGCTGGTGTATTAGCTGTTAAAGAAGCTGCTAAGCAAGGCGTCCTACAAATGTTGAAAGCTAAGTTAAAAGCTTCTGTTAGTAAACCTGTTCTAAAAGCTTTGGCTTTAGAAGGTACTATTGCTGCGGGGGGTGGTGTTACCCAAGCTACCCTAAGCCAAGAAACTGATATGGATATAGGTCGCCGCAAAGAGGGAGACTATGATTATTCAGCAATAGCTTTACAAGGTCTTCTTGAAGGTACTCTAAGTCCTGTTGCAGGTGTTGCTTTAAATATGGCAGGTGCTGCTATTGGGAAGGGTGCTAATGCTGCTATCTCCTCTACAGAATCTGGAAAATGGGGAAAAGAATGGCTTAAAAGAAATTTCCTGCCACCGGCCTCTCAAGATAGACAAGCTCAACGTCTTATGGAACTTAATACCGAAAGATATAAATCTATTATTGGAAGAACAGAACAGAATTCTAAAATAATTTTAGGAGCAGAAGAAAACTTTGCTAAAGAAACTGATGCGGTTATAGCAAAAAATATAACAAACGATGTTATTGAAGGAAAGTCTGAAAGTATTCTTGGAGAAATATCTGAAGTAGAAAATGCTTTAAAAATTATACGGGCGGAAGAAGCTAGAACAGGTTTAGGAGCAGAAAATATAAAAGTTTTAGAAGAAGGTTTAAACGAACTTAAAACTAGAAATTCTTTATACTTAAAATTTAAAGAAATAAATCCCGATGTTGAGCATACTATGGAAACTTTTAGAACTGATGTAAGATTCTTACAGAAAGATATTGCAGATACCCCCTATCTAAGTAATAAATTTAAAGAAATTTTTGAAGGCAATGATAACTATCTGCGAGACATACATGAAAAATTCTATACTCTTCGAGAAGACTTTGATAAATTTATAGACCGTCCTGAAAATGTTAATATCTTTGATGATTATAAAAAATTAACTATGAACTCCGATGATAGATTAATTGAGCTACGTATACTTAATAACAGAACTCCCAGAGATTCTGCAAATAACAGAATATATAATAAGGAATACTTAAAGGACGGGAAGTTAGACGAAAAACTATTAGATGATAAAATACGTTTAGAGATAAAGAAAGAGTATGATCCTAAGTTAAATCAACAAGCTAAGTTTGGTGTGACGTATTCAAAAAAAGAAATAGATCCTGTCTTAAATCAAATATGGGGGTCTAACTTTAGTCCCGCTTTACGCATGGCTGAAACAGTAGGAGATATGGTTAATACTATTACAGACATTAGAATGGCAGGTACATTAAAAGAAAATTTAATGGCTAGAAGTAGTGCTGAAAAGCCTTTGATTGTACAGGCAAACAGTGCTGAAGGCGCTCGTTTAATAGCTAACGGTGAGGAGATGGTACCTTTAAATGGGGAAGTTAAAAGAGTCATTGACCCCAGAGATACTGTATCACAAGCTGTTTATGATAATAATGGCAATCGTATAGATATGATAGGCCGAGAAATAGAAGATCCAGATGCTGTTTTTAATATTCCAGGACGCTATGTTACAGAGGCACTTGGTGGAGATATCCAGTTACCAGCAAGAACTGAATTTGTTCCCGAACAAATAGCTAAAGATCTTGGCCTAGATTCTGGTGTTGTAGAACCTGCTAATTTAGGAGTTAATCTTGAGGGTGCTGCGGGAATAAAAAGATATGTTTATGAAACAGATATTAATAAAAGATTTAAACTAGATTCTGCCGGTAATAAAATAATCAAGACAGATAATGAAGGTACTCCTGTAAGCTACTTAGTAGATTCTATTACTGGTGATATTTTACCTACAGATATCAAGACAGAACGGTACTATATTAGAAAAGATTTTGCTAAACGATATAAAGAAATGCTCAGTAATGAAGACATACTTGGTAATTCTGTTGAAGGTGGTCAAAAGTTTTTAAGAAGCGGGTTAAACTTCTTTGCTGAGATGCAAGGGTACATGAAAAAAGGTAAGACTGTTTATAATCCTGTTGCCGAGGTACGTAATGCTTTAGGCGCTGGTGGTTATATGATTAACTCTGGTAACATTTCTGGATTCTATCACCTAGCTAAATTCTATACAACAGCTTCTAAAGAAGAAAAAGAAATGTTAGTTGAGATGGCTCAACGTCTTGGTTTAAAAGGAAGTCAGGTTGAATTAAATCAAATATTAAACCGGGTAGGAAAAAAACAAGTAGGTTTAAAAATTACTGGGAAAGAAACTGCCAGACGTATAGCTAGTGGTCAGGTACTAGGCGCACTAGACAATACTAAGTTAGATAACTTTTTAGTTAAATTATATGGCATGACTGATGATATTGGAAAGCTAGGTACATGGTTTGGAGAAACCATGACACAAAAAAGAATTTGGAACGAGACAGGTGAGGCTGATAAAATGGCTTTGCGTAATGAGTATGTTAATAATTCCTTTGCAAAAGAATTCTTTAATACTAAACAGATGGAAAACATTAGAGTACTCTTAAATAATAAAGCCAGGAATATAGAACTAACACCAAGTCAAAACAAATTACTTAAAGAGCTTGATGATAATTTAAACTATGAAATAGCGGCTGCTAAAGCTTTAGATCTTGTGCCTATTTATAGCAGGATTCCTAAAATTCTTGAGAAAATGCGTGGCGTCCCTATCGTTGGTAACTTTGCAGCTTTTCCAGCAGAGAACTTACGTAATAAATTTTATCTCTTTAAGACAGCCGGTGCAGAAATAAGAGAAGGTTTTGAAAAAGGCAATACGGCTATGGTAAAGGCTGGAGCAAAAAGAATACTAGCACAGAGTGGTTATGCTGCTGCACCTGCGGCTATGGCTTATACTTATAATCAAATAGAAGGTACTTCCGAAGCAGCAGATGCTATCCGTGAAGGTTTAATGTCTTGGCAAAAAGACCATGCTCTTGCAGTACGTAAAGGAAAGAATGGAAAGTATTTCTATAGTGATCTTAGTTATTCTAATACAGATGCTGCGGTACTTGATATCATCACACCTTATCTTGCCTCTGCTGCAAGAGGAGAAGATCCTACAGAAGCTATAACTGAAATATTTCCAACAGCAGTGTGGAATTATCTTAGTAGTTTTATGGAACCTTCTCTTGCTTCAGATGTTGCGGGTTACTTTTATGACTATGCAAAAGCTACCACAGATGAAGAACAAGCTAAACTCTTAACTAAAATTGCAAAGACAATGACACCGGGTGCTTTAAAATCTGCCGCAGAAGTAGCAGCGGATGTTGGGGCATTCTCTCATTCTACATTTACAGCGGATATTGAAAGATCTTTTAGACCTTTGTATTACGGGGAACAAAGAAAAAGATTTAAGGATTCCGCAGATCTTAGTTCCTTTTTAGCACGTCATAATGTTAATACAAAATATGGACCAGTACTTGCTTCTTTTGGAATTGCTTCAGGAGAAAAAGAATGGGACCCAGTAAAAACATTTGCATATGTCTCTCGTAATCTACAAAAAAATGTCTTGAAAGATATAACAGATACTAAAAGAGAGATGCTTGCTAAGATTGGTGATCCATCTTTGCCTTATGATTCAAAGGCTATGCTTAAAGAATATAATGAATTGTTTGAAGAACAGTTTGTAGCTCAACAAGGAATTGCAAAATTAATTAAACTTTACTCTAAGGTTTTACCTCAAAAACAACTTCAAGCTATTATAAGAAGTAAACCAATTCGGGGTAGTCTNTCATTAAAACAAATCTCAAACATAAATAAAGATAGGTTTATGCCTGAAGAATTGTCNNANGATTTTATTAAAAAATTAAGAATTGCTTATGCTGATGGGCATTACTTTGGGAGCGAGTTTCAACGTCCCTTTCAAGATGTNGTTAAAGATTTAAGAAGCCTTCATAATATGTGGAAGTTTGTTGATTTAAATAAAGAAGAACTTACGGAGTAAAGGAATATGTTAGAAGATGCAACAATGCTCTGGAATGGTTTACTAACTATCGCTATTGGTAGCTTCATGTGGTGGATACGTGGAGTTAATAGTAAGATAGACAATCTATGGAAGAGTCTTGCTCATACTAGAGAAGACATCCCCAAGACCTATGCTACTAAAGTAGATGTTGAAAAAGATGTTGAGAAGATTATGGATCGCTTTGACAGGCTTGATAATAAAATAGATAATTTACTTGAAAGGACAAGTCGTGACTAATTGGCTACACTTTACTAATGAAGAAATGAAATGCAAGGGTACTGATGAGTGCCACATGGATGCAAAGTTTATGGAGAAGCTTGAAAGACTCAGAGCAGACTACGACAAACCAATGGTAGTCTCATCAGGCTACAGAGATATATCTTATAATACTGCAATAGGTGGATCACCTAACTCAGCACATACTAAAGGCAAGGCTGTTGATATTGTAGTTGGTGGGCATGATGCATTTAAATTGTTGCGGCTTGCTGTTATACATAAGTTTACAGGGATAGGTGTATCTCAGAGAGGAATGTTTGAACGTAGATTTCTGCACCTTGACACGATGGAAGATGCAGATCAACATCCTCGTCCATGGGTATGGAGTTATAAGTAATGTCAGGGCGTATGTTGTTTGCATACTTTATAGTAATATCTTTAACAGCCTTAGTTGTTGGTCCTGCTTATGCTTCAACATCTTCTGGTCCCGCTGTAGACCTTAGACTTGTTATTACTATTGGGGGTATGGCTGCTAGTGTAATCGCTGCCAGTGCTGTAGCAAAAGCCAGTATTAGAAACTTGCAGGAGCAGACAATGGACTTTGAAAAAAGACTACGATCTCTGGATACTAGAATAGATAAGCTCACAACTCAGATTGAAACTCTTACACAGAGGGTTGGCGTGCTGGTATCTATGAATGATCCGTCCACAATGGAGAGAAGATCAAGAGAAATAGAACGTATACGTACAGAAGTAGATTTTATTAAGAAGAAGATAGAGTAATAAAGCTAAATCCTCTGTAACGAGCTAGGAGGGGTGCTACAGAAGAATCAGTACCGTTAGGCTATGGACATAGCTAAAGGGCTAGAGAGGGGCATTCACGCCTCACCCTAGCCCTTCTTTTTTACTCTACCAGTACGGAATCTTCCTCTTCACCGTCTTCAACCGACTCTTCTGCATCATCTTCAATGCTCTCGTCAAATAAGGTAGCAGCGAAGTCACACTTAGATAAAAGCTGTACAACTTTCTCTTCTCCCAATACATTTAGACAACCAACAATAGCAATCTCCAGTGTCTCCTTATCTGTAGATAATCCGGTATCACTATTTGATCCACGAATACGGGACAATAACTCAAGTGCTTTGATGGCACTGTTAGTATGTCCGTTTGCTTTGGCAAATGTATATTGATTTTCTATTTCTTCAATTACATTAACGTCTGTCTCAAGTTCCTGTTCAAGTTCATGAACACGATCCACCACCTCCTGTATCTGCATGAGACGGTAGCCTTGGTTGTTTGCAGATGTAGCAGAATAACCAGCAGCCTTTGCAGCTTCAGTTGCATTGCGGTGAAGAACGTAAGCCTCTGCAAACTTCTCTTGCTTCTCGTTAAGGGCCATTATTTCATACTACTTCGTGCAACGCCCTTCCACTTCTCAGCAGTACGCATACCACCAAGTCCAAGAAGAGACATAAGCAGTGTCATCAGTGCCTGAGTTTCCAGTGTAGGTAGAACTACAATAGGATACCACAGGGCAAAGCCCCAACTAAGAATAGGTGCAAAGATAAACTGCCATGCCAGTGCAAAGCAACACACCCACATGATAGCTGGTCTAGCTCCGCTGACAAAGATAGAGGGATGTTTGGCCTGTTCAATGTTTGCCTTGTGCTTGAGCAAGATCAAGAGATACTAGCTGTTGGCTTAGTTCAGCCTCCAGTTTAGTCTTCAGGTCTTTATCTTCTACAAACTTATCAAGTACCTTACCGGCTACACCGATAACTGATTCCGCAATACCTAACATTATTGTTCCTCCTCTTTCTTTAATTTAACAACACGGGGATACTGATCTATCCTGTAACCCTCAGTATAAAAAGTCTTGGTATCTTGGTCCTCTATTGTATCAGCAAACAAATATATTTTCAAGTGTTTAAACTTTCTACTTTTCTCAGCCAGCATCTGAAGCCAATCATTAGGAGAGAACACGGAGATGTGAGCATTCCTACCATCAGGTAGAACCTTCAGAGCTTCAAAGCAAGCTACATTTAGAAATACAATCTTCTTTGCATAGGAAAAGATTTCTTCTACTACCCAACCCAAGTCTTCTTCTGCAACATGTTCAAGAACATCTGTACATACCACTGCATCCTTCCTGTGTATAGGAAGCTTACTGTGCTTTTCATAGCCGGGATCAAATAGATCACACTCATCCAACTCCCAGTACTCAGGAAGAGGGCAGTCAATCTCATCAGTAATCTCTGAGAACTTGTCAGTATAGAGTACCGCCTTACCACAACCATAATCAAGAAGAGACTTACAGTTATTGTTTTGTAAATATAATTTAATAAGGTCTACAAATTTAAGAAGGCTACGACCATTGAACATTCCCTCACTCTGATCGTGCTTATCTTCATACATCTTAACAAGATTGACATAATCATCTGAAGGGTTCTGCCTACTATTAGTATTGTCTGTATTAATATCAGTCATCGTAATATCCTTTAAACTGTGGGCGAACTTCCTGATCTTCCATTATATTCCACAGGTCAGCTACCATTGTATCTTGCCCATGAAAACACAAGACTCCCTCAAGACCGGGATCACTAAATACTTTCTCACAATCCTGTGCCATAGCCAGTAGTTCTCCTGTTGTCCAGTATGATTTATCCTTTACATTAACCTGTATATACTTGGGCTTGGGAGTTTCACCACCCTCAAGATCACCAGTTGTTTCTGTCATCTCTTCTTTGGTAGGCTCTTCTCTGCAACAATCAAAGCCAAAGAGATGTATATCTCTGAAGCCCATTGTATGAAGAAGACCAATGCCCCGCATAGCAGCACATGTACCGCCAGTAATAAGAGTAGCCCCCTGTGGTATACCCAGATCATCACTTAACCTAACCTGTTGATTCT
>JGI24006J15134_10001912_pt1 | contig 11714 bp, 17 predicted proteins | sample LinPmetageLP53_FD_15134 | JGI IMG/M metagenome (IMG submission 15134) | reverse complement strand
TTCATTAACTGCAGGAACACCTGATCCAAAAGGTGTAAGTGCACTACCTGTTGTACTATTATCTACACCTACAAATTTATATTGGTTTACTACTGCCATTAATCTAAAAAGAAACTTCTAGCTTCTATCTCCTGTTTTATTTCTTCTTGAAATGTAGTGTTAAGTTTTTCTAACACTGCATCTAAATCTCTAACTAAAGACTGTGCTACGTCTTCTTCATATTCAGAGCTTGCTCTAGTTAATGTTTGTACTATTTTTGCCATTATAAACTTGCAATGCCTCCTCTTGCCATTAAATCTCTAGTGCTGTGACTTGGAGCTCCTGGAGCTCCTGGAGATTGTTTACCACCACCACCACCATTGTTATTATTATTTGATTGCTCNTCCATAAATTTATCTACTAGATCAAACTCATAAGTNNTAAGCTCTTCTTGAGCTTTGCTTTTTTTAGATTGTTGACCTGGAGTAAGGTCGNCATATTTATCAAATTTATTAATATATTTTTCTAATTGTTTTGCATAATCATTTGTTCCAAATCCTGATACAACGTTTTGACCACGTAATGCAGACTTAGGACTATATCTTAATAATCCTGCAGAATTATTTCTAGTTGTAAGACCTTGACCTGAAGCATAATTTATTTGATTTTGAAGTTGAGGATTATAATTATAAGAACCTGGTCTTAATGGGTTTGTAAAATAAGCTAAACCTAAACCTCCAGCAAGCATAGGCAAAGCGCCACTAAAAAAACTACTACCACCACCCATCACATTTTTTATACCTTCATTAGCTACCAGTCTCATTGGATCAATTTTCATTTCTCCAAGACTAATTGCATACTTAGGATTTCCTTCTTGTTTATCTATACCTAAAAGTTTTTTAGCATACTCTGTTGCTTCTTTACTAATATAATCAAGTCCTTTTGATTTTGCGTATTTTATAGCTATTGATTCTAGTAATGCTGATGACATTATCGTCTTCCTCCAGTTTGTATATCTAACCTAAAAGTCCCTAGTTTCCAACTAGTATCTACCGCAGTATTGGATATTGTAAGAGCAATTGATCTAGCTCTTGCTCTTGTATCTACTTTAGTTGTAGAAGATGTTACAGTAAATGGTCCAAGCGATGAGCTAGCTGCTGTATCACTAGGATAATTTCTTAAATCTAATTGTATAATAGTGTTACCTGATTGAGATATAAAATCAGGTATAATTCGACTAACTCTCATTATGTTTTCACCGTCACCTCTAAGGTCACCTAAATTAGTTGCTGCTCCTCTAATAACTTTTTGTGTAATATCATAATCACCAGAAGTAATATTAGCAGGTATTGCTGTAGTCACTCCTAATCTTACTTGATTAACACCTGTTTCGTGTTCATAGTAATATGAAATTCCCTCTGTGTTTCCCACTACATCATACGAACTGTCTGTTCCTGCATCGTATTGAGTTGCATGAGGTAATCCAAACACAGCAGAATCTTGCCAAGTTGTTCTGGTAAATAAAGAACTTGTATTTGTAAACCATATAGGTCGTTTAGCTGTAGAGTCTAGATAACTATATGTTACCGATCGTAAATTAACATTTGAATTTGCTGTAGGATAAAACCATGTAACTTCTCCAAACAAGTTATTAATTCCTGCATACACTAATTGATTAGATGTTGTGTTTAGATCATCATAAACAAAATCTTCAACTAAACAATCCATTGATTCTAGTTTACCAGTATATCTAAAGAAACCATTATCAGACATCCAGTAAGCAGCACCATCAACTTCTACTGCTGCATTTTTACCAATCAATCCACAGTTAGTACCAACTTGTTCAAAAGCAAATGTAAATGGAGTTCCTACAAAACGCATAGTAAATAAAGCTGTATCACTCCAAACATATAATGCGTTTCTACCAAGTTTAGCTCCCATGATCCGTGATCCAGAAGCCAGTCTTTGTGTACCAGCACTATTTTCAGATGTAGGTGTGTATTCATTAATGTTTTCTTGAGAAGAAAATCTTATAAACATATCATCTTGAGTTGATTTATCACCTATAGTTGTTTCTGTTCCAAAAAATACTAAGTGACGATCGGGAGTAGATACTAACATATCTCTAGATGCAGTCGGTGCACCAGATATAATAGTTGCTCTGGTTGTTACTGCATTAGATAAATCTGCGTTCCATTCAAAACACTCTCCATTAAATATTAAAGCAATAGCAGTGCTTCCTAAATTATCTATAGACCACATTCCGGGTTCTGCAACTTTATCTGTAGTAGAAGCTGCTGATCCCCATCCTGAAAAACCACTGTGATTAGTAACAGTTGCACTAGTACTGTGAGCAGCTCTGGTTGTTCCTCGTACAGCTCTTGTAATTCCAGTAAAACTTGTAGATGTAATTCCTGTGTAAGATATTTCTTCAGTTCCTACTTGTATAATATTTGTTCCTGCACTTGGAAACCCTGTTGTGCTGGCTACATTAATTGTAGTTCCTGTTCCCCCGGTTCCAGCAGCATCATTATTTAATAATCCATTTAAAGTTGTTGTTTGTGGGTTTGTAGTAGTACCTCCCCATTGAGATATACCATAACCAAAGACTCCAACCTGATCAGGTGGACCTACATGAAAATATTGAAAAAAAGTTATACCTCCAGAAAGACTAGCTCCAGATCCAGATTCATTACTATCCATTGTAATTGTAAGTGAGTTTGTACTTGGAACAGACGTAATCATAAACGTTCTATCAGCAAAATTTGCTGCTCCAAAATTTGAATTAGTAATAGCACTAAATGTAGATGCATCTCCAAATAATATTATATCGCCTACTTTAAAACTATGTGCACTTGTAAATGTAATTGTTATGGTAGGTTGTCCATTAGTTGTGCTAAAACAATTTGTAAGAGCAGTCCCTGATGGATTAACTAAAGGATGTATGTCATAATACACATCTCCTGTGTAGGCATACAAAATTCTATTAGTTCCTATAAGCGAATATTTAATACCCTCTTTATTAACCATGTGATGCAAACCTCTAGCTGCACCAGTTAATTTACTGTCACCTAATTGAGACCAACCACCTATTTTTTCAGGAGTACCATATCTAAAACGAACGTTTTCACCACCGGTCCATTGTGATTCAGCTCCGGTTGAAGTAACTTGTTTATTAAACCCTGGTAAAAATCCTAGTTTCTGTAGCATAATTTAGCACTATATAGAGTTTTAAGTCAAATTCCACTCAATTTTTTTTAGGAAAAACAAAGTTAGCAGCAATGCTAATCCTGTCACCAGAGCTTCGAAAGCTATTAACGGAGTGCATCAAAGAGCCTGGAAATATAAAAAAATCACCTACTTCAGGTGCATGATGATATGAATTAATAACATTAGGCACAGTTGGATTATTAAATAAAAATTGTATTGCACCGGGCCAAGAAAGACTTGCTTTGCAATCTTGAATTTCTTTTTTTAAACCCTTGGGTATTTTTAAATAAAATACTGATGAAAAATCAGCATCATGCATATGTGGTGGATTGCATTCACCTGCTTTCATATAGTTGACCCAAACATCACTAACTTCCATTTGAGGTGTTTTTTCTACCTGATACCAATTTTGATACGCCGTGTTGAAACTACCAATATACTTATTTAAAACACTTTTAAACTTATGTTGATCTATATCATATTCATCCTTTATCAACCCAACTAATTTAAAATTAGCTTCTTTTGTTTTATCTTTTTTACAAAAAGACAATAAGGTTTTTACATCTTTTAAATCTAATTTAGACCTATATAATAAAGGTCCGCTATATATCATGTACCCCATTTTTTAATCCTTATATTCCATTCAAGTGTTTTAATTAAATCATTCAAATAAACTTTCTTTAATTTATGTTTTTTAACATGTTTATGCAACTCGTTCATATCAAAGATAACCCAATCGTTTTCTTCTTCAAAAACCATCTTTTCTGCTTTTGTATCAAGTCTTCCTTTTTTAGCAGGTGTGCCGTCTGACATTTCAAACATATCTCTTACGTCAAATCGACAAAAAGCATTTTTACCTTTTATAATACCTGCGATATTCCAAGATGTTTTTTCTTTAGGATATTCTATAGCTGTTAAACATTTAGAAAATCTAGTTACTATTGTTGACATTTAATTTTTCCCTAATCTTAGTTGCAGAAATATCTTCTACTTTTGGTGGTAGTTTTATTTCTTCTATGCTGTAACCAACGTCTCTACCATAACATATATTAGTAATGTTAGGTACAACCATAATTTCATAAAAACCATGATAACTAGCTAAAGCTTCTTTAATATTTTCCTCTACTTTTTTAACATCAAATGGATTATCTTTAGAATTAGGCATAGATCTAATCATGATAATAACTTGTCCTGTTTTCTTAAATGCTTTTTTAAATAGTTCTTGATGTCCTCGATGCCAAGGCTGCCATCTTCCTAACATCATTGCAGTGGGTCTATTATAGTCTATTCTTGATTTCATTTATTATCCTTTCATATTTATAGTTTTTAATTTCATAATCAACTTTACTTGGTTTTTCAAACATTTTGTTAGTATCATCAAATCTGCCTTTCTTAATTGTATTCATCCATATTTTAATATCATACTCATCCCTATCTACATCAAAAGGACAAATAAAATCTACTACCGCATGGCCCTCTGCAAGAGAAGATAAACATGCCATTCTTTGTGCTTGTCTTGTTCTGCCTTCCATAGAAAAATCCCAATCATTAAACATTTTTCTAATATCATCTGCATTAAAATAAGCTACACCGGCTGAAAGCTGCCTAGCAAAAGTTGTCTTTCCCGATCCTGGTAAACCAAACACTAATATTTTAATCATTTTTATTCTTCTATATAGTATCTTCTATTAATAGAGTATCTTACAGGTTCCTTAGTATCAGCAGAAACAGCACTAACTTCATGAGTCTCGTAGGAAGGAAAAATTAAACAAGAGTTATGGGGAAGATAAGGGGTATAATTATATCTTGAAAAAATTAAATCTCCGCCTGTATGTTTCTTTGTTTTAATTAAATAAAGACATGTCAGAACAGCCCTATCATCATGACTTTCGTAACTTGAATCATTTCGATACCTTTGTATAAAAGTAGTATCTTTATTGGTCAAAGGTAAATAATGTAAAAAAGGATTTAATTTTCCATATTCATGTAAACGCAGAGTGCCAATATCAGTAGCATTTAATATTGAGCTTTTTTTACGTTTGTTGTCATAGATATTATCTAAACAAAAAGGTTCCGTTTTAAACTGGTTTATTAAAGAATGATGGTGAGAGTCCGTATGATGTACTTTAGTTAATGTTTTTAATTCATGTAATATATTTTTTAATATAGGTGGCTCAAAAAAGTTATAAACAATAGTGTGATAAAAAGGATATTGTAAATGTTGTATGTTTATCATTTTATTTAAAGGAAGGACCTGTTAACCAACTCACTAAAGAATACCTTTCTCCTTTAGTTACCGGTGATACATTATGTAAAGTATAACTTGGAAAAACAATAAGAGCTCCTTCATCTTTAATCATTTTAAATTTATCTTTCGGATGTGCTCCTGTAATAACTTCTAAATCTCCTCCTTTATATGTTGCTGGAGATAACTGTACACTCACAGATAATTTTCTAGCCCATATCCCCTTAACAGAATCTACGTGACTTTTAAAGCGTCCTCTTTTTTTATGGTGATAGTGAGTAAATTGTAATGGTTCTCCAAAACCTCTTATATCAAATTTAAAAAATTCTTCATTTAACTCTAAAACTTTTTCAGCAATTCGAGAATAAATCCATTGATGATCTGAATTAAAAGGAATCCAAGCAGACCTACTACTTCTAAGAGAAGTGTTTTTTGTAGATGTTATTTTAGTACCTACAAAAGATTCTTTTGGATTATAGGATTCTCCAATTTTAATAATTAATTTACATTCTTCTTTAGTAAACACATTTTTTTTATAAGCGTAGGTGCTTACTTGATCTTTAAAAGATGTTGAAAATGGAACTATCATCTAAACAATGGTCCTTTCATAAACATAGTGAGACTGGTTCTTTCACCTTCTGTAATTGGAGTTACTCTGTGGTTATATATAGAAGGAAACATAATTAAAGTTCCTGGTTTAAAATTATCTACTTTATTTATTACATGGTGAAATATTTCTAAATCACCCCCTTTATAAGTTTTAGTAGATATGTTGATTAATACAGTTAACTTAAGATCTTCAAAACGACAATCATTAGCTATGTCAGTATGCCAGTCGTATCGATCGTTTATATTATAAGTATTAGTTAATATGCAATCATATTCATTAATTGGGTGCACATCAAAACCATATTGTTCTCTGTTAATAATACAACAAGACTCAATTATATTTGATAAATATTTTTTTAAATTAATATATCTAATTAATTTTGATGTAGTATGTTTTAATTTCTCACCCTTTACTCTTGCACCATTTTGTTCTGGCTCGTTAATCCCATTTTTTTTAGATACCTTATTAATTAAAAGTATTTCTTTCTTAGAAAGTACGTCAGGTAATACCCAATAGGTAGGTCTTTTATTCATATATAATTTTATTTAAATGTTTGTATTTATTAATTACAGTTTCAGGAAGTTGAATATCATTGGATTCTTTTTTAATTTGTTTAGTTCTAATAGAGTGCATGGGTGCACCTAAAATAGAATCATTATAAAAAGGTTGTTTAAAGTTATTAAAAGTATGTTTGTGTTTTTCTATACCATAGTAATTATATATTTTATCAATAGTCTTTTTAGGATTGTTAACTAGATCATTATAATCAATTAATAAAAAATTTTTAATTAAGTTATTCTTTTTTAATTGGTGTATTGAATAAAGCATCATATCTAAGTAATCTCCTTTAGCCATCATCAAATCAACTTTGGTTTCGATTTCATTAGTGAATAGGGTGGTGTGATCTAAAGATTTATATATCCTATTATAAAAATAATTAGGGTTGTCTCTACATAGTTTTAAATAAGATTTTATTACCTCTAATATATCTCTTACTAGTATAACTATTTTAATTTGATTAGGAGCAATTGATTGTAACATTTTATAATTGTAGGGAGTTATCCAATCCCCTCTTTCAACAATGTATTTAAAATTATGATGACTATAATAATTAGAAATTATATTTTTATAAACATTTTTTAAATTAGTGGTGCAAGGATAGTTCTTAAAAACCATAGAATTTTGTTCTGCGTTTTTTATAGCAAAGAAAAGATCTGGTAAAAAAGAATGCCCAGTCGCGTAGATATCAGAGTTTTGATTTAATATTGCTGATAACAAAGTATTGCCTGATCTAGGTAAACCTGTAAAATAAAAATATTGTTTCATATAAATTCTGTTTTAAACGCTAAGGTTATTCTATCACCTTTTTTGGGTGCATTCCCTTTGTGATGTTTTTTAGCATCAAATAATATAAGTTTATCTTCTTCAAACTTTATTTTACTTTCATCTTTAATTTCAAAATCTCCTTCACCATTTACCATATATAAACATGTCATATGCCCGTCGTCAGTATGGTAGTCTCCAGGCATATTAGAATATTGTAAATTAGTGTAAACTCTTAAAAGTTTTAAATTCTTTCCTAAAATATTTCTAATCTTAAAAAATATAAAATCCATCAAAGAATCAAAAGGAACTTGACCCTGTAAAAAATCAGAAGTTTTTCCTGCTCTACTTTGTTGAATTCTATAATCTATATATTTTAAATAAGATTGTAGGAAGCCATTCATTTCTTTTCCTAAAAAGTTTTTTTTAATTATTGTTTTCAATTTGTTTGTACCATGTTGCTATAGTGTATCTTTCATTGTTTAAAACAGGTTTAACTCCATGACTATAATATTGACCATCAAAAAATATTATTCGTCCTTGTTTAGGTTTAAAAAAAGAACCGTCTTCAAGATATGTTTCACCACCTTTGTAGTCATCATTTAAATATAAAATAGAAGCTAATGTAGTGTGTTTATATGCAAAATCTTTATGTAATTTTTGATCACAATTTACAGGCCATTTAACTAAATGAGTGTATTCGGTTTTTGAATAGTTTAACATTTTAGAAATATAATTTAAATCTTTTATAAGTTTTTTAAAATTATTTAAGAAATAATTTTCGGTGTTTAAGTCTAAGACAATATTAAAAATATTATTTCCTGTCTCATGTTTAATTAATTTTTTTTTATTTTTTTTATTAAAAAATTTTATAAGCTTTTCACAATCTTCTTTTGATAACATGTTGTCTCTACACAAAAATATCATTTTAATATAAGATGAGTTAAACCTTTTTGATCTCCAAGATCTCCTTTAATAAAAGTATTAAAAGCTAAACTTATTCTTTGATTATTTTCTTTTTTATTTAAAACTGAATGTTCTAGGCTAGAAGGAAACAAAATTAATAAACCGGTTGTAATCGGTATGATCCAAGAACCAGAGTTGTCTTCTGTATATTTTATTGTTTTAGGTTGTATTTGATTATATCGTATAGGTGACGAGAATTTTATTGAGTCTTCTTCTTCAGCTGAAAAATAAAAAACTCCAGATATAAAACTATTTGGATGTTCATGAGTATGATGACTTTGATTTTCAGTGGTAATGTTTAACCAAGATTGTGTTATATAAATTTTATTTTTAGGGTCTGCATGAAAAACTTTATAAAAAAAGTTTTCTATATGAAATTGTAAAAACTTATTTAAATCTTTAAATGATTTATCTTTTAAAACATAATTATTTTTACTATTAAAATTTAAACCTGTGTTGCATTCAACATCTTTTAAATATTTTTCTACAGCTTTTGTTTCTTTACTTAAAATTTCTCTTCCAATATTAACTTTATAAACCGGAGTAGGAAATATTCTTTGAACTTCTGCTTGTTTGTTAAAAGTAAGTTTCATGTTAATACCCCCAAGTTATGAAAGAATAACGTGTTCCTTTAGTTATTGATTTAACTTCGTGAGGGTAAATAAAATTAGAAGGAAATATAAGTACATCTCCTTCCTTTAAAGGAATTTTTTTAGTACAAACATTAAAATCGCCACCTTTAAAATTATCATTTAATAAACCAATAACACTTAAAATAGGTACTCCTTTTTCTTTTCCATCAAAAATATCATGTATATTATCTACATGCAAAGCCATGTTTGTATTCTTATCATATTTATTTACTCTAAACCTGGACAGTTTATAAATAATCTGTTGTTTTTCGTGTATGTGTAAATCAGGGTAGCAAGAAAAGAGGTCGTGTCGATATTGAGAAACTGCTTTTGTTATAAATGGAACTAAAGTATTTTGTTCCTCTGCGTTCATCATGTAATTTTTTAATTCTTCTTTTTTATTTGGTCTAGATCCAACAGTATTACCATTAACGTCTTGCCATTGATGTAAATTATATTTTACTTTTTTAAAAGTTTTTATTAAACTCTTACAAGTTTCTTTAGGTATAGTATTGTATACTCCTACAAAATCTAAAACATTCATAATTTCTAATTTCTAATCTAGAAAGATTAGTATCAGTTTAAATAATTAATGTCAATTGAGGTTATTTTGCTGTCCAAGAAGAAGAGGATGAATCCCAATAATGAGTTGCAACAAAACCATTACTTTTATCTGTAGTAAAAGGAGCACCTTCCCATCTAGCTTCAGATTCCACCCAAAATATATCTGCTTTTACAGCATCTATTTCAGTAACATTTGGAAACTCAACAGGAGGCATCCATGAACCTGTAGGGTCATTAAATATAAACGATGGATTATTTGATGGTTTATTATATACAAAAGCATCTGATGCTTCATCATATTTCATTCCAACAGATGCAAAGTTTTTTCTAAAAACTTTTGATTGATCTGAATCTACAACAGGTGGAACGCTAGCATCATTGCTTGGAGTATAATATATTCCGGCTCTTGTATTATAAGAAGTTTGTTTAAATTCTGAGTTAGGTAAATTAAATAATTCTTTGCAAAATTGAACACCTAAAGATTCTTGTTCTACATTATTTTCGTCTGTAATAACTTCGTTATTAATAACGATAACTTTCATTACGTTTTTATCTTGATCTAAAAGTGCAAAGTGAGCCATAATTATACCTTTAAAGTTCCCGAACCTGTGAATTGTATNACTGTATCAGATCCATCTGTTGCAACANTTGGACTTCCTGTTACTACTCCTGAATAAGTTGAAGTTGCTAATCTTATTATAACAACACCTGAACCACCTTGGCCTCCTTGCCATCTTCCAGCATCATATGGTCCTGGGTCTCCGCCCCCGGATCCGCCTCCGCCTCCGCCAGTGTTTGCTGATCCCGATGCAGCCTGAGAAATTCCTTGAGGTGGATTTCCGTGGCCACCATTTCCACCGCCACCACTTCCAGCAGTATTTGGATTAGATGGGGATTTATATTTTCCGGATCCGCCACCACCTGCTCGCGTGACTGAAGATCCTGTAATTGAAGATGCTAAACCAGATCCACCATTAGAAGGAAAACTTCCTACAGGAACAGCTCCGCCTGCTCCACCTCCGCCTCCGCCTGAATAATAAAGAGGATTAGATCTTGGTTGGTTTCCACCATCAAAACCTTGTCCCGCTGCTCCAGATCCTGCTCCAGTTGAACCAGATTGACCTGGAGAATAAGCTCCTCCTCCTGATCCACCATCTGTTGCTTGAGTATTTGGGTTTGGTGAACTGTAAAGAGTTCCGTATCCTCTGCCTCCGCCAAGTGAAGTAATGTTTACTCCAGTTTGACCAATAATACTAGAATCGTCACCACCAGCATCAGAACTTTCAGCTGGATAACTAGTTGCACCTCCCGCTCCAACTGTAACGGTTAATGTTTCACCTGTTTTAGGTGATATGTCAGATTCTGTTGAAGAATTTCTTCCTGAATTTTCTGAAGCGTAGGAATTTCTATATCCTCCTGCTCCTGCTCCGGATCCTGCGGTTCCACCTTTTGATCCGCCATTTCCGCCACCACCGATAACTAAAAAATCCATAGTTACTGGGGCACCAAAACTGCTACCAACTCCAAAGCCTAATACTTGATATCCAAACATTTTTTATTCTCCTTATGCGTCGTTCGCAGCATCTGTTGTGAAGAATAATTTAATCCCTAGTAATTTTGCATCTGCTGTTAAACTATCTGCAGATACATCTCTTGAGATTTGAAAAAATACTTCATCTCCTGCTGCAGGTGATCCTGCAATAGTTACTGCTCCACTTTCATTTGCTACTGCTAAATCATTTGCTGTTCCGCTCATAGCTTTTGCTGTTGCAACAACCTGTGTTCCGAAAGCTGTATTTAATGAATCATCATCAGAAATAGATACACCAGATAATCCCCATGCTGTTGTTCCTGTATTTGTTGAATCTGCTGTAAAAAATGCTTGAAAAGTTACTGTGCCTTCATTCCATGATTTAGGAAATGCTATAGCAAACTGTGCAAATTCATCAGCATCTTTATCAAAAGGTAAAGTTTTAATTTCTGGACCATTTGATAACTCAACTTGTGCTAAATCTCCACAACCATTTGTTGTGTTAGGATACATAGCAACTGCTGGAACCCAGACAGTTTCTTTGCCAGCTATTTTAACTGCAGCTGTTGCACTTTTAAGTACACCTGTTCCTTTAGGATTTAAATTTAAATCAACGTTTGTTTCACCTGTTGAAGAAATAATTGGACCATTCCA
>JGI24006J15134_10001910_pt1 | contig 11725 bp, 8 predicted proteins | sample LinPmetageLP53_FD_15134 | JGI IMG/M metagenome (IMG submission 15134) | reverse complement strand
AAAAAATTCAAGATGCTATGAGAGAAATTATGAGTATTATTCAAGCAGGTGCTTCAAGTTCCATGGCTAAAGGCGGCAGAGCAGGATACGCAGAAGGAGAATTAGTAGAGGATGTAAGTATGCAAGAAACCATTCAACCTGGTGGAATGCCTAACCCAATGGAGCAGGCTCCTGAAGTTGCGCCTATGGGCATGACTTACGATGAGCTAAGATCACGTTTACCTGACTCTATTACTGATGACATTGTAATCTTACTTTCAGAAAGTGGAGAAGCTTTAGAAGATTTTGCTACAATTCAAACTCAACAAGACGTAGATGATTTCAACAGAACCTATAATGTGAATTTAGTATTACCATCGGAGGCGTAGGATGGCTGACATCAAACCTTACGAGCGTTATAAAAGAGACACCCAACCTCAAAGAGATAAAGAAGAACAGATAAAAGACTATAGTGATTTTCAAAAAGCAATGTTAAATGCTTTAGATAATTATACAGCACCTAAGAAACCAGTGAAATGGTTCTTTGGTAAAGATGATAATGATGTAGGAGCTTTAACCTTGGCTACTACTTTATCTCCTCAAACTCAAATAACATCTTTCTTTCAAGAATTTAAAGACAAAGAAGGAAAGGTTATTAAACCTAAGTATGTTAACCTACAGAAATGGATACGAGCAAGAGCAGGACAAAAAGAAAAAGATTATATCTCAGGCTTAGACGAACTAGCTAAAGGTGTGGAACAAGGTCAATGGCAATTAAGTGGTGCTATTAATCAATTGATTACTATTCCAACTGACTTGGTATTAGGTACTGATTTTACTAATGCTCTTCAAAAAAAATTAAAGAATGGAAAAATTAAACCTGATGAACCTGAAACATGGAGAGGGGAATTAACTTCTTTAGGTGTACAGTTTGGTATACCTGGTGGTGTTATTACTAAATTAGTAGGAAGAGCTAATGCGCTTGCACCTATTTATAAAGCTTTAAAAATTAATAATGCTACTAAAGCTAGTAAGATTTATAGAAGAGCTGTAGAAGGCGCGACTATATTAGGAGCCACTGATTTTATTGCATCAAGTCCTGGTCGTCCAACTTTAAATCCTTATTTACAACCTACTTATACTAAGGGAAAAACAGGAAGAGCTAAGGCGGGTGAAGAATTAATGAACAAAGTTAAGTATGGTGCTGAAGGAAGTTTAATTGGGTTCGGTTTTCCTTTAATGGGAAAAGGATTACAGCTTGGTTATAAATATCTTGGTCCTAAGTGGGCCGCTAAAGAAACAGCTAGACTAGGATTAAGAGCAGCTAATCGTGCGGTCTTTGAACCTGCAGCTTATCTTTATTCTAGACCTGGAGTTTATCCTGCAGTTAAAGCAGCATCTAATGCTGTACGAGGTATGACTAACTGGACTTTAACCAAAGCGATTGCTCCAACCATTGCTAGTGGTCTATCAGGATTTACTAAAGACCCAGTAACAGGAAAAAGAGTTTGGAAAATAGTAAAACAACTTCCTCCATTTGAACAATGGAGACTAGGTTCTTTTATGAGTAAAGATCCTACTAAACGAGCAGCAAAAAGTTTAGATAATTTTATTTCAGGATTTAGATCCTATGGAAAAATGCCAGTTTCAATTGAAGGAGCACAAGAGGCAGCTCAACTTTATGGTCGATCCGTAGCTAGAAAATTTGATAGAGCTTTTGCTGGCTTAGAGAAACGAGCTTATAATTTAGCTAAAGGATTTGAAGGGCAATATAATAAAGGAACAACGTCTCCACCGATGCAGAAATACTTCCTAGATCAGGTTGATGAATTCATGATGAATCAAAGAGCTTTAAAAGATTTACCTACCGAGCTTCAAGACTTATCTAAACAAGTTAAAGATACATTAGAGGATGTAGTTAAAAGATTTAGAAACGCATTACCTAAAGGTAAAAGAGCCGATGAATATGTAGAAGCTTTATACAATGATCTTTCTAAAAAAACACACACTTATTTATTAAGATCTTTTGCAACGTTTACTAATCCTTTTAGAGCGGTAGATCCTAAAATAAAAACAACAGCAGCTAACTGGATTATAAAAAATGTTATTTCTAAAAATAAAAATTTAAAAGAAGAAGCAGCTAAAGTAGGGACAAGAACAGCCGCTAATGATATGGTGGATCAAATTTTAATTGCGGGTAAAACTGAAGGAAGAAATCCTATTACAATTTTAAAACATATTGGATCTAAAATTCTTCAAGGTAAAAAATATAAATTTTTAAGAACAGGAGAAGAACTTCCTAAAGCTATCAGAGATTTATTAGGTCAAGAAAGAAACGTTAAGTTTTCTGTTCTTTCTACAGGCATGGATATTGTTAATCAAAACATGGCTAAGGTAGCAGCGGACCACATGGCTGCCAGAGGATTAAAAGAAGGATGGTTGTTTCCAAGTATGGCAGCAGCTAGAAATACGTATGCTGAACCTGCAAGAATAGCTAAGGTTCCTAGAGTAGGAGATTATTTAAAGACAGATCTTGAAGGGCTTTGGACCTCACCTGAGTACCAACAAATGTTTATGGGGTTAGGTACACCCTTTGCTAACTTGGTCAAGTCATCTTGGTATCGTCATATCATTCAAGGAAAAGCAGGAGTTCAGATTGGAAAAACTTTATACTCACCTGTAACTCAAGTACGTAATGTTTCTTCAGCTTCTATGTTTGCATTAAATGCAGGTCACATTGGTCATCGTGCCAGCGTAACAGACTCTTTTAAAATGGTAGTTAGAGATGTCTTTAAAGAAGGTAAAGGAATTGATGAAGTTGCATTTAACGATGAGGTAGCTAAACTTGTAAGACTAGGGGTCTATGATGAAAACATTGTAGCCACTGAAATGAAAATGGTTTTAGAAGAATTAAAAACAGGAAAAATTAATACGTTTGATAAACTGTTTGAAAAAATGATGAGCATGGTGCAAGCTGATAAAGTAGGACGTGTCTATGCAGGTGGAGATAACTTGTGGAAGTTCTATGGATTTAATTTTGACAAGTCTATGATGCTAGATGCTTTTAAAACTACAGACGAAGTAGGTTCTTTCATGAAACACATTGGAGCCCCTTTCACTAAAACAAATTTAATAACAGGATCTAAACTAACGTTTGATGAAGCTCTAGATAATGCAGCAGCTTACCTCATTAGAAATTCTTATCCAACGTACAGTAAAGTACCTCCTGTGATTCAAGCGTTAAGAAGATTTCCTTTAGGAAATTTCGTATCGTTTCCTGCAGAAATGATGAGAACAACAACCACTAACATTGCTTTAGGTTTAAAGATGTCTTCTCATGCTAACCCTGTGGTAAGACAAATGGGTTTCAGAAGATTAATGGGATCTTTCTTTACGCTTTACGGCTTAGGTAAAGGCGCTTCAGAAGTTAGTCAATACTTAACAGGGACCACTGAGTCTCAAGAAGATGCCTACAAACGATCGTTTGCAGCAAGCTGGAATAGAAACGCAGACTTAATGATGCTTCAACCCTGGGAAGATGGAGAAAGTTTAGCCATTAACTTTACTTACTTTATGCCTTACGATGTAATGCAAAGACCTCTTCAAGCAGCTATAGCTGAAGCTCATAAACAAAACATTAATCCTGAAGATGTAGATAACTTTATTCTTAATCAAATCTTTAGTCCTGAAGGACCCTTCATGGAAATCTTAGAACCCTTTGTGTCAGAGCCATTAGGTTATGATCGATTGATTGATGTTACCATAAACGAAGGAAGGAAACCTGGTGGTGGAAGAGTATATACAAGAGGTGATGATCTAACAGATAAATTTAATAAATCATTTGCTTATGTTCTTGAAGGAATCAAACCAGGAGTACTACTAACGTCAGAAAAATTAAGTGCAGGCCTAAGAAAAGATTTAACCAAAGGGGGTAAACCTGTGAACACCATGGATGAATTGTTAGCCTTGTTCTCTGGTATTAGATTGATTCGTATTGATACTAAATCAGATTTAAAATACTACGCAGCTACTCTTAATAGTATGAGAAGAGATATTGATGAGACAACAGACTTCTATGATGCTAAACATTATATGTCCAACACTCCCTCTGATATGGCTAAAGCTTTTGATAAAATGCAGGAAAGAGATTTTAGATTACAAAAAGATATGTATATCAGAATACAAGATATGAAACTTTTAGGTGTTGATGATAGAACTATTAGAAACATTTTAAAGAAAGCAGGTACTGATGAAAACCTTGTTAATAATTTAATGAGAGGTCAGATGACTCCTACTAATTATTCTGAACCTAGATTTAAACAAAAAGTAAATTATGTTAAAGATGCTATGTCAGATCTCACAGAAAAAAGTGATAGGTTTTTCTACTTTGAAGATAAACAATTTCTTTTTCCTAAACGTGATTTAGATATGATTAAAAGAAAATGGAATAGAAAACAATTCTTTACTGATGGATATAATCCAGACAAAACTAAATACAAAAAGAATCAGAAAGGACAGACCCTTTATGACATGCAAGGGAATCCGATACCCGAGGATAGCGGAATCATTAAAAAAGGTATTGATAAAATTAAAAAATTTATTAATCCTTTAGAAGGAATGAGTCAACGACCTAAACCTCAGACCCCTCCGCTGCCTTCTACACCTATGCCAAATGTGGCTACAGCTGCGGCCAATACTAACCCTACAACAGGGTTGACAAGAACTGAAAGTGCTTTATTGTCCCCAGAAGAACAGGAGATTGCGAGAAGAACATGACACCAAAAAGTGTAAGAGAAAATATTATTAGTTTACAAGGTCACATTACAGGACTTAAAAAAGATGTGGCTAGTATTAAGAACAACCATTTAAAACATATGGACAAACATATTCACGAATTGGGTGGCAAGATAGATAAAATCTATTGGGTTCTTTTAGCTATGGTGGGGGCCGTGGCCTTACAGTTGTTTCAACACTATCTTACATAATCTATGTCATTATCAGCAAATTTTTCCTTGGAGGAGCTTACCAAGTCGCAAACAGCGACAAGGAAGGGCATTGATAATACCCCTACCCCAGAGCACCAGGACAACCTGAAATCTCTCTGTACGCACGTCCTACAGCCTATTCGAGACCACTTTGACAGAGTTGTGACTGTTTCTAGCGGATATCGCTCTCCAGAGCTGTGTACAGCCATCGGCTCAAAAATCACGTCGCAACATGCAAAAGGCCAGGCGGCGGACTTCGAAATTTTTGGTGTATCGAATAAAGAATTAGCAGATTACATCAATCAAAATTTAGACTACGATCAATTGATTCTCGAGTACTGGAAAGAATCAGATCCCAATTCGGGATGGGTCCATTGCAGTTTTAAAACAGAAAGTAATAGAAAGCAGTATTTGAAAGCTTATAAAGACGAGAATAATAAAACCTGTTATCAACCTATGGAGGAATAATGAAATTCTTTTGGGAAAAAATAAAAGCTATGCATGAACGACTGTTTGTGACAACCTTTAATAGATATCAAGGGTTAGTCTTGTTTTTGATGCTGCTTGCAATTTACTATAAGTAGAAATCAAAAATTCTGCGCGCCTCACGCGTATATCCTACTAAATCCATGATCTAAGTTCTTCGCCCATAACTTTAGAAGCGATGTTTATCTTTTTTCTAAGTGATTTAGTAATTTTGTGATCCACTGTATCTTCAGCCATAATGTCGATATAGGTTACGGCTTTCTTTTGTCCAATTCTATGCGCTCTATCTTCTGATTGAATTCTTTTTTCTAGGTCATAGCCATTAGAATAATAAATAACAGTATTAGCGGCCGTAAGCGTTAAGCCATAGCCACCTGTTTGTGGAGTCCCTACAAAGAATCTTACTTTAGAATCATTCTGAAAATCATCTTTATGTTTTTGTCGTTTATCTTGAGGCGTGAGCCCATAATAATCGACCACGGATCGCGGACCATATTCTTTAATTAAAGCCTCTTTAATAAGTTTGATATCTTTTTGCCAATGACACCATATAATAGCTTTTCCTTCTACTTCATCTAAAATGTCCATTAATTCGTTTAATCTATTATTTTTAATTTCTTGAGTTGTGCCATCATCAGCTACAAAATGACCACAAGTAATTTGTTGTAATCGCATGAGTTGAGTAAGCACCGTCATAGTTGTTATTTGTTTTCCATTAAGATTAGCTAAAGCTTCATCTTTCATTTCTTCATATACTTTCTTTTGTTCTTTAGTTAATTCAATTTCTCTCTTCATATATATTTTAGGAGGAAGATCTAAACAATCTTCTTTTAAAACTCTATAAGAAAATGTTTTTAATTGTTCTGACAATTCATCTAAATTTTTAAAATGACTAACTACTTGAATCTGACGACCATGCATATGTAAAGTCTTCATTTCTGCATATCGATTTCTAAACGCATAATAAGAAGTAAAGTCTAAATGATGTTCATCTAAAAATTCACATTGACTATATAAATCTAATGGATTTTTAGTAACAGGAGAACCTGTTAAGATTCTTCTATACTTAGCCATTTTAGCCATACCAAGAATGTTTTTAGTTCTCTTAGCTTTAGGATTTTTGATAGTTGTAGATTCATCAATAGCCATTAAAGTATTGTGAGACAACATAAATTTCTTAGCAAAATCAGTTCCTTTTTGTGTACTTAAAGCTTCAACATTTAAAACTAAAATATGTAATTCTTCTCCTGTTTTAAAAAGATTACCTAACAGTCGTGATTGAGATTTAGTAATATTAGCTTGCCATGAAACTGACACATTTTCTATGTGATCTGGTAAATGCGTAGGTATTTCTTGTTTATGCCAAGTTCCCATAACACCTTTGGGACAAACAATTAATACACCATCAATTTTACCTTTGTCATAAAGCATAGCAGCATTATCAATAAGAACTTTAGTTTTACCTGTTCCCATTTCCATGAAATAACCATACGTTTCTTTATTCCACGATTTTTCCAATGCCTTAAGCTGATGCTTGTACGGCGGTGTTTTAAATTTATAATTCATACTTCTTTCTACTTGACTTAATATATAGGACATATTATATATAATGTCAATGGAAGAAAGTAGAAAAAAATTACCCATAGTTTATGTAATACAAGAAATTGCAGGAACTAAAGAAGGCAAGCCAAAAATAAACATTTTAGGCGCTGCTGAGTATGGTACGTTTAAATTTTTGCTACCTGAACTTTCACAAATGATATTTTCTCCAGGTCCACTAATTTTTAAACTAAGAAAAGGTTTAAAAGATTATACCACTGATGATCATTTATTATTAACAGGAGATCCTGCCATCATTGGGGTGGCATGTTCGATTGTATCTAATATGACTAATGGTAAATTTAATTTACTTAAATGGGACAAACAAGAAAGAAAATATTATCCGATTCAAATCAATTTATTCGAGAAAGGAGAACTAAATGAATCAGATTAATTTCGAAGATGACCAAACGGAAATCTTAGATAAAACAGACGATATAGATAAACTTGCAAATAAAATAAAAGAAATGCAATCTATACAGAAAGACATAGAACAAAACGAAGAATACCTTAAACAGAAGAAAAAAGATTTAGAACTGATTTCTGGAGAAGCTATTCCCACTATGTTGACAGAGATGGGATTATCTTATCTTAAACTTGCTGATGGATCATCAGTTGAAGTTAAAACAAACTATAGCGCCACTATCACTCAAGCTAATAAAGAGAAGGCGTTTAACTGGCTTCGTGAAAACGGACTGGGAGATATAATAAAGAATGAACTAACTGTATCTTTCGGACGTAACGAAGATAACAAGGCAGCAGACTATGCTGTTCTTGCGAAGGGTCAAGGGTATCAACCGACACAAAAGTTGAAGGTTGAGCCCATGACTCTGAAAGCGCTAGTCCGTGAGCGTATCGAGGGAGGGAAACCCCTTCCAACGGAAATTTTCAATGTGTTCATTGGAAATAAAACAACAATAAAAAGGAAACAATAAACATGAACAAAGAAGCACAAGTCGCGAAACGCGAACCAGCAGGTGCATTAGCTACGAATTTATTCGAAGCTGATCAAGGTCAAGGCGTTGGAAATATAAAGCAAGAAGATTTAGCTTTACCATTTCTTAAAGTCTTAGGCCAACTATCTCCCGAAGTAAATAAGAGAGATGCCAAATATGTCGAGGGTGCACAACCAGGCATGATAATCAATACGGTTACAAATGAACTGTATGATGGCGAAAAGGGGATAGAAGTATTGCCAGTCTTTTACAAAAGACAGTATATAGAATGGCAAGACAGAGGTGAGAGTAAAGGGGCTCCCGTCAATATCTATGACGCGTCCGATACCATACCACAAACTACAAGAGACAAAGGTAATAAAGATAGATTAGCCAACGGCAACTATCTTGAAAATACTGTAAGTCATTTTGTAGTATTACTTGGCAACACTCCTACTACAGCTTTGATTTCTATGAAGGCTACTCAATTAAAGATTAGTCGTAAATGGAACTCAATGATGATGGGAATAAAAATGCAAGGTAAGAATGGTTTATTCACACCGCCAACATATAGCCATATTTATAAGCTAAGAACTGTACAACAGTCTAACGACAAAGGTACTTGGTTCGGCTGGGATGTAGCAAAAGTTGGACCTATATCTGATAAAGGGGTTTATGAGATTGCCAAAGCTTTTTCTAAGAATGTTGCTAAAGGCGACGTTCAAGCAAAGCATGGTGAATCAGAACCTAAAACCGAAGCACCGTTTTAAGCTATAGCCTTTCGAGGTTATCGGGGGCGAGAGCGGGAGACTTAACTCGCCCTCAGAAAAAGATATATGAAAAATTTTATAGATATTTTTACAGGATTACAGAGAGCACATGGGTGTACCTACGTTGAAAAGAAAAACGCAGATGGTACTAAGATTAAAGGTAAATCATTTGTTAAACGTGAACCTGTCACAACAAAATTATGGGAAGACCATCTTAATGGTATTGAACCCAGTCTAGGTATTATACCTATTGACGAAAACAATCAGTGTCGATGGGGATGTATTGACGTTGACAAATATAATTTAGATCACAAAAAATTAATTAATTTAATCAATAACTATCAGCTACCTCTTACTATGTGTCGTTCTAAAAGTGGTGGAGCACATATATTTTTATTTACAACAGTTCCCATAGAAGCAAAATTGATGAGAGATAAGCTAACTTCCATCAGTGCTTTTCTAGGATTTGGTAATGCTGAAGTTTTTCCTAAACAGGTTGAATTAAAATCAGAAGATGATACAGGAAATTTTCTTAATTTACCATATTTTAATTGCAAGCAAACAACAAGATATGCCTTTAATTTTAAAGGAGAAGCTATTACAATATCGCAGTTTTTTTTAGCTATAAAAAGATTAACTCCCGATGAACTAGATAAAATAGAACTTAAACGACCCGCATCAGAATTTGATGATGGTCCACCTTGTATAGAATCTTTAACACAAAATAAATTAGATGATGGTAGAGACAGAGTTATCTATCAGTTTATTCAATATGCTAAACGTAAGTGGCCTGAAGAATGGCAAAAACATATTAATGCTTTTAATTATAAATACTTTAACCCACCTTTAGATGACAGAGTTGTCCAAGACAAAATAAAATATCACGAAAAGAAAGAATTAGGTTTTAAATGTAATGAAGAACCGATGTGTAATCACTGCGATAAAAAGCTATGTTTAACAAGGCCTTTTGGCATAAAAGGTCAGTCTTTATTCCCTGATTTAAATGATTTACAGAAAATTAATTTAGATGAACCTTACTATTATGTAAATGTGGATGGAGAAAGAGTTAAACTTAAAGATACATCTTACTTACAAGAACAAAGATTATTTCAAAGAGCAGTAATGGAACAGGTCAATAAAGTTCCACCAACATTAAAGAAAAAAGAATTTAATGACATGGTTAAATTGTTATTTGCAGGTATAGAAATTATAGAACCACCTAGAGGTTCTTCTAAAGTTGAACAGTTGTTAGATCATTTAGAAGAATACTGTACTGATCGTACAGCTGCAGGTGCTACTAAAGAAGATATGATGTTTGGATTAGTATGGACTCATGAAAATGTTCATCATTTTATTTTTAGAGAATTTTTTAATAAATATCTTGTGAAAAGAAGATGGGCAGAGAAGTATGATGAGACTCAAATGTTATTAAGAGATAAGTGTGGATGTAATATTAAAAGAGAAATGATTGGAAAGAAAAACAAAACAGTAATGACGATTGGTGAATTTGAAAAACAAGACAATGTCTATCGACCAAAACAATTTAAACCTAAGGAAGTATTTTGAAAACAATTGTATTAGGACCACCAGGTACAGGTAAAACAACTACGCTTCTTAATGAAGTAGATAATTGTTTAAAACAAACAGATCCTGATAAAATTGGTTATTTTTCTTTTACACAAAAAGCTGCATACGAAGCTAGAGATAGAGCAATGGATAAATTTAATTTGTCTGAAGATGATCTTCCTTACTTTAGAACCCTACACTCACTCGCATTTAGAAAGCTGGGAATAAAAAAAGAAAATGTAATGCAAAGAAAACATTACGCAGACCTGGGCAAGAAAATTAATATGCGTATTGATTATAATGAATGGGATGAAGAACAAACAGGTTTGTTTACTACTAACAGTGATTACTTAAGAGTTATTCAATTAGCTAAACTCAGAGGTATTACACCCGAACAACAATATAATTTACAAGAACATAGTCAGGATTTATCTGTAAGAGATTTAAAAAATTTAAGTGGTGAGTTGGAAGAATATAAAAAACAATATGGTCTTATAGATTTTAATGACATGATTACTCAATTTACTCAGTCTGATGTTTGTCCTAAATTTGACACAGTCTTTATTGATGAAGCTCAAGATTTATCTCGGATGCAATGGGATATGGCAACAGCACTTATGTTTAACGCTCAAGACTCTTTTGTTGCTGGTGATGACGACCAGGCTATCTTCAGATGGGCAGGAGCAGATGTAGATAGTTTTATTACACAGAAAGGAAAAGTTTTAACATTAACTCAGTCGTATAGAATCCCAAGAGCAGTGCATGACTTAGCTATGGGAGTTGTCAAAAGAATTTCTAATCGTTTACATAAAGAATGGAAACCAAAAACTCATGAAGGAATGTTAACTTATTATAATGAATTTAAAGATGTAGATATGAGAAAAGGTAATTGGTTAGTCTTAGCTAGGACCAGGTACATGTTAAATGATTTAGAGAACATACTTTACTCTCAAGGATTATATTACAAAAATAAATACAAAAAAGCATACGAAAAAGATTTGTATGAAGCAGTTATAGACTGGGAAGAATGGAGGAAAAACAAGCACTTAGATCATGAAAAGATAAAAAGAATTGCTTCTTACATGTCTCCTAATGGTTATGCAAAAGAAAATTTACAATATTTAGATAAAGAAAAATTTTATAGTATGGAGGAATGTTCTAGTTATCATGGACTTAGAGTTAAGTCTGTGTGGTATGAAGCGTTTGATAATGCTCCTCTTAAACAAGTGAAGTATATTAGAAAGATGAGAGAAAATGGTGAATTATTAAATAAAGATCCGCGTATTTTATTATCAACCATTCATGGTGTCAAGGGTTCAGAATGTTCTAATGTAGTTTTGTTGACTGATTTAAGTAAAAATACTCAAAAAAGTATGGATCGTTATCCTGATGACGAAAATAGATT
>JGI24006J15134_10001900_pt1 | contig 11753 bp, 7 predicted proteins | sample LinPmetageLP53_FD_15134 | JGI IMG/M metagenome (IMG submission 15134) | reverse complement strand
ATGACTCTAAAAGCTCCGAGGATAGATATGAATCCTCCTGAAGAATAATGGCAACTGTTTTTGTAGGGTCTAATTCCCCATATTTTACACCTTTTAGCTCCTATTACGATAGTGGCGCCGAGATTAGATTTTTCGGGGACGATACTGTACATAATGAAGGAGCGGGAATTACGTCTTTCAATATTGATATTAGAGGGGAAAACCGAATTCCTACTTACAGCGGTTTCGATATTGTCCCTTATGATATAGATGACGTATTTTTAGACACTTCGGAAATAGGTTCCAAAGTAAATGTTACTTTAACCCCTTACATTAATGAACTTAATGGATTCCGCTCATTTCGTATTGACATATCAGGAAAGTTTGAAATAGGTCCAGCCTTAGATATTAAGTATAGAGAGGGTCTCGACAATGTTAAGTCTGTTAATTCTTTGGATGATGTACCTGAAGGTGCAAGTATTACTAGATTAATAAAGCCTGGAGGAAACGCAGAAACCCGCATAGAATTTACCGTAATAGCTGAAGATGTATCCTATAATTTTAGTGTTCCTATGATAGTTAAGCCTATTTGGGGACAGTCGTTTAATGGAGGTCCTATATTAGCAGCCTCTAGAAAAGGAGATAAAGGAACCGGACACGGAGCTTACCCTCCCAGAACTAACAACCAAGGCTCGGCTGATGTTTTTATAGATGGTATAGCAGCTCATACTGTAACCCATTCTTGGAATATTCACTGTAACCCTACACCCAGATGCCACGGAGGTTCTACATCAACCGGTTCTGGAGGAGTATATATTAATGGACAGCCTCTAGCAAGAGTATCAGACTCAGTAGATTGTGGGTCAAAATTAGCCCAAGGCTCAGAAACTGTATTCTCAGGATAATAAAATGAAAGAAAAAAACTTTACCGTATCGTATGAACCAAGCGCCGTAGGCACTCGGACGATAGTTTATGCAGTAAACCCCCATGCGTCATATGCAACAGTAACCTCACTACACCTTGCAAACTCTACAACCTCAGGATTTGATGTAGACGCCGCATGGGTAGAGGATTCTAAGAAAGTATTAGACGCCGCAAACTCCGAAACTTTTGGAGATGGCACAGTTATAAAAGCAAGATACTTATATGCATCGGCTATACATGTCATAATAGAAGATGTCCTGATTCCAGCAGGAGCAGCGTTGAACATTCTCTCGTATCCTATACACCTACAATCCAGGGACGCAGTGGGTATTAGACCCTCCACTACAGGCTCTGACACTGCGTTTAAACCTGTAGTGACCGTTACGGAATTTTACGCAGACGATGCGGACATGTCAACATCAGTAAATTTAGATGATGTTAATAACCTATTTTTAAATAACGAATACTAATGGCATTTGAACTACCACCAATAAAAGATTTAGGGATGAATATTCCTTCGTTCTCATTTGAAGAACTAGCGTCACTCCCATCCACCTCTTTAACCTCCTTAGCTAATAATATGGCATCTATTCAAACTGAATTAAATGTTAAAAATTCTCAGTTAGATATTAGAGCGAATAAGCTTTCTGGAAAGTCAATGGCTCCTACAGCTATCATGGGTAGAAACACGATAGAGACCACTGTATCCTTAGAGAAAATAGATACGTCAATCGCTGCTACTATAAATCCAGTTGCCAGCACTGCAAATGTTTTCCAAGGTATCGTAGAGAAAGGGGAAAGTCCCTTATTAAATTTAGAAGGAGCGGGAACTACATTAACGGATGCTACCTCAGCCGCTGATAAGATATCCGAGTTTTCGAAGGGGTTATTTTAATGTCTGAGTACGCAGAAATAGTAATGCTTAATAATGCAATGGCTCAACTGCGAGCTGCTGCTAGACAGGTAGAGCAAAATATATCAAACATAGAACAAGTATTACAAGCCAGAGCTGACGGTACTTTAGAAGAGCCCTCGGTAAATACTTCTGTCTTAGAAACTGGAGATACTGATATAAGCGCAATGCTGGACAGCTACAAGCTATTTGTAGAAGATAATATAGTTTCTCCGTTTGAGGAGAATTTAGAAAGATTTAGAGCATTGTCGGATGTTACTCAAATAGAATTTGAAACGGATGCTCCTATCTTTAAGTTAACTTATGGACCTCCTAAAACGTCCAAAGGTAATTTTATATTATCTAATACCGGATTATATTATGACTCTGTGAACGGGGGAATCCCCGAAGTTTCAGGAATGGCTGCAGCCAGCGCTACTTGGAATTTAGGTTACGCTCCTAATTTAGGAGGTAAAGGCGTTCTTTATGGTAAAGATAATTTTGATGATTTTGAAGATACCGTTTTAGATTTTGATTATAGTACTAATGACCCTATGATAAATAAATTTTATGACACTGATGATATTTTACAAACCTTTGAAAAGAATAAAGTTCATCATACTACCTTAATACACGACCAAATTAGCCTTCTTACTGCTTCTGGCTTTGCTTCTGATAGCGCTATTGTAGTAAATCATTACGGAAATATTGCAGCTATAGCTTCAACGTATGACCAGAAGATTAAGAAGAGAAAGAAACAGCTACAGCTAGTTTCAATCTTTGCTACAGATACTTATAGCTTTACTACTACGGACGGAAGTATTAAAGACTTAGGTTTAGGGGAGGGGGTGTTAATTGAAAATGTAAGCCTTACAGACATCCAGTCTTGGAAATCTATAGAAAGAGTTCCTCTTAATGATTTCTCCTTCCTGAAAGGTAAGGGAGTCAATGTACCTTTGACGGCACAGGAGGAGTTACTTCTGTTCTCTGAGGATTTAGAAGATATTATACTTCCCCTAACTCCCACATTTGTAGAAGCACCTACGGATAAATTCTCAGTAATTGAAAAATTCTCAATAAGCCCAACTAGTCCTGAGACATTTCCCTATTTTGAAGGTTCTAACGAAGTATCAGGTACTGCAGGTCTAGTTCAATCCTTACACGAGTCTATTATAGATGATGGGCTACTTTTAGGGTACAACTTCTTAACTCCTAATGTTGTGGATGCGTCATCTAACTCATTTAACGTAGATAACATTACTCCTGATTCTGGAAGGTCTTTAAATGCTCAATTAGTAGGTCCTAGTGTTGGAGAAGTTTTCCCTAGCGGCTTGGCAATTCCTAAACTAAATGGAACTTATAATGGAGGCTCACCCTCGTATGTAAGACTTCCTAGTAATTTTACCCCTAACGGTACGGAGCAATCATTAACCACTCAAGAATTAGATAACTTATTCTATTTAGCCAACAACGAGTATAACAAGGATACGAAGAAAGGGGGAGGGGTTACATTCGACTGCTGGGTTCATATACCAAGTCTTACTACAACGGCAGCTCATAGATATAGAATTATTGCAGCTTGTGAAAACGCAGGAGGAAATAAAGCTAAGGGAAATAACCAAGGTGATATTTACGCAAACAGGACCTCTCTTAGTACTGGAGAACATGATATTGATAAAGTCCACGGCATGATGATAGGTTTTAGAGATAGAGGTGGAGTTATAGGGACCAGTGGGTTAGAATTTGGAATCTTCCCAACCGTTTCTCAGAATAAAAATGACGGAACATTTGGACACAGTGTATGTATCGCGGAGTCTATGAATATAATAGATGGAGAAATGCAAACATCCTCTATCTCAGAATTAGGCTCTACATGCGCCAGCACAGTAAGCACTAATGGGGTAAACATTTTAGATGTGTCTGCCTCATTTGTCCATATTGCTGTAGTCTTCGATTTTTTCAATGACACCTTAGAAACTTATTTCGATGCCGAACTTATGAAGAGTGATTCAATTTCCACAACATTTAACCTCTCATCGGGAGGGTTACCTAATATTCCGTCCTTAACCAGAGAGAGCGACGAGACTTACGACTACGCTGAGAGTTGGGAGAGTACAGATAGCCTAGGTCCAGTAGTAGGTAACATTGGTGCAGGGTTCACCCCTTGGATTTTAGGAGGAGGTTTTACAGACGGCATAAATAGAACTCTTGGAAAGAGCACGTACAACCCGGGATTTTTAGGATACAACACTAATTCCCATTACGGGAACCCTACAGCCTGCCAGCACACAACCACGAGTAATACAGCAGGAATGGCAGGAACCGCAGCCACTATTCCTGAAAGTGGATTAGGAGGATTCATAGGAAGTTTTAAACTATACACAAGAGCCCTATCTAATACAGAGGTTAGAAAGAACTTTACCTTTCAAAAAGGATTCTACAAAAATATACAAGTCTCATGATAAACGAAGATATTAATTTACTGACTACGTCGAATACTAAAAAACTACATGGTATAGCATTTCCTGTAGTAGAAGGGTTGGGTGGATTTTTCACTCGCTCTGAAGGCGCTGAAACGATAATGTCGGGTTTAAAACAGCTAGTTTTAACAAGTAAAGGGGANAGAGCTATGCGACCTGATTTTGGTACAAATTTAAGAGCCGCTGTATTTGAACCNTACACCCAGGAATTGAAAGCAAGTTTAGAGAACGATATTCAAGCAGCCGTACTTAAGTATGAACCAAGGGTAGACCTTTCAAGTATAAACGTTTCTTGGGATGAGTCTAGTAAATCATCTGGATATAATCAAATCTATGTAAGGATTAAATTCACAATTCTAGGAGAGATTCTAGACGAACAAACGTTAGATTTAATAGTATAATGTCAGACATCACCGGAATTTATAATACCTCAGCATTTGATGGAACTTTAGCATCAGATTTCATTTCTACTACAGAATTATCCCCACAGGTTAAAGCTACTAAAGTTGATTACTCTTCAAATGATTTTTTAGAGTATAGAGAATCATTACTAACTTATTTAAAGGCTGTATACCCACTAGATTATAATAATTTTGTAGAGTCAGATTTAGGGATGATGGTTGTAGAAACTTTCTCCTATTTAGCAGGTGTGCTATCTCTCAAAGCTGATTTGTTAGCAAACGAAGGCTATTTAAATTCTGTACAATCTCCTCAAAACCTAAGAAAGCTATTGCAATTGATTGGAATAAGCTTAAAAGGTCCTACAAGCGCTAAAGCTAGTTGTGAATTGAGATTACCATCCGGAAATGAGTTAGCGGGAGCAGAAACTTATACTATCCCTCAATCAAATAGAACCTTCAGTGTTGACAGTAATAGGGATACAGGAAGAGCTTCCTTTACTTTATATGAAGTAAATTCTAATGGAAAGGTAGACTTGGATGCCCAAGATTTAGTTTTACTAAGAACAGAATCCTTAAATGATGCGGGAGCGTCCTTTTCAAAACTAATATTACTAGAGGGAAGGATGAAGACCTCTACAGGAACTTTTGCAGCTAATGATACTATACATACAATTTCACTTCCCGATGCTTCTATTATTGAAGGAGGTATAAGTATAAAAACAGGCTCTGGGGATATCTACAATGAGATTGAAAACTTATTTTTAGCGGATGCTTCTAGCCAGGTATTTAGTAAAACTTATGCTGATGATTACTCTGCTACTTTAGTATTCGGAGACAACGTTAGAGGTAAATCTCCAACCCCGAACGACAGTTACACAGTAACTTACAGAGTTGGAGGAGGTAGTAGAGGTAATGTAGCCCCTTCTGCCATCAGCGTTTCTATCCCGGGAACTCATTCTGCGGACGGGTCAATCAACGCTACTATCGTAAACTCTACAAAAGCTACTGGAGGCTCTAACTCTGAGTCAGTTGAACATGCTAAACAGTGGGCTCCTTACTTTTTCAAGACACAGTACAGAGCTGTTACGGGAGAGGATTACACCGCATTCGCTAATAGATTTGTAAGCACTGTAGGCTCTACAGGAAAAGCTACAGCAACATTAAGAAATTCTGGAGCGGGGTCTAATATGATTGATATTTATATTGTATCATATGCTGCAGAAGTAGATGGAGTTAAAACTCAATTAGAAAGAGCTTCTATATCGTTCAAGCATGAGCTTTTAGATTATTTAAATTTATATAAAATGTTAACTGATGAAGTTACAGTTGTTGATGGCTTGATTAGGACTCTAGATTTGAAAGCAACTTTATTTGTGGATAAATCCTATAAAGCTTATGAGGAAGATATTAAACGAAGTGCAGCGTCAAAGGTATTGTCTTTCTTTGATATTTCTCACAGGGAGTTTGGAGAACGGATGAGAGTAGATGAACTTAATAGAGTTTTGTTTGAAATCCCTGAGGTAAGATTTTCTACTTTAGATAATATTTCTCAGGATGTAAAGTTAGAAATGAATGAGATTCTACAGCTTAATAACATAGAATTTGCTATAGAGTACGTGTAACATGGTAAAGAAATCAGGAATCGGAAGTATAGGCAAGCGAAAGAGTCGTAAGTACTATAAGCATAATTACATTGAGGTAATTAATTCTTTGGTGCCTGACCTTTATGATGATACGGATTATTCTATTTACGGAGGAGAAGAAGATATTCTTTACACCGTACTGGGTAAGATTCTTAAAACGGTAGAGGATATTCAAAGTATTACCAATGTGAGTTCTACTAACGTCTCATCTATAAGGCAACTATTCATCTCAAGGAATAACTTAACTAATATAAGACCTTGGGTATTCGAGCAGAAAATCTTAAAACCTATGCAGACTTCTTTTGATGCTTTCCCTAATAGGACTGCATTTAAAAGTTATGTCTCTAGTACGCTACTTCACAAAATACCTCTCAATAAACCTACCACGGAATTTCAAGAGGGTGTTGAGACGTATGTAGATTCTACTGTATCAACTTTACCTTTAACGCATAATTATCTAATTCAGAATCTATCTTGGCTTTATGTGTTAAATTCTAAAGGTCCTGGAAGTGGATTCGACCCTTCTGCCGGAGTAGTATCNGCAATGATGGATATTTACGACAANAAGACTTTCACTGAAAAAGATGGCGTAAGTTTACTGTTTGAATATTTATGGAGAAACAGAGAAGTAACTACCGCCTCTGCAGCTTATATCCCCAACCTTCTAGGTCGAGCAGACTCAGAAGTATCCGGGCTTATACACGCTTCGGGAACTCAACAGTTGGAAAGTTTAAAAACTTTAGTTGAAATATGGTATGATGAGGCAGATGAAACCTCCACCACTCTTGATACTTACTTAGATTTATATTTAACGAACGGAAGCTTTACCCCTAAACAAGTTGCAGGTGGAGCCTTCTCTAAATTTTTACAAGCGGTTAGCTATGGCTTCTATGATGTAAATATGGTAATAGAGGAGTTAGGAGACCTGATGGATATTGAAAGGTGCCCTCCTCAATTTCTCCAATACCTCGCATCCTTAATCGGATGGCAGCTAATGACTGGTGATGCTGATAGATGGAGAGCTCAGTTAAGAAAGGCGGTTCACTTATATAAAAGTAAGGGAACTAGACGCTCCTTAGAGGATGCTATTGATTTAGTATTTCCGGGTCAAAAGATTGACGCGGTAGATAATCTAACGGAGACTTGGGAAGGATACCTTCCAAGAATGATTTATTATTTAATCGCTACGGAGTCTGCAGTACTAAATGACCCTGACTACAACGCGGGTACTTTACTAGGTATACCTACTGACCATTATTCTTCCGACAACCACGATTTAAATTACAGATTCGCTACGGATTATGTTTTAAAAGCTATACATGATAATACACCTCCATCTCCGGTTACCCCAGAGGGAGGAGCAATTTACCATAGTGGTAAAAAATTCTCCTTAGCTACCTGGGAAGAAGGGAATCCTGAGTTTAGAGGATTTTACCATCGAGGTAAGGCTGGAGTACAAGTACCTCCTTGGGAGAATGACAGGTTTTACGATAATACGTATTTAACTTCTGCGCAGTTACCAATCATAGAACAAGTTCTAAAAGGAAAGCGCAATGCTATATCAGGATTTGCAGCTGGTGGAGGAGGGTTAGAGATACCTGAAACGTATGTTGACTCGCTATTAGAAATACTTAAGAAGACCGATTATCAAGATAATAGCCTTTACAATTTAAGCTGGAACGATAAATGGAAATTCCATACTAGCTCTATGGAAGTACCTCCTAATTTAGCGTCAGTTATCGCTTCTGGGCAAGGTTCTAAATTAAATCTATTAGATTACTGGAGTTCAAAAAGCTCTTTAGTATTTTCTAATATTGAGCTAAGTGCATTAGAGCACAACACAGGTGGAGCTAGTGGTGTTGCTATGGATGTTCCTACTATTATGCATAACGTTAATAGTATATTCCAGCAGTTCGCACCTTTCCACGTAGTAGTTAAACTATTTGCAACGGAATCTCTAAGTGATACGTATAACCAATTATCAGATATATTTGTAGAGGATGGGATATGTATTAGAATATTTAAGAATGAATTAAATCTATCTGCACAAGGAGATAGTGACCAATACATATTTAATAATTTAGTAACAACTGCAATGACCGTATCTTCCATAGCTGGAGCCCCGGTCCTAGTGACCCACGCTGCCTCACCTCGAGGTACAGGAAGAAGACGAAATTTAAAGTTCGACTCAGCCCCTCATTTTTATAGTCGAAATGGAAAAGGAATGCCTATCCCTACTGCATTCCTCAATGCAAGTTCCACGGAACCTTCAAGTATTAGAAATTTAGACGTCAATACTAGAGAATTTATACCACTAGGATTTAATTTTTCTTCTGGAGATTTTTACTCAACTTCCGGAGACTTCAGTGGAGTATACGACGCTTCCAATGATTTAGCCATGTCGGCAATGGAAACACTTTACCAAGGAAGCATTGAGCAGCCAGGTACAGAGTATTATATTCCCAACGGTAGAGGGGCTAAGATACACTCCGAAGCAACTTTCAGCCAGATAGCTGTGTCCTCTACATTCCCCTGCCGAGCTCCCTTCTCAGCTCCTTGTGAGGTGGTTATAAGCAGAAACGAGCTTCCAACGCTTAAGCGAGTTATAATTAAACATCTAATTAAAAGAGGTGAGACTGATTCGTTTGAGGATGATGTTCTAGATGGTTTCTCATTTGGAAGTGACGTCCACTCTGCTTACTTCGACTATATTCAATACTTTAATAAATCATTTAAGTTATTTAAAGTTGCTGAGTATATTGACAATGAATACTTCTTTGAGAGGAATTATGGAGGTAGACATTTAGCCGCACATATCTACGGACCTGGGCTTGCCAACCATAATCTTACATTTGGAGGACGGTTAAACTTAGATTCAATTTCTACTAACTCCGCATTTAATACTAACACGGTAGACACTATTGCATATTACCCTCATTGGAAGTATATTTTTAATAATCCAAGTATGGACGGTAAGACATACATATCAGCCAGTGGTATAAACTATTCGTTAAGCGCGTCTGTATTTAACTCTATGTCTGATACTCCGACAGAATCTCATTTAGATGAGATTAAGTATTTACATACTTCCGGGGATTCTTACAAGGTCTGCAAGACTGCTTTAGAAAATGTAGACCTAGTAGGGAAAGCAGCAGGCGGCACCGAGTCTTTTGTAGTTGTTAACGAAACAAGCAGTGTTTATGCCGCAGACTCTGGAAGCACCGAAGGGTATGGAAGTGTATCCTTATTTAATCAGGATATGAATAATGATTCTCTAGATGAAAATGCATCTTTAAGATTTTCTTTAGATGGGAATAAAAATTTCATTAAGAACGGAGAGTTTAAATATTTACCTTCTGCAAGTGGCTCTGAGTACGGTCTTAATTTCACATCTTCCCTCGCAGGCTGGGAACTGATTGACCATGATAACACTCCGACAGCTTATTCAGGAGGCAATAACGTCGGGGAGATTATAGCATCTTCTGTAACTAATCATAATAAAGATAGAGTTACGCGATATGTTCAAGCTACTGCTTCAGGTGGAGGAGCCAGCGGTTCTTCCGATTCGTGCATCCTAAGAACTTCCTCTCAGGGAGTGAGAGTTATTAGAGGTCTTATACCTGGGAAGAATTATACTTTATCTGTATCGTATCAAACTTCATCTTCTACATGTAGTGGAATTAGATATCAGGTAAGAAACTTAAGCGAATTAGAAAGAGGTGGAGTGTCTTATGATTTAAAAACCGGAAATACTTGGGGAAGGAATCATCTAATAACCGATATACCTAATATACCGGCTTCTACCTCTATGACCACATTTAAGACAGATTTCACTGTAAGTAGTAGTTTCTTAGTATCGGATGAATATCAGTTAGACTTATACTTCCAAGGGAATGTAGCAGGTACTCCTGGGGCTTACGCAAGCGAACTCAGTGTTACTAATGTAAGCGCTGTAAGTTTAGTTGAAGCGCATAGCTCCAGCCCGAATTCTTTAATTCCAGATAGGAGTTACGATATGACTATTAGAGCTAAAGCTAAGTATCTTAACGATAGTTTAGGGTTTAGAATTTATACAGACCCGGTTCCTGAGTTAGATTTTACAAATTACGCTGAAAGAGACCTACACCAATTCTTTTATAATACTAGAAAAAATGAATGGAAAAATTTAAATAAATCTAATAATTCTTGGAATATAATTCCAATAAGTAACTTTAATATCGAGTATGACTCTCAAGGAGTTAAGACTGGATGGATGACAACTAAGGTAAACTTTAACACGAAGAATAGTAGAACAAGGTATAATAAACAAGATACTACATTTGTAAGGCTTGGTAGTAGACCTCATAATGCCAATACCGCGTATTACATAGAATTTACAAAAGCTAATGCAAGTCCTCAGTTTGACAGCTGTATTACGATAGATTCCGTAGCCTTTAGAGATACTGCGTATACTAGCGTAGCATCCGAGTATGACGTGAAAGACTTAGAAGTTGTTTTCAAACATTTTGATTTTTTAGCTAATGGAAAGCTGTCTAGAGACTCGGCTCACTCCTATCTACTATACGGAATTACTGGAGGGTCTAGAGGAAACTACATAGAATCTGTAGGTGGAGCACTTCTAGGCGTTACAGACCCAGCACCTCATCCGTACGGACAAGGACTCCTCTACGATTTAACTGACGAATAATGAAAGGCTACATAGAAATTTACCATAACGGACCCTCGAAAAATGAACTTATTTTTGAGAAGCATAATATGATTGTTGATGGTGCAGGTGAGCATGTTGTAGATATACTTACCTTAAACCCTGAGCCTTCCTCCTTAGTCCAGCAAACTTGCTACTCCACCGCCGCATCAGCATTAGGAGTTAAAGCTATTACTTTAGGGTCCGCTAAACAGAATTTCAGATACAGAAACTCTCGCCACTTAACAGCCTCATTAGCTTCTGGGACAACTGCAGGAAGACTTTATAACCTAGAGCCAAGGATTCACAACTATACTTTCTCAGGTACAGGACCTAACTTATTACAAGCTGATTCTGCTTCCGCAATAGATAATAATTATTTTCTAAGCGGCTCTAGTTTTTTAAGTAATACGAAGTTTGAAAGTTATGTATCTCCTCCTGTAGGAGCTACAAATTCCGAGGAATCTAAACAAGTAAAACTTGCTGACTTTACAGGATGGACCACGTATAGCCCGATAAATGACTCTACTACTCCTAATGATAATATAGACTTTGCATCAACGAGTGATGGAAGCGGAAGTGTTAGATATGCTACATCAGCTCTTTCCTTAGGGCTAGACCAAAAATCTAATACTTACGTTGATTTACGAGCTTCGTCCACAAGTTTAATAACTGCAAACGCAGGAGCAGCCGCGTACATAGAGCAAACATTTAAAATTCCTGCAGAGTCTAACCACTTAACTAGCGAA
>JGI24006J15134_10001899_pt1 | contig 11758 bp, 33 predicted proteins | sample LinPmetageLP53_FD_15134 | JGI IMG/M metagenome (IMG submission 15134) | reverse complement strand
ACAAATGGGAGCAGGGTTCGCTATGTTGTGTGTATCCTATCCAAGTTCTGATCTAGTAATTAAGGCAGAGGCAGAAGAGGAACTATACTAAAAGTGAAAACCATTTATATTCACCCCTTAAGTGAAACAAGTTGTTTAACACATGATGGATACATTCAAATAGGAGTATTCAATCATTCACTAGAGAAACATATTGAGTTGAGTAATGCTATCTGTGGTGATAATCCTATAAACTGGGTTGAAACCTATTGGTATCCTGATATATTTGCAAACAGATACAAGAGAGCAAACTTTCAACAAACTGAAAAGAAGAATGAAGGTTCACCAAGAACCGACAACGCAGGAGATAGTCGTCCAAGAGACTTTCCTGATCAAGCACAAACTAGACTAAACAGAACGTTATGAAATTTCTATTCACATTACTTGTATCCCTATTTTTGGCTTTTCCAGTATGGGCTGTGGATGTAACTATGGGATCAAACGGTAATCTAGTATTTGAACCGAACGAGATTACAATCTCTGCAGGTGACACAGTTCATTTCATGAATGAATCACTACCTCCTCATAATATTATTGTTGAGGCACGTCCAGATCTTTCCAGAGAAGCATTATTGTTTGCTCCTGGAGAAACACAAGATGTTATATTTGCAGACGTAGGAGATTATAATTTCTTCTGTGGACCTCACCAGAGTGCTGGAATGACTGGTGTGGTTCACGTACAATGATTGGTTTTCCAGAAGCACCTGTTGGAGGTAAACTCGATAAGTGGGGTTTTACTATCAAACCAACCATCACTGACGATGAGTTGATCCTCATGTGTNTNAAGAANGCNCCNTGTGGNGCAGATCGTAAACAAGTAATCGACCTTATTNAAAAGTACGAAGACAAACTAAAATGAAAATCTTTTTAGANACTGCAGACACATANGCTATTAAAGATTACTTTGATACAGGTCTTATTGATGGTGTCACAACTAATCCAACTCTCATCATGAAGAGNGGNCGTAACCCTGATGAGGTGTACCAGAAGATCAAAGATATTGGTGTCAAGGATATCAGTATGGAAGTGATGGGTAACTTNGTTGAGATGTATACAGAGGCATCACGACTCTCCCAAAAGTTTGGTGATGTGGCAACTATCAAAGTTCCTATGACCCGTGAAGGTTTGAGAGTATGTCATCAACTTTCTCAGGTTGATAAAGTGAAAGTGAATGTAACTCTTATCTTCTCAGCATCTCAAGCAGTCCTAGCAGCTAAGGCTGGTGCCACCTATGTGTCACCCTTCGTTGGTCGTTTGGATGATCAGTCTGTAGCCGGTCTAGAAGTGGTTCGTTCNATCTCTGAACTGTATCGTATTCATCGTATCCCTACACAAGTACTATCAGCCTCTATTCGTTCGGTACAGAGGGCTGTACGGTCCTGGTATAATGGAGCAGAGGTGGTTACGATGCCTCCTAGTATCTTTGAACAGATGTACGATCATATCTTGACTGACAAGGGTCTGGAAATCTTTGAGAAAGATGCCGCTGGTATCAAACATGACTAAAGTGTATTCTGGAAAACCACCTGAATTAGAATCTGGTTTTCAACCTCATCTTGAGGCAGTATTCAAAGATAAAAAACAAGCAGAAGAATATGTCAATACCTGGATGGGATTTTATCCAAAGATGGATGTAATATTCTGGACAGAAGAATAACCGTCACAACCCTGTTGATCTTATAGGTCAATGGGGTTATACTATGTGTATCGGAAATCAACTATGAACGGATCACTAGAACCTGAGGATCGTATCCTTGAAGAACCAACCATCACAGAACAACTCTCAAAGTTGATCGATACACTTGGTTGGGAAGTCGATGATGATGTTACAGTTGAGTTTGCTGGAACTCAAGTCTCTGGTATTGATGTTGGTGAAGAGTATAATAAAAAGTGGCAATCACCTATTGGTGTTCGTAAATACAACAAAGATGCATTCATCATCATCAGTAATCAATCTCGTAGAGATTTGACTAGATCTCAACCTATGGATAGGGAACATAAACCTCAACATCCATACACCCCCCAATCTCTAAATATTTCTGAAGAAAAGAAAACAAAATGAGTTTCCCATTCAATCATGTTGTACTTGAGGATCGTAAAGAAGTTTGGATTAAAGGTGGGTATCCTGGGTGTATGGCAGTACCAAGGTTAATGGAAAGGTTTTATCCTGGGTATGAGGCCAAGTTGGCTAAGAATGAATTCATTGAGAAACTCAAAAAAGATTACACATTGAGGGCTACACTAGATGCCTGACCACAGTATCCGCCCCCTACTTGAACAGGTAGGGGGTTTTACTATTACAATATTGATGTTTTTAATTCCTATTTTAGTTTTAATTTTGATATGACTTTTCTTGTATTTTCCAAAGACGGTTGCCCTTATTGTACTAAGGTTGCACAAGCACTTAAGCTCGCTGAAATGAAGCATGTGATATATAAACTTAACCAAGACTACACTAGACAAGAATTTTACAAGACCTTTGGAGATGGATCTACCTTCCCACAGGTAAGAGTATTTACTGAAGAAGAAGGTGAAAGGACCATCGGTGGGTGTAGTGAAACGGTTAAGTATCTACGAGAAAACAAACTGATCTAATGGACAACACCTGGGAACTTCTAAACATTGTTGAGAGAACAATTGATAGTGCATTCCGAGGTAAACAGATGCTCAACATGTATGAGTATCTAAAATCTATCAAAGCAACTAAGAGAGATGCTACTGAATTTATTGATAGTTCTGTAGCCAGAGAGATCCAACTTCTTGTTATGGATCTTGAGGATTATCTTGAAGGTGGTAATGATGAACAACACAAACAACTGAGAGAAGGTTATGGTTATCTTGGTAAACCTGAAGCCAGAAAGATAAAAGATTATCTCTATTCTATACTAGAAGATGCGTGGAAGTATGAACAAGAAAAACGACCAGGAAGAAGGAGGAAAACTTCTAAATAACAAAATAAGTGACCTACCACCAGAGATAGATAGGGGTGTTGAGTTACTATTAAGAAATAGAAAAGGGAGGGTTGAATCGAAAACTTTTCAGATAAAATTTGATAAGATGATTTCTCTCTTCAAAAGAGAGTTCCACTTGAATATCGATTTTAGTTTCGATATAAAGAAGAAACCCTAGGAGGTTAAGATGTTAGCAGTTACTCTCACGTTCTCAGCATTGTTTTCAGTTATGTTCCTGATACTAGGAACTTTAGTTGGTTGGTTAGCCAAAGACTATGTGATACAAAGAGATTCCAAATACATCCCATTACATCCAGAAATGTTTGACGAGAATGGCCAGATTATTCCTGACGAAGTGTTGGCAGTAAGGTTTGAAAATGATATGGTTGATCCCGATGATCCTTTAAACTAACTCAATAAATACGATATACTGAAACGAGAAAGAAAATTACTATGGTTACATCAACAAAACTCCCACCTAATGCTTTCGTGCATGAGATTCTTGCGCATGTGTCTAAACAAAAAAGTGTTGCAAAGAAAGTAGAAGCACTACAAGAGTATCGTAATGATGCTCTTACTGCTATTCTGATTTGGAACTTTGATGATACTGTTTATAGTCTCCTCCCTGAGGGTGAAGTTCCCTTCAACAGGAATGAAGTACCTGTAGGAACCGATCACACCTCTCTGAGGAGAGAGTGGAAGAACCTCTACCACTTCATCAAGGGAGGTAATGATAAACTCTCCAAGACCCGTAGAGAGACCATGTTCATCCAGATGTTAGAGGGTCTTCATCCAGAAGAGGCAGGTATCATTTGTTTAACTAAGGATAAGAACCTAGGGACAAAATACAAAGTGACCAAAGACCATGTAGCTAAAGCCTTTCCTGATATAGTATGGGGAGGTAGATCATAAATCCTATGAAAATCGTTCACGAAAACTGTGACCTTGAAAAGTGTAACAACATCAAGTTACCAAACACTGCTTATGTTGTGACTTACAAGGTTGATGGTGGTGAGTGTAATGACATTACCATCTCACAGAAACAGGTTGAGATCTTTGACCACTACTACGACAAGTATAAGAAAGATCTAATTAAGATTGTTCAATCAAAAGGAACAGCAAATCCAAAATTATGGAAAGGAGTGGAGAAAGATGTCAAAGGGGTTTGATATTGACTTTGAAGGTCTTGACATGAGNCAAGAGAGTGTTCAAGAACTTGTCAAGAAGTATAAGAAGATTAAGAAGTATCAGAAGTCTTCACTCTTCGCAGTGAAGAGTATGGATGGTACAGAAGATATCGTTTCTAGAATGGTAGAGGAAGCCCGTGAAGGAGGTTTCTGAGTATGATAGAGGAGGTAGACCAGTCACACCTGTAAACCTCCTGTTATTGATTAGTGAACTGGAAGGTAGTTCACAACACCTGAAATACATGGGTTTTAATGATGACGAAGAAACGATCAACGAAATCAAAAAGAGGTTTTACAGAATTTACTTCGACCTCAAACGATCCCTACGACAGACACAAGTATAGGATGAGGTTTGTTGGCACAAACAAAGCCATCATCTTTGAAGATTATGAAACAATGAGAGTATTTTGGTTTCAACATGCAGGGATGAAAAGACCTTGTGTTGTTGATGTAATCGATTAAACTTTGTTAAATAAATATTCGAAAGGTTAGTAGAGTATGCTATCGACCAAGTACCGGCTTCGGCTTGAATTTATTTGTAAGTGTATTGCTAGTGGTGAGGAAGTAAAACTAGATGATATGGTTTGGGCACAGAAACTTGCTAAGGCAAACACATCTGCTAATGAGATGCTAAAGAAAGCAAGACGACAAGCTGCTCAAGATATTGAGGAAGGTAGTACCGACGATTTTCTGAATAGGATGGGTTTAGGAGACCCCGATCCATCCAATCATAAAACGGGGTTCAGTAGTGCTGATGATATCAAGGACTGGTTTAAACAAGACAAGCCTAAGGATTGGAGACAGAGGGACTAATGCAATCAGTAATCTATTCAAATAAAAGTCAAGAGTGTGAGAGAGCTATCATGCTTCTTTCAAATGTCCATGAAGATTTTCATGAGTATGTTCTAGATGAAGACTTTACTGACAATCAATTTCATGCAGAGTTTGGAGACACAGCAGAGTATCCACAAATCTCTATTGGACTGAAACACAGAGGTGGTTTGAAAGAAACTCTTCAGTTCATGAAAGATAACAATATGTTCTAACCTTGACATAAATAGTGTAGAAGTGTTATTATAACACTGTCGTTCATCAAAGGGAGACCTTTGACGCAAGTAAGTTGACTCGGAACGGAGCCGTTCATCCCATGATTGATTTCTTTTTATATACAACACTTAGTTGTTCCGATGCCGATAGTATTATGCTACGGATGAGGAGAAACGAAAATCTTAACACTGAAGTTAGGATTGAGTTAGTGGAAATTCTAAAAGAATCTACACCTGAGTGTCCATGGGACGCAAAAGGCAACTGAAGGAACGGGGCCTAAAAATCCAACTACTTCAGGAGTATCAAATGAAAGTCACGTATCGTGGTGTGTCATATGACACAATTGAATATCAGAACAGACCCCAAGTTACCAAAAAAGTAACTGAAGTCTATCGTGGTATCAATCACACCGAAACTGTAACAGTGGAGGTATCAAAATGAATGTACTTGCCATCGAGCAAAAGAAAATCATTAAGAAGAGAGCCATCAAACAGGCTCAAATCTTAATGACTAAGAAAACACTTGTTTGTTCTAACAACAAGTGATATAATTAAGGGAGGTAATACTCCCTTTTTTTAATGGAAAAAGATAAACTCAAACTAATAACCAGAAACCTAAGACTGTTGGTAGATGCACTGGAGTCTGAAGTTTATTCTGATGTAAGGGCATATACTGAACGAATGGAAGAGACACTCCCTCCTCTCCCAGATTATGATGAGGTATTTGAAGATGATGAATGATTGGAGATACACTGATGAAAGAATGCAACTAAGGAGTGTTTGTTTAGGCATTCTTCTAAATAAGTATGGTGGAGTAAGGATTGAAGAAGCCTCCTACTCAACCAAAGATATTTACGAATGCGTTGATACCTGGGTCAGTCAAGGGAATAAAATCTCTCATGGTATCGAACCTTACTTTAAGACTTATTTTTCTAACACTACTTAATGTACGTTACACATAACAATTACGAAAGAGCTTTAAGACAATTTGGTACTCAAGTTGAATACATATGTGCAGCGGAGATGGCTGGTAAGATTGATTCAGAGGAAGCATACCAAAGAATCAAGACCCAACTTAAAGCAGTCAAGAAAGTTAGAAAGTCTGGTAGAACAGACGTATAATAAGAGTCATTCTGAATATCAAAACTCGATATTCTTTGTTTAATACCGTGAGTGGAAAGAACCCTAATGGATCAATCAGAACAGATGAAACCCGGAGCTAAACTGGTATCAGTTACACCTGATGCTGAAAAACATATAGCATACTGTGCTAGGGTGAGTAATCCAAACAACCAGGATAACGAAAAGTTTTCTGGTCTACTAAAGTATTGTATCAAGAATCAACACTGGAGTATCTTTGAACAGGCGTTCATGACTCTAGAGATAACTACCAACAGGGGTATCGCAGCACAGGTCTTGCGGCACCGTTCGTTCACTTTCCAGGAGTTTTCACAGAGGTATGCCTCTACAGACTTCCTAGGTGAGATTGAACTACCTGAACTACGTCGTCAGGATGATAAGAACAGACAGAATAGTATTGATGATCTCGATCCTGAGATTGTTGATAAACTTGAGAGACAGATGGTAACTCTCTTCAGTTCTGCCAACTCCCTGTATCAACAGATGTTGTCAGCAGGTGTGGCTAAGGAGTGTGCACGCTTTGTGTTACCTCTCGCAACACCAACTAGAATCTACATGACAGGATCAATTCGCAGTTGGGTACATTACATAGATCTGAGAGCCTCCAATGGAACTCAGAAAGAACATATGGATATTGCCAACAACTGTAAGAAGATCTTTATAGAACAGTTCCCATCTATTGCAGAAGCAATGGAATGGGTATAAATATACTCACTGAAAACGGATATTATGGCAAAGTATGATGTGGTCAACACAGATACTGGGGAAAGTAAGATCATAGACATCAGTGTTCATGAAATTACCCAGTGGTATGAAGATAATCCTGAATGGAAAAGGGATTGGTCTCAAGGAGCAGCACAATCTATAGGAATGGTTGGAGAAGTTTATGATAAACTTAAGAAGACACACCCCGGTTGGAATGATGTCCTCTATAAGGCATCCAAAGCTCCCAAATCAATTGTCAAACCTATTTGAATCACATGCCTAGAAAGAGTAAGTCCGGTATTGGCACGAACCCTGTTCCCTTTGGTACTAGTAACAGGGCAATGAAAAGAAAGAAGCCAATCAATTTAGATTACATTAAAAAGATTGATCCTCTTACTGAGAACCAACAGAAGTTCTTCGAAGAGTATGGAAAAGATCAGAACTTAGTTGCATATGGTGTGGCTGGTACAGGTAAAACTTTTATCACCCTTTACAATGCTCTTCTGGATGTCCTAGATCCTAAGACACCTTACGATAAGATCTATATCGTCAGGTCTCTTGTGGCTACCCGAGAGATTGGGTTCCTTCCTGGTGATCATGAAGATAAATCATCTTTGTATCAGATCCCATACAAGAACATGGTAAAATACATGTTCGAGATGCCAGATGACAACTCCTTTGAGATGTTGTATGCCAACCTCAAGGCACAAGGAACTATTAGTTTCTGGAGTACATCATTCATTCGTGGTACCACGTTTGATAATGCCATCTTGATCGTTGACGAGTTCCAGAACTTGAATTTTCACGAACTTGACAGTATCATTACTAGGGTAGGTGAGAGTTCTAAGATCTTCTTCTGTGGAGATGCCACTCAGTCTGACTTGACTAAGACAGCTGAGAAGAATGGTATTGTTGACTTCATGTCNATCATCAAGAACATGCCTTCGTTTGCTACGATTGAGTTCCAGGCAGAAGACATCTGTAGAAGTGGATTGGTTAAGGAATACATCATTGCAAAACTTGAATTAGGTCTTTAATGTTTACACATAGTGATGTACCTTTCGTTCCCATTGAACGAGAGACAATTGATGGAGTTCGTTACTATAAAGTATTTGGAACTGAAGAACTAGTAAAGATGCCTTCAATCACTTCGGTGATCAGTTGGAGAAATCGTGACAAGTTTAAAAAGTGGAGAGCAAAAGTTGGTGAGACTGTTGCTAACAACATCACTCGTAAGGCCACACATCGTGGTACTGATGCTCACACATTGATTGAAGAGTATCTGAATAACTCAGAGACTTTTTCTGATGTTCTTCCTTTATCTCAATACTTATTCAAACAGGCTAAACCTGAACTGAATAAGATTGATAACATCCTTTGCCAAGAGACGGCACTTTATAGTACTCATCTTGGTATTGCTGGTAGTGTTGATTGTATCGCTGAGTTTGATGGTGAGTTGGCAGTCATTGACTTTAAGACATCAGCTAAACCCAAACCACGGGCGTGGATTGAAGACTACTTTGTCCAGTGTGCAGCATACGCTTGTATGTTGTATGAGATGAAGGGTATAATGGTTAAGAAGTTTGTCATTATCATGACATGCGAAGACGGTGAATGTGTAGTCTATGAAGAACGAGACAAGAAGAAGTACATCAACCTTCTCTCCGAATATATTAGAGAGTTTGTTGAATCTAAATTACAGGAATATGCTTAATCCTGAAGAGAAGAAACTAAACGAAATCTTTGAGAGCAAGTTCTATTGTCCTCAGAGATTTGCCGAAGAGATCGAGAAGTTAGTTCACAACTCAAAGGAGATGAAGTATGTTGATGCTATCATTCACTTCTGTGAGGTGAACAGCTTAGATGTGGAGTCAGTTCCCAAACTGATATCCAAACCATTGAAAGAGAAGATCAAGGTGGAAGCCATGGAAAACAATCTTCTCAAGCGTACATCACATGCTAAACTCCCATTATGATTCCTAAAGTGACAGACTACGAAGTTTATAAAACATACCTTGGTATATCAAGACACTTTACAAGTGAGTCTTATGACTATCAAAAGTATCAAGGTAAAGTGAGATGTAGTCTGAATAGCTTTTACAAAAACAAACAGAGGTTCTGGTTTGAGAAACTCTCTAGGAAGTATGATGACCAGGAGATAAAAGAATTATTCATCTCCAACTATGCATTGTCTGATGATAACTCTAAGATCTGGATTGGCAACCTGGTAAGAGAAGGTGAGACTCTCTATCAGGAGTGGAAGAAACAACAACAGAGTATGAGTTATCTTTTCAGAGAGGAGTGTGAAAAGATATTTGATGGTAACAAGATTGATGATGTTTTTGATTGTTCCAAGGGTCACCCATTGATCCTGAAGAAACATCTCGGTAAGGAAGTCTCTCTTGAAACTCTGATCATCTGTGATAGAATACTCTCATATAAGAATAGGTTTGATGGTTCCCTCAAAGATCCTGTATGGGAGTCAGTGAGTATGAAGATGAAAAAGTACTCACCGTTTATGAATATAGATACATTTAAGTACAAAAAGATTTTAAAAGAAGTTGTATTAGGAAGATGAGTTTTTTCAATTCAGAGTTTGTTCAAGAAGAATTAAAAGAAATCTCTGATTTACAGGAAGAGATCTATGAGAAGATGTATGCCTTCTCTGATATGAATAAGGAAGATAAACTCTATCATGTGGAAGTATTGGAGAAACTTTTGACTAAACAAAGAATCCTGTACACTAGGATGAGTTTATCAGATGACCCTGAAGCAAAGAGCATGAAGGAAACTATCATGAGTCAGGCAGTGATGTTGGGATTTCCACCTAATACAGATATTTCATATGTGTTTGCTAACATGACAGGTATTATTACCAACATGAAGAAGGCAATTGCTGAAAGTTAGACTATAATAATACTGGGCTGGACGATCCCAAAGCTAAGTCACACAAGCCAAATACAAAACATACGAGGTATACAAATGGGTTTCGGAGACCTTAAAAAGCAGTCTTCTCTTGGTAGTCTTACTGCCAAACTCGTCAAAGAGGTAGAGAAGCAAAACGGAGGTGGCCAAGGCGGAGCTGATGAACGCCTATGGAAACCAGTTATGGATAAGAGTGGTAACGGTTATGCCGTCATTCGATTCCTCCCAGCACCTGATGGAGAAGATCTCCCTTGGGCAAAGATGTTCTCTCATGCCTTCCAAGGAAACGGTGGATGGTATATTGAGAACTCACTCACCACTATCGGACAGAAAGACCCTCTGGGTGAACTGAACCGTGAACTGTGGAACAGTGGTAATGATTCTGATAAGGACACAGTTCGTAAACAGAAACGTAAACTTTCTTTCTACGCCAACATTTATGTTGTCAAAGATCCTGCTAATCCTCAGAATGAGGGTGGAGTATTTCTCTACAAGTTCGGTAAGAAGATCTTTGATAAAGTCATGGAAGCAATGCAACCTGAGTTTGAAGATGAAGAGGCAATCAATCCCTTCGACTTCTGGCAAGGAGCAAACTTCAAACTGAAACTGAAGAAGGTTGCTGGTTATTGGAACTATGATTCCAGTGAGTTCGCAAACGTTGGTCCACTCTTGGATGACGATGATGCTATGGAAGCCATCTGGAAGAAAGAGTATTCACTTTCTGCCTTGGTTGCACCAGATCAATTCAAATCCTATGATGATCTGAAGAAGCGTCTTGATAATGTATTAGGTACAACTTCAACACGTCAAGCAGCACAAGAAACACAGTATGATAACTACCCAGCAACAGAACAGAAGCGAGTCACAGAAGAGGAGGTCATGCAGAAGCTTGAAGACTCTTATCAGGCAGCCAAGTCAACACCCACTGCTAGTGTCAGCAATACTAGTGACGGAGATGACGAGGAAGATCCTATGAGCTACTTCTCCAAGTTGGCTGATAGTTAAACCAAAATCAATTATTGATTTCATTTACCTAGGATAAAAAATCCTGGGTATTTTTTTGCCCTATTACTTTTTTTATTGATACAATCTGATGTTGTCACCACGGACAAGTGACCTACCAATATATTGAGTACTACCTTCCTTATATGGCATCAGTTGTCCGATCTCATTGAGAATCAAAGAGATGTAGTCTGGTCTAAGTAGATAGATATTTGTTTTATTTTCTTGTATCTGATCTTCATATACGAGATTGGATACTTCACCTGTAACATTAGTTGCAACTCTCTCAACACCATTATCAAAGTAAGTAATTGAGAAATCTTGAGGTACTTCTAATCCCTTCGGAAGAATTACATTCTTATTGGCATCAAGAACTTCTATTGTTTCATAGTGGTGGACACCATACATGTTGTCATAAGAACCATACTTGTTTAACAGATAGTTGTTGTATGAAACCTGATCAAGTGGCCACTCTGTCTGGAGATTGATAATGTTATTAGAAAGCATTACCAACCAATCAAGATTGGAATCCTTGTATACATTGTAAGCTACAGAGTCAGGTCTCTCTTGATTTTTGATGGTATATTTGTTAAACAATGTGAGATCACCAAAGATCTCATCAGACAACTTTACTCTCTTGAAGAGGTTCTTTGTCTTAACATAATCATTAATAAGTTTTGAATTAGGAAGACGACTTACATAGTCGAAATCTGGTACATGTTTGAANTAAGTTTTGCTAGCCATTAGAATCCAGTGCCTCCTT
>JGI24006J15134_10001897_pt1 | contig 11764 bp, 8 predicted proteins | sample LinPmetageLP53_FD_15134 | JGI IMG/M metagenome (IMG submission 15134) | reverse complement strand
AGCTGCTGGAGTAGTCGTTGAAGCATGGGGCAAGCCTCGCCCTGTTAAGCAGGAATGGATTGACGAAATATATTTGCAGTGTGACGAACAAGATGTGCGAATTGCCAAACAGCATTGGCTGACTCAGGAGGTGGCGTAATGGCAGGAGCAGCGACACTTACAGCAACTCAAATAGCAGTCGCGGGTCTTGCGGTGTCGGTTGCTGGCGTTGCTGTTTCGGCTTACGGGCAGAAACAGCAGGGCGATGCTACCAACATGATTGCCCAGCGAAACGCTCAAATTCAGATGCGCGACGCTCAACTAGCGAAGCAGAATGCTGAGTTTAACGCGAGGATTAACGAAAAGCAGACTGACCAGCGGCGACGACAGATGATAGCCAAGCAAGGAGCCAGAGGAGTAGTCGTCGCAGAAGGAACAAATTTAGTCGCCCTAGCAGAGCAAGAATTTATCGATGACTTAAACGCGCAGTTAATACGACGAGGCGGCGCTATCGAGTCTCAAGGATTGCAAGACCAGGCAGTACTCACTTCAGCAAGCGGAAGAGCCGCCAAATCAGCAGGCATGACAGGAGCTGGAGCAAGCTTGCTAACGGGTCTGGCAAAAACTGGTCAAAATTATCAGACACTAGACGCGCAGGGGGTATTTGGTTAATGAATTTAGATTTAAGCGTAATTCCGCAGAATCAAAAATCAGGACTACAGCAGACTAATCCTGGGGCATTTATTGCTGGCGCGCAAGGATTAATTAGGCTTGGGCAGGGTTTGCAGGATGCGGGTGACGCTGGAGCGAACTTTGCTTTAGCGGAGCAAAAGTTATTTAACGCTACGCACATGACACGCAGCGACACAACCAGGCAAGTTGAAGTAGATAAGTTGCGTGGTGCGCTGTTAAACCCACAATTATTTAATGCTCAAACTTATGAACAGCAATATAACAATGGCATAAAAAAGATTAATGAGGCTTTGGTTAAAAAAGCTCCTAATAGCCGTCTGAAAGCTTTGGTTGGAATGTCTGGCCTTGACTATCATGCTGGTCAGTCGCCCACTATTGCCAAGGAAGCGCGAGTATTTCGAGTCAAGCAGTTAATGTCAGATGGATTGCAGGATGTAAGGCAATTAAGAGCTTCTGAAATAGCACAGGATGATAGCCCTACTGGGTTACTGAGGCAGAAGGAAATTCAGGAAAGCATTAATACGGCTTTAGACAGGATGGTTGAAGGAAATATTATTGACCCCGTTGATGCCCAGAAAGAAAAGGATAAATTCTCGAAGGATCGTCAACAAGGGGCTTTGCGTAAAGCGTTGTACACGGCGAAAAGTGAAGAAGAGTACGAAGAGTTGCTAAGAACATCTAACTTTTTGGATGAGCAAGAGAAAGAAATATTTTTAGATAAATATAGAACTAAATCACTTGCCAGGGATAAATTTGCTATAGCGCAACAAGAGAGAGCTTGGAAATTAAGCGAGCGAGAGCGAACTTTGCGACATCGCAAGAATGATGCGGCTATTCTGTCACGGGCAAATGATCTTGACTCTGCTACACGGCCTACTGACCAGGAATTGGACGAAATGTTAGAGCAAGACCTAATTAGCGTGTCTGCGTTTAATTCAGTTTCGGCAGACATTTTAAATCCTCCAAAGCGAGCAATAGAGACAAACGGCGAGTCTTACCAGAAAGTGTTGAATGAAATTGAAAAACCTGAAAAAGATAGAACGATTGATGCGGCTGCGATTTGGGCGATAAAGGACATAGAAGATCCGGATAAGCGAACATTAATAAATATATTGAAGGGCATAGATGACAATGGAGTAAAAAAAGGGCGGCAGATTATGACTGATGTTATTGGTACGCCTGAAACATTTATTGCTCTGGAAAGACCTGGACTTATTGCTGAAGTCAAGACGTTAAAGAGAGAGTTTTATGATCGTGTGCAAGCTGGGGAAGACCCAGTAGAGGTTGCCAACGATATAACAGATAAATGGAAAAAAGCTTCTGACGTAACAAGCGATGTATCGCAAAATCGAATTGTACGCAAGGTTCTGAAGTTGCCATCAAAGTATAGGATTTATTCCGATACAAAAACTGGATTAAAATTTCCTGACACTTATGAGATAAATCTCCAAGCATCACAAGATTTTCAGAATGGAGATATTACTCGGCAGGAGTTCTTGGATATTACAGACAATACAAAGCTTTTAGAGGAAGTGTGGACACGCGAAGCGCAAGAGAAACATGGCGGGAGAAAAACGGCTGCAACTCAAAAGCGCGAGCGTAAGGAACGAAAAGAGCAGGAAAAAATTGCCGAAGAGCAGGCAGCTAAGAAGTTAGAAGAAGAAAAAAATAGTCTCTTTACTAAAGCTAAAGAAGCTACGAGTGAGGCGTTTGATTCGGCTAAAGACACTGCTAGTGATGCTGTAGAGAACGTCAAGAAGCTTGGGAACATACAACCTAATGAAATAGTTAAAGCGCTTGAGGATTTGTTAAACATGCAGATTCCAGAGGTTCCTGTGGATAATAGAAATCTTGGGGCGAGCAGGAAAATAGCAGAAAAGCTGCAAGCAAAAGAGCGGAAAGAAAAATCCCGTAAGCAGATTCCTGCAAGTCCAGAAGTTCCTGAAGTGCAAGAAAGCGAAGATTCAAACAGTTTTATTCCTGATGCGAAGGCAGACATATACAATTCGTTGCCAGACAATATAGAAAATATATCTTTGGCAAAACTTAAAAGCTACGCCAAGAATTTGGGATACAAGCTACGAAGATCGGAGCGTAAAAAATTAACCGCGTTACTTAAGAGCAAAGGTGTTAAGGGAGATGCCTTAAGGAAATTAGAAGAACAAATATCACTTGGTTTAACTAGGGATAATTAATGACAGAAAATAATAACGATTTTGGCGCAGAGACTGACGCGGCCCGATTGCAAGATCAGGCAAACGCTAGATTAATGTCTATTAAGGCAATGCAAGCTGAAGAACAATTAGCGCAGATCGACGAGACAGAAGACGTTAGTGAAGTGTCAGCGCCAATTCAGGATACAAATTTTTTTACGGATGTAGAGTTGCCTACTGGTGGCATGGTCATGCGCCCACAGAGCAAGGTGCTTCCGTCAGTGCCTGATGAGCCAGATCAGCCAGGTAGGCCGCAATTTAGTTTGGGCGACTATATGGACGATTTGCCTGGGACGCAAGCGCTAGGAGGTAGCCTTGATGGTGTAGCGCAATTATTTAATAGTCTCCAGGATGTAGGGAATTTTGTAACAGGGTCTGCGGATAGCGAAGATCAACTAGGTGACTTTGTGCCTCAACTTGCCGAAGGTAAAGGAGAAGGTTTTTACTCTGGGCTTAATAAACCACTGCGCGGATTTTCAGCTTTTATGACTGACTTCTATGGGGCTGGGAAGGTTACAAAGTTATTAGGTATTCTTAAAAAAGGCGGTGTCAAAAAGTCAATGTTAGATGGCATGATTGCTGACTTTACGGCCTTTGATCCAGATGAAGGGGATTTAAGCAATCTTATACAGCAGAATCCGACGCTCGCCAATCCTATTAATGCAATTTTCGCAACACGCAAAGAAGACCCTCGCGCAATCAATCGACTGCGTATGGCGATGGAGGGGCTTGGTATTGGAGGTGCTTTTGAAGGTTTTACAAAAATACTTCGCGTATATCGGGATAGGCGCTATGTCGATAAGTTAAAGAAATATCGGTCTGAGGGAAAGTTTAAAGATGAGCCTATGATTACGTTCCCTGACGAGGGAGCGTCGAGCAAGGCAAGAAAGAATCTGCGTGACCAAGCTCGCGACCCTAGCGCCAAAGCATTTAATGAGGGACGACTTGCAAATACAGAAGGTTTTCAAAAGGATATTAAGAAGCGTTTTGGAATCAACTGGCAGCGCATTGATTCGTCTGACGACATCAAACAAGTGTGGGCAAAGCTTCGCAAGATGGATGAAGATGAATTGTTTAAGTCTGCGACGGGGGAGCAAAGAGTAGATGTTGCTCGCGCAGCTAAAAAAGAAATTGGCGACGATTCGTCTAAAGCATTGTCCGACATTTTAGAAAAAAGTCCTGACGCAGCGACCAGGAAAGATCAGTTTATTGCAAGGATACTAGAGGCATCGTCTGCTAGAAATTTAACTGACCTGAGTAATCAGGTGCTTGATGGCTCTATTCCTCCAGAAGAATTGGAGCGAGCTGTATTAATGCACTTTCAGTTAGGTCGTAAAACTCAAGCTATCAAGGCTGATTCGTCTAGAAAATTAAGCGACCTGGCAGAGCCAGTAGATGCTCTTGGGCAGGCATCAAAAGCTTTTTCTGACGATGTGATGGGGCAGCTTGCTAAGTCTGGTATGAGCGGGAAGGACTTTGATGGCGGCAGATTAGCTGAGATGATTTCATCAATACCTACTGCATTAGGGCGTGAAAAGTTTTACGAGGATTTAGCGGGGCCAAGTGGATTAAAGATGGTACAGGAGTTATGGCTCAGTGCTTTATTGTCTGGGCCAAAAACTCATTTAACTAACATGACTTCAAATACGTTGGCTAACTTAAATGAATTTGTTTTTGAAAAGTTTCTTAGAGCAACGATGAGTTCAGTGCGACGAGCGCCATTAGATGAACGTACATTTTTTGGCGAAGTGCCTGCCGCCTTCTTTTCATTTAGGGAAACATTACGAGAAGCTACAAAGATGGCTGGCATAGTTTGGAAAGGACGCAAAACAAATTCAGTCAGTGTGGATGAGGCGTTGAGAGCAGAAGGCCAGCCAGGACTTGGTGGAGTTAAGTTGGAGGGGTTTAATGCCCCGACGGCTACCGTAGAAAATTTAAATAAATTGGTTCGTCGGAATCAGCGAAGATTCAAAATGGAAGAAGGGAACCTTACAGGCATTGATGAGGCTGGTTATTTTGCCAAGATGCTAGATGGAGCATTTCAGCTTTATCGCAATGTGGGGGGAGCTGCCTTAATGAGTTCTGATGCTTTTTTTAAAGCTTTGACTTATCGAATGCAAATTAATTCTTCTGCATATAAGGCTGGTAAATCCAAGGGATTAAAGGATATGGAGCTTGCCGAATTTATTATGCGCGAGCGAGAAAGTCCTAGTAAGTTTATTCAACTTGAAGCCCAGGACATGGCTGAATATCTTACCTTTACAAAGGCGCTAGGTGAAAGAGGTAAGGCTGTACAAGGAATGATTGAGGCAAATCCTGAGTTACGGTTTGTTTTACCATTTGTCAGAACACCTTTGAATTTAAATAAATATACGTTTGAGAGAATACCAGGATTAAATTTTTTGGTGAAAGAATCTCGCGAGGCCATTAAAAATGGTATGCGAGAAGGGGCAACCGCTGCCCAGAGAATGGAAATGGAAAAATCGGTAGCGCGACTAGCGATGGGGAGCTTAGTGGCATCGCAAGCTTGGGATATGGCGCAAAGTGGACAACTTACCGGCAGTGGCCCTGTAGGTTCTAATGCAAAGCAAGCGAGAGATGTTTTACGCGCAGCCAATATACAAGAAAACTCATTGGTAGCAATTGATGATAAAGGCAAACAACATTTTTATGGTATTGGCAGGGTAGATGGTTTTGGGACAATAATGACGCTGGTTGCTGATCTTCATGCGTTTAGCAAGGATGTAGATGAAGCTACTTTTGAAGAGGCTAGTTTGGCTCTAAGTATTGCTATTTCTCGACAATTGTTAAGCAAAACATGGGCTACAAACGCTCGCCAATTATTTGATGGTGTGCTTGCTCCAGAAAGTAACACTGGTGCTTATTGGAAAAACTTATTTGGAACGGTAGTGCCTCGCTTAGTTTCCCAGATGGGAGACTTTATTGATCCTACAGTTTTGGAAACTAGGACGCTGTTCGACCAGATTAAGAAAGGCTTGCCTAAAAAATTTGGCGAGCAAAAACTTGACATACTAGCAAAGCGTCAAAATAAGGATGGTTCGTTGTACGGGCTGTTATCGCCATTTGGGCATAAGCAAAGAAGCGACGATCCTCTGGCTAATGAGCTGGTGCGAATTGGTTTACCTTTAAATACTATAGATAATAAGGTGCAGCATCGCGGGGTTATGGTGGAGCTAACTGCGGCTCAAGAAAATTTTATTAAAAAACAAATTATTGACGAAAAAAAAGACCCTGTTACTAATTTAAGTTTTCGAGAAACAATGGAGCGTGTTATTAGCGGCAAGCCATTGCCTGGTGGGCGTGGGCAAATTAAAGTTCCTTATCATAAAGATAGAAAGGGTGAGAAAACGCCGCCTGATATTCAAGCTGTTATATGGCAAAAATATTACAACGCTTATAAGCAATTAGTGATGGAAAGCGTTGAGCTGCGTTCACAATTCCCTGAGTTAGTTGAAAAAATTGAGACACAACAAATTTTGAATATAGAAGAAAAATCGGGCCAACAAGTGCAGCGTCCACAAGGCGGCTTTAATTTACGAGGTAACAAATGACCATATCTACCACACGACGAACACGGCAATACAACGGGAACGCCTCGGCGACGGTTTTCGCCTATGACTTTAATATCCAGGCTGACTCAGAAATTGAAGTCTACCTCGGCACTCCTGTAGGCGCTCCGACATCTTGGGCGGTACAAACCCTCACAACCCATTATACAATTTCCAACGCAGGAGTTGCAGGCGGCGGNAATGTAACTTTTGGATCAGCTCCTCCATCTGGAACTGGCAACGTATTTATTCGCCGCGTTACTGCCAAGACTCAGGCAACGGACTACGTTGAAAATGATTCGTTCCCAAGTAGTTCCCATGAAAATGCGCTTGATAAATTAACGCAAGTCACGCAGGACATGCAGGAAGAGATTGACCGCTGTTTCAAATTAGGCAGCATCGTACCTGACGCGGGTGATACAGAAGCGTCAAGCGTAGTTGCGGATCGCAAGAACAAAGTATTTTCTTTTGACAACTCCGGCGACTTTAGCGTTACGAATGAAATAGGAAATGTTCAGGGTAATTGGGCAGCGAGTACCGCTTACGTTCTGCGTGATATTGTCAAGGATACGAATAACAATAATATTTATATTTGTATTGTAGCTCATACCTCTAGCGGGTCAGTGCCAATCAGCTCAAATACAGACGCGGCGAAATGGTCGTTATTAGTAGACGCGGCAAGTGCTACGACTTCGGCTGCGGCTTCTGCAAGCTCGGCTACCGCAGCCGCGTCCAGTGCGTCGAGTGCCAGTTCATCTGCTAGTACCGCTACGGCGCAAGCTGTAATCGCTACGGCTAAAGCCGTTTTAACAGCTTCGGATGCAACGGATACAGCCGCAGATTTAGTTGAGACAGCAGCAGACGTAGTGTTGGCGGAAGCCGCACAGGTGGCTGCGGTAGCGGCAACGGGCGCATCCGCTTTTAAATTTACATTTGATAACTCTACAACGATGGCAGACCCTGGCACGGGAGAAATCCGTTTTAATCACGGCACAGTCGGTAGTGTGACTGCCATTGCTTTTGATGCGGTATCGGCTGATACCTCTAATCCTGATGTGAGTGATTTCATAGCTTCATGGGATGATGGCAATAATTCAACGCATGAGGGTTACATTACTTTCAGAAAGTCAGGCACACCCGCAACTTACGCAGTCTTTTCTTTGACGGGTAGCGTTACAGATAACACGGGCTGGTTGCAAGCGGCAGTCACCCATAGTTCCTCAAACGGCACTTGGTCTAACGCCGATACGATGTATATATCGTTTACTCGCTCTGGCCAAAAAGGCGATACGGGCAGCACTGGAAGCACTGGCTCGACAGGCTCCACTGGCAGCACGGGTGCGCGTGGTTCGGATGCTGGTTTGGACATGACGTTTGAATCAACAACTACAGACACGGATCAAGGGGTGGGCAAGGTCTGGTTTAACCACGGGACTTTGAGTTCAGCCAGCGTTCTTTATATGGATGACGTTGATGCTAACTCTGCCAATATAAATTCTTATGTTGATTCCTGGGACGATTCCACAACAACGGCTTTGCGTGGCACAATCAAAGTTACCCAGCAAGCATCGTCAGCGGTCTTTGCAATTTACAATGTGACAGGAGCCGTTACATCGGCCTCTACATATAGCAAAGTGGCGGTGACGTATGTCACGGGAGCCGGTAGTTTTTCAGATGGAGATGCGTGTAATGTTGATTTTTCACGCACAGGCAATACCGGCAGTGCCGGGAGTTCAACCCCTGCCGACAATGTGTTCCGCATCCAAGACAATTCTGACAACACTAAACAGATTGCCTTTGAAGCATCGGGAATTTCTGGGAGTACAACAAGAACGATTACCGTGCCTAATGCCGATTTGACTCTGGTTGGGACAACGACAACGGACACGCTGACTAACAAAACATTAACTACCCCCGCTGTTACGAATCTAACAGGAACTTTAAATTCTCCTACGGGAACAATAGGAGCAATGACTTTCGGTGGTGCGGTCACAGGTGGTGACCAAATAGTATCTGCCATTAACCTTAAAGATTATGGTGAAGTAACAAATGCTCTAGGTGACTTAGGTGGTGGTACAGATGCCATTGATTTAAATGCAGGCAACTCCGTAAGTGCCCAAGTATCCACAGGAACACAAACTTTTACTTTTACCAATCCAACTGCATCCGATGAAGGTTGTGGATTTACTTTGGTTCTAACCAATGGTGGTAGTCAAACAGTAAACTGGCCCGCATCAGTAGACTGGCCTGATGGGACTGCCCCCGAATTAACTGCATCAGGAGTTGATATATTAACTTTTTGGTCGATAGATGGTGGCACGATTTGGCATGGTATGGCAGCTTCTACAGATAGCAAAAGCCCATCTTAATTAAGTAAAGGATAATATAAATGCCAAATACAAGAAGAATGATGATGGCAGCGGCGGGTGCTGGTGGTGGTTCTCCTCTCTGGTATGGAGGTCGTGGTCTTTTTTTGGGTGGAGATACTGTTAACACAATTGACTACATAACAATAGCTTCTACAGGTAATGCAAGTGATTTTGGTGATTTAACAGGCACACGTTATTACATATCTTCTTGTTCAGGTGGGGGTCGAGGCTTGACAGGGGGTGGTTCAGGATACGGGGATGGCAATGAAATAGACTATGTAACAATAGCCTCTACTGGCAATGCCACTGATTTTGGTGATTTGACAGGGTATAGGAGTCTAGGTACTGCAAGCGCTTCTGACGGAGTTCGTGGTTTGTGGATGGGTGCGGATAATGGTTGGACAGGCAGTAATATTATCGACTATGTAACCATAGCTACTACTGGTAATGCCACTGACTTTGGTGATTTAGCGGGGAATATCATGGCTAGTGGAGCAAGTAATGATGCAACAAGGGCTGTAAGAGCAGGGGGGGCAACAGTTTTCTCAGGCAAAGATGTTATGGAGTATGTCACGATACAAACGACAGGGAATGCGACTGACTTTGGTGACTTGGTATCTGCCCGTTACGGTGTAGTAGGACTTTCAGGAGAGGCACGGGGTGTATACAGCGGTGCTTGGAATGCTGGAGATAACACCGCTATGGATTACATCACAATAGCGTCTACAGGTAATGCGACTGACTTTGGTAATTTAACAGTCGGGCGTAGTATTGCAGGTTCTGGCTCTAATCTTACCAGAGGGGTATTTGGTGGTGGTATTGTTTCGGGAGACTCAAATGTCATAGATTATATCACAATAGCGAGTACTGGTAATGCCACTGACTTTGGTGATTTAACTGATGACAGACGGGGTTTATCTGGCTTAGCAGGGGATTAATATGACTAACACGAAAAAGGTAATTCAATTAGACGAAGTGAAAGACCAGCGAAGTGAATACAAGGGTCTTCAATCACTACAAAAATCAGTAGGTGGTTTATCTACGATCACAGATGAGAAGTTAGCGATTATTGCTTCTAAGATGTCTGAGATTGATAGAGCAAACCACACAGTAGGTCGTTCACAAACTCAAACAACAAACCAATTAATGTCATTGACAATGATGACAGACAGCCCTTACCGAATGATGCGTCAATGCTTATCACAGATTGAGAAGAAGCGTTCCGCATTAGAAGAATCTTACTTCAAGATGAAGAAGAAAGCTATCTCGATTAAAGAATGGTATGCGAAAGGTGACGAAATGTCTGTCCTTAAAGCACAGGAAGCGGAAGCAAGAGCTTTTCGACAGAAAGATTATATTGATGGGGCTTTAAAAGAAATTGCGACTTTTCAATGTGCTTATGATGAAATCAGAGAAAGCCATAACATTCCAGAAAAATGGGATGAGCGTGATGCTGAGATAGCTGAGATTGACCATCATATCAAGCAAGCTTTCAGACAGGCGCATAGAGATGTCGTTCAAACTGGGAGTATCACAGGTGGCAATATGGAGTACTTAGAACAGTATGGTATTCATATTCAGACGGCTACTAAGATTATCAGAGACTATGCTGCTAGTGAAGAGGCGATGATTGCGGAGGGCAAGATGCCGACAGTACAACATCTATATGCTTTCTTAGATAGAATGGCGTTGGAATTTAATGATTCACATAAGCTGGTAATGAAGCGGATTGGAATTAAAGATTTAATCAAAGAAGACTTCCTATATTTGGAGAATAAAAATGGGTAGATACGCACTTGTGGAAGATGGGGCAGTGACTCAAGTAGGGAGTTTGCCGAAAAGCTGGAGAAATGTTTCAGGACTGCATTTAGCGTCTGACACAGAACTTAAAGAAAAAGGGTGGTTACCTTTCACTGAAACAGTTGTTGAGATATCTAAATACGAAGTGAAGGATGGAACTAAGTTTGTAGTTGGTTCAGATGGCGTGGTTGGGGAAGAGCAAAAGCGTGACATGACTAACGATGAGAAAACAGCTAAAGATGCAGATGACGCGGTGGCCTACAAACATTTTAGAAAAATGAAGTATGACGAATTGAACCAGTTTGATCTTCAGTATCAAGATAAAATTAATTTAACTGACAAATGGGGTGAAGCAATTGAAGCAATTAAAAAAGCTTATCCAAAACCTGAATAAATGATTAGATTTTATTTAATGCTATCCATAATTTTAGGCAGCTTTATCTTCTGGGCATATTATTTTATGTTCACTCTCAATAAAAGCCTTTACCAGTAAAATTATATGGAAAAGATTTTAGAAAATTTATGGGTGCTATTTATAGGGATAGGCTCGTGGATGGTCAACCGCCTTAGTTCTAAGCTTGACGAACTGGAGAAAGGGAAGGCCAGTGTAGATGATCTTGCCAGCATTCGGAAAGGTCTGGGCGAATTGGATCGGCGCGTCGACACAATAGATCATTCAACGCAGCTTCGGCTAGTTCCCAGAAATGAGATAAAAGGAGATTTTATTTTGCTTCACCAAAGATGTAATGATTTGTCTGAGCGACTTTGCCAAAAAGAAGACCGGATCAAAACAATTAGAGTAAACGACAAAGAAAAGAAAGGCTGATCATTTTGGATAAAATAAACGAAGTCATGCTGGCAATCACTAGCGGATTAGTAGCTATTGGCGTGTGGTTTTTTAAACGCATATTCAAAAGTATTGACATCGCCCATGAAAGGATCGACAAATTGGAGTCTACGAATGTAGATCGTAAATACTTGGAGACTCAGCTTGCTCCTATTCGCCAAGACTTAAATATCATCACTCAGCATCTTCTGGATCGAAAGTAATCCTTGGCCCAGCGTTGCCCCCAGGGTCGCCAATAATCTCATCCAATTGCAAGTAATTAAGTAGCGTGTACATAGCTTCTTCAAAGCCGTG
>JGI24006J15134_10001896_pt1 | contig 11767 bp, 8 predicted proteins | sample LinPmetageLP53_FD_15134 | JGI IMG/M metagenome (IMG submission 15134) | reverse complement strand
TATCGTTGTCCTATCTGTAAAAAAACATGGAGGTATTATTCTATGCCTAAGGGAAAAGTTCCTTTAAGGGAATTTCTTGGGAGTAGATTACCTATGGAGGAAAAGGAATGTCCAGAAGAATTAAAATGCAAAAAATAGTGCTCGGTGCTCAGCTTCCGAGAATTGGTGCTCAGGATGTGGGCTGGTGAGATGTCCTTCTTGTGGCTGGTCAAACACTTTAAAAAATTACCCTAGAAAAATTAAACAGCTTGAGGGTTTAATGAACCCCTTGATTGTAGATAACTTAAGTAAGTTATTCTTAAATTCTTTAGACGACTTAACTTCTTACACCCTCTTAAAAGCTTGTGAAGAATTAGAAGATAAAGTTCTAGAACATTGTATAAATATATGGGAAAGAAGAAGATTGAATGAAAAAGGATTTGATGTTTATTACTTTATTGGTATATTAAGAAATGAAAACAAGAAATTTGAGAATAAAATTACTCTTGAAAAAAACAAACTAGAACAACTACCTCCGTCTATTGATTAAGGTAGTACAGCTTTATGGACAGAATATAAAATAATAAAAATTAAACATGAAAGGAATACTATCCCTTGTTTAGTTTGTAAATGTTTTAATATTGGTTTGGCGACTCTGTCCATAAAAAATTAAAGGAAGTCGAATGCAAGAAAAAAACCTAGAAGTATCAAAAATGTATAGTGGTATGTCCGAAAGAGAAGTCTTAGGAAGTATCATATTAGATGAATCAAAGATTACGCAAGTAATACAATACCTACCAAGCATACAAGTCTTTTATATGGAGGACCACCAAAAGATATGGTCTGCTATATATAATCTATTTAAAAATAACAAAACAATAGATGTGAGCACTTTAGCTAATTATTTAGGTGAGAAAGGATTTAAGTTAACTTATTATCTTACAGGTCTTACTGAAAATATTGTATCTAAAAACAATATAGAGACACATGCTAAGGTTGTTTATGATTTATATATACGAAGAGAGCTATGGAATAGGCTATATAAGTTCCAAGAAAGGATTAAAAACGAGAGTTCTTACAAAGAGGTAGACACTGATATAAGTTTATTAGGAAAGATAGCAGAATCGTTTAATGACATGTTATCTATAAAAGATAAAAGCCTTGAATGTGTAACCTCTGAAATGGAAGAAGAAATATTTGCTCAAAAAAATCTTGTTCAAACAGGTATTAGCTTAGTAGATAGAGCTATTGTTGGTATGACAAAAGGTGAAATTTCAATCATTGCTGGTAGACCTGGGAATGGAAAGAGCACTTTAGCTTTTAACCTAGTAAGAAATATGATATTAGATGGTAAAACAGTAATGCTAGTGAGTAGAGAAATGCCTAAGGTAGAAATTATTAAAAAGTTTGTTGCTATGCATACGAATGTAAAGAACAAAGAGATGAGAGGTAATGCAAGTGCTCACAAAGAAGAAATTAAAAAAGGTTTAGATTTTATTAAAAAACATTACAAATCGCTTTACTTATTTGATAACTTAAGAAGTCTAGATGATTCAATAAATGAGGCTAAAAAGATAAGACCTGATGTTATTATTGATGACCATGTAGGTTTTATTGAGTTTCCTCATTTCGACAACAGAGATACAAGACACCGTATCGCAGAAATCACAAGAAGATACAAGTGGTTAGCCAAAGAAATTGATTGTTCTGTAATATTAGTCTCTCAACTAAACAGAAATATCGAGCATCGTGTAGATAAGATTCCTAGACTCAGTGATTTAGCTGAGTCAGGAAATCTTGAGCAAGATGCAGAAATCGTTATCTTCTCTTATTACCCTTATGTATATGAATATGATAATGCTGAGCACGGACAATTTGGTATACAAACTATTGTAGCAAAAAATAGATACGGAACGACATGTAAGTTTGATTTAGGGTATCATGGAGATAGTGCTACTATTTGTGATAGTCCTGCAGAGGCGAGAGCAAAGCAAGAGGGAAGAGAAGTTACTACTGAAGAAGTTATTGAAAGTCTTTTTTAAGGCTTTAGTTGTGCACTATTTATAATATAAAGATATTCTTGGTAGTTTTGTTTCCATAATTTTTCCATATCTTTGATTTCTTTTCTTTGTTCTTTTGTGAGTCTACTTAAAAAATCTTCTTTATCAGAAATATCTTTACCTCCCGATAATTTAGTTGATAAAGTAATAGGTCTAGTGTCTTTTAAATACTCAACTATAATTTTTCTAGCATAAAAATAAGCATCTTCTTTGCTTACCCTACCTCTATTTGATGACTCGTATTGATACTGAACATATCTTAAAGCTGCCTCATAGTTTGCAAGTTTTTTCTTTCCAGGTAAGTCAGAATAAATAGTAGCTTGTAGCTGTTTATACATAGTAGTTTTTGTAACACCTTGATTAAAAGAAGACATTGATACTTTATTGTTAATATCTCTTTTATATTCTCTTTGTTTATTTCTTATTTGTTCATATCTATTGTAGTCTATTTTAGTAATATTACTTTGTATAGCTTTTACAATAAAATTCATACCTGGAATTGATTTTGCAATATCTCTACCTGCTGATTTTAATATTGCTTTTTGAACACCATAACCTTGTGCTCCTTCTGGAATTGCAGCTGATTCTTTCACTAAATTAGATATGGTTTCATATATTCCTAAAGGCATACTTACAATCGCAGGAGTTACAGCTCCACCTCTTTGTCCAGAAATAATATTACTAGCAAGACCTGCTCCCTCTGCTGTCATAAAATACCCCATTAATCTTTCCATAGGTATATAGTTTCCTTCGTCTTTAAAAACCTCTGGGTCTGTATTAAATAAATTAAAAAGTGTGTGCTCAAGAGCAGCACCTGCTGCCATAGTACCTGCTATATATCTTCCCATAGGAGCAATTTCATTATTATCAATAAGTGGTCTATATGCATTTTTATATATATTTTCTTGAATACGATAAGCAATTCTGTAAAACAATGTAAATGGCTTAACATATTTATTACCCATAATTTTAGGCATAAATACAGGGTCTGCTAAACCTTGAGTTGATGAGTGAGCCATAAAGTATATTTTATCTAAAGCTTTTTGACTAAAATTTCCTCTTTGAATAGCATCTATTACTTGTTCATCGGATAACTCTAAAGACTCACCCAAAATTCTTCTTGCTACTGACTTTTCTATGTTCATCATTTTTGTAGGTTTATTTCTGAGCACTCTAAGTGCATCTTGAGCTACCATATCTCCCGTAGAAACAGCAACAAGCCTGTTTAAATACTCTGCTCTTTCCATTAGATATGTAAGTTTTTGTTTATATCCTGTTTTAGGAACTAAAGCAGTTTCTAGTAAAGCTTGAGATGCTCCAAGAGCACCACTTTCTCTAGCCTTTTTAAAAGCAGCCTTTTGAAATCTTGGATTACTACCTATTTGATACCATGTTTTTAATAAAGGAACAAATCCATAAGTTGAAGCCAACTGAACATTACCTAATAATAAATTTTTCATTGCAGAAATAGGACTACTTAATCCTAAAGCAGCAGTTGTAGATACTAAACTATTTGAAAGAGCACCAGTTAATTCATCATAACCATTTCCATGTAATATAAAATCTAAATCTTCAGAAAGTTCTTTTTTAATATAAGCTTTAGCTCTTCTGTCTGAGCCCATCTCACTCTCTATCTGTCTCCATCTCTTTGTTAAATTTTCAGAAAATTCGGTGCTCCCAGGTCTTTTAAATGCTCCTGTATGACCAAAATATTGAGTAGAAGCAGTAATATTAGCTGCTCTACTACCATATCTATCCATACTTTTAGCGTAATCAGGCTCATAAAAATCTACTACTTTGCCTATTTTTTTCTTACCAATCATGTCACCAGCTTTTAAATTCATATTTTTTACACCATCAATAATATTTCCTTCTGTGTCTACATAATATTTAGGAGGAAACTTACCCATACGACTATATTGTGCTCCAAACATACCTTTTTGTTGAGTTGCAGTTGTTATGCTTTCATATATTTCTTCAGCTAATTCCAACCTTTTCTTTTGACTAACTTTTCCGACAGAATATATACCGTTTTTAATAAATCTTTCGTCATTAGCTAATATGTGGTTGATTAAAACAAGAGAGTTATCTCCCTCTGCTCTAAATAGTTTTGCAGCCTCATCTGTTAAAGTTAAACTAACAAAATCTTCTACTTTAGTAATAGGTCTATATTCATATCTTCCTGTTACTTTACCAGCTTTGTTTTTATAAGAAGGATTCCATACTTTTTCTTTTACTCCAGCTTTTTTCATCATAGCAAACATGTCGTTCATATATTTTTTGTGGGCATCTACCATTAACAACATTGCATTGTGCTCTTTTTTTGATAACTCAGGTCTTAGACCTTTAAAAGATGCTCTTTTGTCAATAAAATACAATAAGTTTTTATCTAATTTGTCTATACTTTCAGTGCTTAATTTTTTTGTAACAAGTCTTTGACTTTCTCTCATAGCTTCATAAGCACCTTTAAGCTTGTCACGATATACAACCATATTTGTAAGGTCGTTTTTAATTTTAAGAAGACCTGAACTACCTAAAATCTTACCCAATCTTCCATACTTAGTATTTATAGGTAATATAAAATCTGTTCCTATTTGTTTCCAGTCTGTAAAATCAATCATTTTTTGTTGCAACCAATTTGGATTGGTAATGTTTTGACCAAACAAGGTAGCTTGATTTTCTAGTTTAAATTTTACTCTTAAATTCCTATCTGCTTTTAACAAAGATGCATAAGTTTCTAACTGTTTTATGCTCATTTGTTTCATAGAATTAACACCGAATAAAGAAGTTTTTAATGCTTCATGTGCTTGATTTTTTTTAGTAGAACCAATAACACTTTTTAAACCTTGTGCTACTTCTAATTCTTGTGCTACTCTTATAAGCTGTATTTTTTCCATTGTATTTGTAGTAAAAACAAGATTTTTACGAGCAGAATATTCCATTACTTCGTCTACTTTTTTAAACTTAAATGCTTTTGATAACAAAGGATTTTTAATAGAAGAAGCATCTCCTTGTGCATTCCAATGTATCGCTAATTTAGAACTATTTTTACTTGGAGCTGTAGCCATATACCAACCTTGTTTTTGTGCTTCAGCTTGTGAACCAAACTTCCAATCTAATTTTTGATAAGTTACAGAATCTATCTCATTGCCTTTTGTTCCTTTTATTCTTGCAATATTTAACAATCCTTTTTGAGTAACAACTGTTTCTTGACCCATAAGTTTTGCTATGTCTATTGCATCTCTCTCTGCTAAGTCCTTGACAATAATTCTCATTCCGTTTACACCATCTGCAAGTTTACCATCTAATGACATCATATTATTGCTATCATAACCTCTAGCTAATAACTCTCTTACAACTTTTTCATTAGCAGTTTCTCCTATAAGAGTTCCAGCTCCTCTATGACCAGGATTACTTCCTGTTATAATTCCAAATTTTCCCTTTTCTATAAGATTTTTTATATCTTTTTGACTTTTAAACCAAGAATGTCTTACAAGGTCTCCGTCTTTATTTTGTAAATTATTTAATACTTCCTGAACTTTATTTTCATCAGCTTGTTTATATTTAGCTCCTAATCTTTCTCCTGCTTTGTTTTTTTTACCAAGAGTGAATGTATCAAAATCTTCTATAATACCTTTATTTTTTATTGTATCGCTTTTACCTTGAAATGTGTCATACTCTATTTTTAACTTTCCACTTTCGTCATCTATAAATACTTTCTTTACTTTAGCTCTAGTTCCTTGTTTTGAAAAAGCTCCACCTTTATAACTATAAAAATCTATTCCTTTAAATTGTTCATCTACCATTTCAATAACATTTTTATTTAATAAAGCTTCTGATATACCAGCATAGGTAGATAATTGTTTTTCGTCAGTAATTCCAACTCTTTCCATAGCTCTAATAGCATCTTGTTTAGCAACTGTTAAAGAAGCTCCACCAAAAAATTTACCTAACATAGCTGTTAGAACCCCTGTAGCAATCCTAGTTCCTACTTCTGCACCTTCTGTTTCAAACTGGTCAGGTTGAGCTAACATAGCACCAGCTCCAAAATACATACCTACCTCAGAAAAAGCAGTCTTTTTTAAATCTTCAGAGCTTTCTTTTTTTAATATTTCTTTTGTAGTTTTTAAACCTAAAGCTTTTTTAGGTTTATTTAATATTCCTTTTGTTATAGCATTTCCTGCTTTTCTATATCTCATAGCAGGAGCTAAGGCAAATAATGAACCAGCTACTATATCTTGACCAAACATAGCTGCTCTTTCTTTTAAAGAAGCATCTTCTTCTACCGTTAGTTGCCCTGTCATACCCCATATTGCTGCCTCTCGCTTCATTTCTCTACCTATGGTATACCTTCTAGCAGCTGAGACTCCTTCTTCGTCTACAAGCCTGAAAAATTTATCTATGTGGGCTTTTTTAGGTCCATTAAAACCAATATTTTTTATCAAGTTTGGATTTTTTACACCTATACCAGCAACAGATATAGCTTCTGCTAGTGCTTCTTGTTTGGCAAGTTTTTCTGTTTTTGTTACTGCCTTTAAAGCTTTAGCTGCTTTATACATATCAGAACCTTTTTTTAACTTACTTCCAGTAGAAGCTAACATAGCTATACCACCGAGTCCACCAGTAGCGACAGTAGCTAAAACAGTCCAACCAAAAAATCCTACACCTTGACCTAATGCTTTTCCAATTTTTGCATTTACTGAAAGTTTATCTGAATCAAGATTAGGGTTGTCATACATCATTCCAAAAGTAAGCTCATCTCCTAAGCTACCAAAGAATGCCTCCATACCAGACATAGATTCTGGTTTTGCGTAACTTTCATATTCTGGTCCTGAAAGTTTAGACATATCAAATCTAGATATATCAACACTACGAGTATTTGGGTCAGGAATACTAAGAGAAGGATTGGAAATTCTAGATAAATCAAACCTAGATATATCTACTTTTTTAGTAGGGTCAGTCATGTTTTAAATAACTTTTTCTATTAAATCTGTTGTAAGAAGTATTTGAAATAGCTCTTCATCTGTTGGTGGATTTAAGTCATCTGCAAATTGATTTCTTACGTTCTCTATTACTTCGTTAATATCTTTACCTTTATTTGCTCTATTTTGTGTTACTTTATAACCAGCATATAAATTAGGTTTTAACTCTCCTAAAAATCCCATTTGTTTTGTCGTTTTTTCAGCTAAAAATTTACCAAAAGGACGAAACAATGGGTGTTCGTTTCTATAAGCAGTACCACCTAATTGTTCTAAAAGTTTATAACCATTTTGCAAATCTTGTGCTGTTAAAGATGCATCTTTAGGAAACAGTTGTTTTAAAACTTGTGCTTTAATTGTTTCGCTAACACCAGGGGTTGTTAATGTTTGAATATATCTTTCAGCTTGAGCTGGGTCTTTTTCAAAAATTGATACCATATCTTTTACAGCAAGTTCCGTTTTATTTTCATCTAAATCTGTTTCTAGTCCTAATAAAAGTGAGTCAAATCTTGGTCCTTGATAAGGATTAGAACTTGTCTGAAGTCTAAATTCTTGTAATTTAGTTTCTTTTTCTTCTTCAGTATAAGTATTTCCTGCACCGTCTCTACCTGTTTTTATAATCTTTTCTAAGTCTTTATATTGATTATTATACGATGTAGTATTATCTATTTGTGACTGAGCACCTGTAACACCAGCATTTTTAATTTGAGCACCTACATCGCTATTTGTATTATAGTTACTATAAGCTGCTTTTCTAGCAATAGGGTCTGAAATATTCCCTAAGCTTTGTAGTATTTCACTATCTAAAGCTATGTTATATCTTTTTTCTTCTTTTATATTTTTCTGTACTTCCATTTCCAGTACATCATTATATCTTTTTTCTTCTTTTGCTGATTCTTCATTAGCAATATGAATTTGTGCTAGAGCACCAGGAAGTTGATTCATTAAATTGTTAACATCTCCTTTGCTTCCACTTAAAGCTGCACCTAAAGCTATAATATTATCTAATTTTGCCATTTTTATTCTTCCTCGTCTGGTTTAAACATATCTGTTAATTTTGCTAGAGTCAACATATCTCCTCTTTGTTGACCTACTAATCCTGTGTAGTACTGTCTTGCAGCACCTATTTTATCTACAATACTTTGGTTAACATCATATAAACCTTTAGAAAATGATTTATTTAATGTATCTCCTGTTATATCAGCTCGTTCACTAATATCTTTAAACATATTTCTACCACTAACAAAACCTCTTTTTGATTGCAATCCTCTTGCTTGTTCATATCCCGTAAATAAAGAGTTTTGTATTTTTTCTCTACCTATACCTCTACTCTGTTCTAAAAATCCTCTCTGCTCTTGAGCATACTCTTCGTATAATTTATAATCTTGTTTAGTAGCATCATATAATTCTGAATCTATAGGACTTACAAACTGTTCATACTGGGATAATGTTTCATCATCTACATCTGGAAAATATCCTTTTAATAAATCTTTAGTAGACATTCCTTCTTGAGAATTACTTGCGTCAAATGTATTGGTTTGAGTTATTGGAGTAGGAGATGATTGACCATAGTCTCCAATTTCATTATTACCATAATTATAGTCGTAAGCATTGGGTTGGTCAAATTGACCATAATCAAATCCAGTATCTGCAAACTGACCACGTGCAGGTTGGACTCTATTTCCAGAACCAATTCCTGTACTATTCATTTTCATAATACTATTAGGGTTGTATAAACTATTGTATGCCATAAGGGTATAACCTATTTTCCTCTGTTTTATATTTTGTCATTCTACTTAATGGATTTTGTATTATCTCATCAAAAACATTTTGTAACTCAGGAGCAAATGTAGGTTCAGCTTTGTCTACTATTGGTTCTCCATATTCTTCAATAATTTTTTGTATTTTTTTAAAAGTGGGATTTAAACTTTGGTCTCCTCTGTATTTCCATTTACCATTAGGGTCGTACCAATCAGGCATTATTTGAACTGCTCCTGCAGCTCCTACTGAATTTACTTTATCAGGACCAAATGTATTTTCAAACTTTTTTATGTGAGGTAAAATTTGTTCATAAGTGACATTTTTATTATTAACGACTCCTTCAAACCAAGGATTATCTTCTTTAAATGATTTTATTACTTTGTTTTTAGTTTCCCACTGTCCTAATCCTAAATCGTTGTAAATTACAGAACCCATTTCTACATTAGTCTTTTCATCTAAAACAGCTTCAGGAACATTATACTTTTCAATTAATTTATCATTTGATAATAATTTTTCTACTGGGTCTCCAGCTAAATTTTTTAAATCTTCTGTTTTTATATATGGTTCAAGTTGTTTATACATATCATCTACATTTATAATACCTCTTTCTTCTGGAGTTCTAGTAGGAGTATTAACAAAAGCATTATTTGAATATCCATAACTTGGGTCAGTTTGGTTTGGACCGTCAATTAAATTCATTCTACCAGTACCAGATAAACTATTTTCATATACTTGTGTATTTAATTTTTTTATTTGTGATTCCCAGTTTATTGGCGTACCATCTCCTACTGCTTCTGCAATAACTTTATCTCCTACTTTATCTCCTACTTTTAAATCCATAGCATTTTCAGCATCAACAGCTTCCCAAATAACAGCACCATCTTTATCAAAAAAGTATCTTTGATTAGTTCCAGCTTCATTAAAACCAATATTTTCTAAAGTTTCCATTCTTTCTTTATCAATACCACCAGGCATAATAGTGCTTATAGAATCTTTTATATATTGTTTAAAGCTTAAATCACCATCACTATATAACTTGCTTAAACTTCTTCCATCTCCATCTTTAGGAACAAATTCTCCTGCTTTAGCAAAAGAATATCCTGTAACAAAATCCATAACAAAATTCATTCCTAATTGCGTATCAAAAGATTTATTAATTTCATTTATAGCTTGGTTAAAATCTTCAGCTTTTTTTTCAAGTTCTTTTCTACTGTTAGCATAAAATACACCACCAGGAACAAAAGCAGAATCTATTTTTGTTTTAATATCTCCACCTCTACCAATTTTACCACCTACAGCACCACCAATAGCAGTAAAAGCTGCTTTTCCTAACTTAGGTGATTTAGTAGCAACACCTACAGCTGTTCCTACAACAGCACCTATTAATCTACCTATTCCACCTCTTCTTTGTTTTCTTTTGTATTTGGCTTCAGCTTGTTTAGATAATGATTCTAACTCTATTAAAGCAGATTTTAAATCTACAGATTCTTGCGTAGCTGTTAAACCCATATCTAGGTTTGCTAAGCCACGATTATTAGCATTTCTAGCTTTAGCTGCTGATAATCCTAATGCTGATTGTTGTGATGCTGAGAAGTTTATTGCCATAATTTAATTATCCTCACTAATTTATTAAAGTTTAACCCTTCATTTCTACTATAAATCATTATTACCTTCCTACATATCCAGCTACATCACATGCTCTACCTGAACCTGCATTTGTGTAGAATGTTAACTTCATTCCTATATTGGTAGTATTACCACCATATCCATCACCACCATCAACTGCATCAAGCCAAGATGTTAAATATCCTTGCACTATTGTATACTGTGTTCCTGAAGTACCTAAGTCGTCAGGAAAAGCATAGGGAACAAATGGGTTTGCATGATATACATCTGTACTATTATTATGTGAATCACCTACTGCATCAGCTGGAAAATTATCTACACTACTTTCTTCTCTTAATACAGTTAAAGTGTTAGAGCTTACACCTGTTACTCTCATAATTTCATTATTAACTTGTATATATTGTTGTGCAGTAAATTGACTTCCATCAGTTACATCTATTGCTGTTTCGCTATTATTAACACCTTCTGCAAGGTTTGCAGTACTATCAGTCTTTGTTGTAAGTAAATTACCACCTGTACCAGACCTAAGTCCATTCAAGCTTAAATTTACAAAAGTTTCAGTTGATACAGCACCACCTGGAACAGTATTTGAAACTCCACAAGCATGTGCCAAATCAGACATACCTATATTAGTTGCTGGTACTACTGGTAAAGCCATACTATCCCTTTATCTTTTTATATTCAACGATGTCTGCTTTTAATTCAACTACTCTTGCTTCAGCTGTTACTAATTCTGCTTCTGCTTGTGTAATCATTTCATCTACTGGTCTTGTTTGAGTTGATGTTACTACTGTTACTTCAGTTCCATCTGCTTGTTTCATTACTTGTGTATTCTGTATTTCAACTTGCTTAACTGCTTTTTCAACCGACCCAGCTTTTATTACTTTAGCCATTTTATTCTCCTAGTTTGGTTTTAAGTTCATCTATTTGAACTTGTTGTTCTTGTATTGCCTTTATTAATACTGAAGTAAGTTTTCCATAATCTACTACTTTATGAGTATCCCCATCTGTTTTTAGAGTTTGAACTTCTTGTACTACTTCAGGTATAATCTTTTCTAATTCTTGTGCTATTACACCTATGTCATGCACACCATTTCTTTTTTCTTTCCAGTCAAATTCTACTGCTCTCATTTTCATTACATCAGATAATCCATAAGGTGTATCTTTAATATTCTTTTTAAGTTTTCTATCAGAACCAACTGATGATGAATATGCTACTACATCTGCATCGGCATGAAAGTTTCCACTTGCAAACATAGCAAACTCTTGATTTGTATCTCCATTAGTTCCACCATCTGATAAAAAGAAATCAATTCTACTGTCAGTAGCATTAGATGAGAAATAAGTTCCAATACCATTAAA
>JGI24006J15134_10001894_pt1 | contig 11769 bp, 18 predicted proteins | sample LinPmetageLP53_FD_15134 | JGI IMG/M metagenome (IMG submission 15134) | reverse complement strand
CCTGGATATTTTTCCATGAGTTCTGCAAAGATTTTTACAGATTGATACTCAAGATGCTTCTTCACCATCACGTGTAAGCAACCTGGGTGAACATCTGAATTCTTTAGTTCTAGTCTTTGGATTAATGCTGTTATCTCATGGTCTATATAAATTGATATATCTTCTTCACGATCTTTGAGAATACAATTTCTCTCTTCACATTTATTTATTTTGTTTGACATTAGTAATACCATTTTCCTTTTCTATTTTGTACTGTCTCCAGTGTTTGATTTTGCCTTCAGCACGTTTCCGAGCCATATAGCTTTTGATGTATTTTGCTCTCTTCAATTCTTTCTCTACCAACTTTAGGTAGTGTTCTTTTCTTTCTTTAGTCCAATAGGATTTTGTCATTAGTTCTTCTTTTTTTGTTTCTTTGGCATGGTGAATTTGTATGAGTGCTGAACCTTCCCAGATTCTAAAACTTTATGCTCCTGTTCAAACTCCATGTTATTCTCTGGTAATTTCTTTGAGTACTTTTTGATGTCTATACCTTCGTCTTCCGCAAACTTACCCATCTGGTGCAGACCATTGTAAGCTCTGCAAATCTCATTACGTTCTTTAACTAATTTATTATTTGCAATTACAAAATCATCGTTCTTTTTAATACAATCATCATAGGCATCTATGTATTTTTTTACATGAGCTCCATTTTCTAACTTCTCAATTTTATCTCTTAAAATAAATACTAGAGCATCATGTTTAGCTTCTTGTTTTTCAAAATCCTTATTGAACTTTTTTGCATAACCTTTGGCTTCAATAATTAGAATTCTTAAATAATTTCTTTGCCACCTTCCCTCTTCACAGGCATTGTAGATAGTTCTTTGTTGTGCTTTAATTGTTTGTTCCAGAGTTACCAAGGCATCTCGCATCTGTTTTTTGGTAGCTGATTTAAAATCTATCTCTCTAGCCATGATCTTATCCAGGTCTTGCTCATCTGTTTTAAACCAGGGAAGTAACTTCTTCTGTTTGAGAAATGTTTTTTTAAGTGGTTTTTTTGGTAGTTTCATTTGCAGTTTCTATTGGGCCATCAAAACTGCTTACCTTATCAATCATAACTTCTACTGCTTTAGCTCCACTTAAATGTACTCCAGGGATTAACTCTTTAGTGAGGTTAGTTAGCTTTTGATAGGTAGAGTTCTTCAAGCTAATTGATTTATATTTATATCTATTAGTCATATTGCTCTCCTGTTGTTGTGTCTTGGCTCTCTTTCTCACTTTCTAGTTTGGCATCTCTCCCCATAACATAATCTACATTTTTTCTAATATCAGATTGTAACTGTATGAGGTCTTTAGTTATCCCAGGTTTCATCCTAGCTTTGTCTCTTATGATTTCATTAAGAGATATCTCTGGTGTTCTTGGGATAAATTCTTTTACTTCAGTTTTAATCACAGGTGTAATCACAGGAGTAACCACTGGCTTATTTAATTGTGATTTATGTTTTCCAATTAATAAAAGCTCATCATCTCCTAAAGTTTTTCTACTTTTAAGATTATTGTAATGTTGCATAATTCTTCTTCTAGTATCTTTAGCTTCAATCCTGTCTTCTAAAGTTTTTGGATTTTTAGCTTGGTCTAGGGAGTTCTCCCAGGCATCAGATATTTTTCTAACTTCTGGATTAGATATCCAGGTATTCTTATCCTGTAAATCCATAGGAGCTGGTCGTTGTTTATCAGTTAGCTTATTCATTATTTTTCTTCTTCTCCATAGATTGCTATAATTTCATCATCACTAAACCAGGTCGCATCATCGGTTAAAATTTTATTATCTCTTAAAAAGGTTTCAGCTTTTTTTATCCACCTAATTGCTTCTCCAGAAGTTTTAAGACCTAAAGGTTTTAAGGCTTTTCTAAAATATTCTTTATCTGCAATAACTTTAGTTCTTTTCATTTTTAACTTTTATTATTTTTTAACTTTTTTATTTTTTTCATATTTAACTTATGGTCTTCTTGAAGCGTCTCTGTAAGGTTTAATTAAACCTCCAGTTTTAACTCCAATACGTTTCAAGTCATCCAATGAAAGACTATCCATGTATTCTTTTTGACTACCCTTAAAACCATTTTTTTTAGCTTCCTCAAAGGCTTCACTTAATAAATTCATAATCTCTAAATCTATATGTTCATTAAGGTCGGCTACTTTTGTTTCACCGCCACCCCCTTCAAGTCTCTTATCAACATTATCTTTTTGCATTATTGTCATGTTTTTCTCCTATTATAATATTTGTTTAGTTGTATTGGTGATGAATGATTACTAATAATTCTAAAATCTTTAGAGCAAATTGTTTCTTCAATTTGTTTTAGTAATTTTTCTTTTGTTAGTTCAGCCCTAACTTTGTTTGCAACTTCTTCAGTTGTTTTCTTTGTAGTCATTATATTATCTCCTGTGTTGCTTCTGGTTTAACTTCATCTCTATTTGGGTAAGGACAGTTTTGAGAACCACCAGTTACAAGCTCATCTATTTGGCCATGTTGTATATAAAGAGTACAGCCAATGCCCATACTTTTGTTATACCCCTGGGCTTTGTAGGTAATCCACATTGTACTATCTTTCCAAATCTTAACTTCTTCACTTAAAACTTTTCCAGTCCTGTCAAAGAATTTAGGTTTGAATTTAGAGTGAATTTTAAACTCAACTACATCTCCATTTTCTGTAAATGGTAATGGAGCTTGTTTAAATTTAGTAGTAAAATTAGGTTTTAACTTACCCTCCTCTACTATCTCTTTAGTAACGATCTTTTTGATAGCTTCCATATGTTCTAGGGCTTTTGCTTTTGGAACTTCTAAAACAACATGATATTTACCAGCACCAAATCCTTCGTCTGGGTCTGATAGATAACTAAATTTTGCTTTGCCATGTAAAGTTTTAATATCCATTAGTGTAAGTCCTTTCTATTATTGGGGGCTTGTAGTCTTGCTGGTATAACAACATTGTCATTACATTCATCTCAACAGCTATCGGCAACTTCAAGTTTTCTACCATTAACTATTACTGGCTGTGGATTGTTACCCATGCCATAGATTTCTTCATTACAAATACTGCAAGATTTAACTTCAGTATCATTCTTATCCATCCAATTATATTTGTGTGACATATTAATTTATCTCCTTATTTAGTTGTTTTTGGTTTTTATTAAAAACACCTATCGCAACATGTACAGCTTCTTGCTCTGTCTTCTCATAATCATATGTAATCTTTTGAGTAAGAACTTTATTCTTTTGTAAATATTCCAGGAATTTCACAGGACACCAGAGAGTATTCTCTAGACCCTTAATCTTCACCTTACCCATATCTGAACCATCCCTACCAGCTTCAATCTCTTCTCTATGCATTTTATAGAAAGTTGATCTTGGAATAGGTATTAGCTCCAACAATTCTTTTGTTGTGTAATAAAGTTTAGTGAATTGAAATCGTATCATATTCATTTACATGTCCAATAGTTGTTTTCATTGGTGTAAATGTATCTTAATCTATTCGTTGTGTCAACGAATATTCGTCTAATTAACGAATTATTTTATTTTATCTATAATATCCTGTGGAATGTTGATCTTTTTGCCTTCGTAAACAAAGTTTTTAGATTTAAAATTTATCTGCTGTCTGGGTTCGGCTATTAGCTGATTAAGTTTTTTAACCTCATTTGCATGGTCAAAGTCCCCAGATTGTGGATATGTGTCCCACAGTTTCTTATACTTGGATGAACTCACAAGTTCTCTTATTGTGTCTATCTTGGGTTTCATCACAAGAGTTTTATGCTCTTCAACTCTGGCCCATAAATATAGAGTGAACCTAATCATCTTCCAGTGAAATCTATGGCCAGTTGTTTTAGTATCAACAGCTCTTTCAATAACTCCCAGAGCTTGTGCTGGTGTAACATTGTTATCTCTTAACCAGTGGATTAACTTATGCTCCTCCTTCCTTCTGAATTGGTGAGCAACATCAGTATTCATAATTCCTTTAGGAAAGTTTACTTTCGGAGTTTTTTTAGGTGCATATTTTACTAATACTTTCTTCGACTTTCTGGCTTTCATATTAATGTTATTCGTTCATAATACGAATAAAGTCAATTATTAACTTTAGAGTAAAACCCAGGAAGACCTAGGATTTATCTTTTTTAGTCCAGGTAAAACTATCTGCAACTGTGTGAGCATATTCTTTGATCTGATCTGTGTCATGCATGTCATAATGAATATCCAAAGTACTAGCTTTTTTATGGCCAGTAAGTTTTCTAGCTTCTGCTGAAGAACCTAGTTTTTTTACTGAAGTACTACCAAAAGTTTTTCTATACATCCTTTGTACAGTTCCTCTTATTCCTGTCATGCCCTCCATAGTTTTCCAGCAGTCCCTAACATCTTTAATTCTAGTTTTTTTAGAATTAATATATTCTTGATCTATTACTGTTCCTTTTAACCAGCTTTTAGGTGAGCTTCGAGTTGTGGGGAATAACCAAGGAATAAACTTATATTTAGACAGTCCAGGTCTCTTATAAATTTCATCTATTTGGTTTAACACAAATTGCACTGGTTCAGTTATAGTTATATAACCCTCTTCTCTTCCTTTAATGCTACCAGAAGGTAATACAATTATATTATCTATTCCATAAGGATTGTTTTTATTACCCTTTGAATACACATCTTTTTTCTTGAGCTTACTTAATTCTGTATAGTGTTTCCCAGAAACCATCTGAAGCATAATACATTCAGCCTGGAAGGGATGTCTTTCTGCATTGTGAATTTTTTGAAATGTAAGCCACATCTCCTCCATCTCACCAGGGGTATTTTTTTTCTTATTATATTTAGAGTTTTTACTTTTAGATACTCCAGGTAGTTTTACTTCCAATGCTTCTTTAGTAGTAGGATTAAATAGTAAGTGTTTATTCTTACCCATGTATTTCTTTGAGTGTTCCCACAGGACTTGCAGAGCATATATTATTCTTCTTTTAGTCCCCCAGCTAGTAGATAGCTCATCAATATAAGAGTTAATTAATCCAGGAGTAAGCTCTTCAATCAGATACTTACTAAATACTGGGTGGTCATACATAGAAACTCCAGTTAATATCTTGCCATTTACTTTGGTCAGAACTCCATGACCAGAAGGGAACTTTAAAAATAAATCATCCCAGCTTTCTGGTTTCTTTGTGTTGTAAGCCTTGCATGGTTTAAAGATTAAGAATCCATTACCAAACTCGTCATCATCATGTTCTAGGTGTTTAGTTCTTTTATTCTTACCTATAAGATGCAGAGCTATATCCATAATTGACCTACCAGTAAGTGTTCCCTCTCTTTTAGCCTTTGGAACTCCAGCTTTGAACAGTCTCTCAATAGCAGTTGCAACAGTAATCATCTGTCTATTCTCCAGTTCAGCCTTACTTACTCTTTGCCTGTCCTGTTGCTGTGTAATTTTTGGTGATTTAATCCAGAGCCCATTATCATCTGTATGGGTCTTCATAATCTCAACTACTTTAGTTCTGCACTCTTTAATACCGAATATATCTTTGATGAACTCACCAACAGTCCAATAATCAGCTTTTCCATCAAACCATATTTGCTGAACAAAGAATTTCTTTTTTGTGGTTATACTTTGACTGATTTTTAAACCTTTGATACCAGAATTTAATATCTTGGTTTTTATTGTCTTTTTATTCTTTATAAATTTACTTTGAAATTTATTAATTGAATAGTCTGTAAATCTTAATTCTTCAGTCTTTTTAGCAAGACCAGTTTCTAGTCCAGTATCTAGTTTGTCCAAGTTCATATTAGTAACACTCCTTTATGTTTGGAATGATTATGGAATAGGATAGGCTTAAAAGCTAGGAAGCACTTATGTTTGGAGACACCTTGAGACATGTACAAGAATTTAAAAACCAACACAAATAAGATGGACTGGCCAATGCTTTACACTGGTAATCCTTATGTTATCCAACCAGGAAACGTATTTTTTATGCACATGATTTTGATGGATTCAGACAATGAATTAGCGATGAATTTAGGTGAAACGTATCTAGTGACCGAGAATGGTAATGAAAGATTAGGGAAACAAAAACTGGATTTAGTCGTCTTATAGGGGTCTAGTTTCTAGTTAGTTTCTAGTCTCAATAAATAAACTTAATTACAACCCCTACTATAAATATAGGGGTCTCAATCCAATCTGGAATAGCAATCTTCTTTTAAATAACGACTTCCCCTCTCTGTATTAGGTTCTTACATATCTGACTATATATAGTTGGTTTTAGACAGTTAGCCTGGCCGATTTTGTTTTCAAAATAAATTACAAAAAAAATTATGAAAAAAATATTACAAAAATGATAGCCTTAATTAAAAAGGAGAAATAATGGAAAATATAAATTGGGAATTCGCAGTACAAATAGGAATATTAATAAGTTTAATATTTTTAATTATTAAAATATATGATGTTGCAGTAATGGTAGAAGCTCATTTTGAACAAGACCATGAATATCAAAGAAATCATTCTGAATATTTGGCAAATTTACCAACCTATGCCATGTTATATAAACTCAAGAATGATGAACCTGTTTACGAAGATTAATTTATGCACTATTTCTTTGTTCCCTTACTTGCTGTGATTATATTTATAATTGTTATGAAGCTGATCTAAAAAGGAACTTGAGGGAATAAGAATTTTATTGGACAATAGAATATAATCCCCTCAAGAGGTATTACTAATGCTGTCAATATAGTGTCATTAACAATTAATACAAATAGTTATAGTCCTTGAACTAATAGTCACCTGTAGTTTTTAATAAATGTTTTTTGGCCCTGTAAATACTTTCTTCAACCTTATTAGCAAATTCAGTTCTTGGCTCTGGCTTTCCATATCTCTCTAACTCATAATCAGAAAACTCTACTGCCACCTCTTCTTTTTGACTACCACCATTATAATAGCCATCACTTCCACCACCATAACCAGCACTGTAATAAGAAGTATCAACCTTCCAGCCAAAGTCTGGTCGGTTAGTTTTTCTGTACTCTACTTTAGGATCACCATTAAAATCTGTTGTTTGAACCAGCTCCTCAACAAACTTAACTCCATTTTTATCTTCATCTCTTCTAGCAAGTTTTCTATGTTGTTCGTCTTCAATATGTCCAAGTCCTGTAGCATTTAACATACCTCCATATTTACCATGAGTAGTCGGATTGATACCTCCAGAGTATTCTCTTGAGTTACTTGAGAAGTTCTTGGGAGTATCTTTCTTAAACTGTTCTTCTTTAAGCTGTCTGCTCTTCTCCAGGGCATCTTTAAACCCAGCTTCATTCATCTCATTAAATATTCTTTTATGCTCTGGGCTTTCAAATTTATTTTCAATATTCTTTAATATCTTACCTTCATTATATAACTTGGTTGCCTGGTTCTTGTAATTAGCTTCTCCTCTATGGGTAGCTCCTCTGTTTATAACCTTGGAAGACCTAGGAGTAATCCCAGGAGTACTTGTTTTATTTGATCTTGGCCCTGCACCAGGGGTGGTGTGGTCTGCTATAGTAACACGAGGTCTCTTTGGAACTTTAAAAAGATATTGGTAGCCATCAAATCGATAATCCAAGTCGTGATAGTTGTTTCCCTTCATGGACATTCGGACTGCATTGGTTGATATACCTAGATAATCTGCAATTTCCTTCTTCGTTAGCTTGTATTGGTTCAGCTCATCCAGACCTTTAAGTTGTGTCATAAAATTACTTTTGTTACGTCTTATTAACCTTTGTAAGGGTGGTGTAGTTAAGCACCAGAAGTTGGATTTTACAGAGCTTTCAATAGAATTACAAAACATTATAGTCCTTTAAATATCATCTCAACCATCTCAACCAACTCACCCCTTTTACAGAGCAGTAATAAATAATCTTTGGGGATTTGTTTTTCTTGGGTGGTGGTTTTATTTTGGAATTGCATGAGTTGTTTGATTAGTCCTCTCCTTCTAACAATTCAAAGAAGTGTTCCATGTCCAGGATCACAACTGGCTTCTCTCTCTGGCCTTTTAAGACTAACAGAGGTTCGAGGTTCGTATGACCTCTTGCCTGTCTAAATGCTTCATAGAGTAGTCTGTATGATTTGACATTCTTTGTCTCAACTGAATAAGGAAATAGTTTCTTTGCAGTGTTAGTTAGTAACTTAACATCAGCTCCATTCTCTCCTACTGTGGAAGTTCTAATATCTCTCTTCGTGAGTGATGGATATAATTTAACTATCCTGTCTCTTACAATATTTTGAAGGTATCTACCCTTTGCTTTTCTGGAGTTCTGTTTCATAGGCTTATAGTTGGTTTCTCATCTGGGCCTAGACCATGCGTTAGTCCAGTTTCTAAACTGTGGTTGGTAAGACCACCACTGTAATTTTTTGTATTACCTACATCTATAATAATCTCCTCTGGTTTTCTGATCCCTCTTTCAAGAATTTTTTTATAATTTTTAATTCTTTCCATTTTGGACTTGTCATTACCTTCTACTTCAAGAGTTCCATTCATGGTTTCCTCATAAACTTGATCCACTGTTTTACCTTTGTAATGTTTTTTAAATATTGAATTTTTAAAGCCCTCATTTGCCAATTCTACCCAAGTTTTAAGATCCATTTTAAAAAGTTCAATAGATGGTTCAAGATTTTTTTGTGCTTCTATATATTTTTTCTCCTCTTGTTCAATTTCTCGTGAGACCATTCCATAGTCTAGGTAGATAGTTTCTATTTGTTTTGGAGTTAAATCTTTGTAGCTCTTATCTGGGACAGGGCATCTGCTATCATCTAGTAAGTGAAACCTATGTTTGACACCTCTTATACTTATTTGTCTGGTAGTTTCTCCATTGTTCCATCTATCAGAGTTAGTTGATAAAAATTTATATATTGCATCATCTCCATAGGAAGGCCACTTAAACTGTTCGGTATCATCCTTATTAGTAGTTCTTAAAATTTCATTAAGTGCATCAAAGGTTATTATTCCTGTGAAACCACCAGCAAATATTTTTCTTTTATAGTGGTCTGGTCTAGTTAGATCATGCTCCAATATCTTCTGCATAGGGTGTTTTGATTGTTCTATTAACTCTATTAGATCAACAGTTTTTGGAGCTCTCTTTTTGAAGATTGTTATGTCTGGTATTTTTACTTCATGCTTAAAATAATTAATTAATGCTGAAGCGCCTTCATCACTGTCAGCAAAATCCCAGGCTCTCTGGAAAGTTCCCTCATCAGTTATTTTTATTAGCTCTTCTTCTGTTCTATTAATCTTACAAAAGAAATATCTTCTAGAACCATTATTCACACCTAATACAGTTATGTCATTTGAGAATAACAGGATGTTAGTAAAGTTTGGTAACTTAACCATTGGCTTCCCTTTGAAGTTACATGAATAGACATCATCTGCTACAAAGTTTTTAAGGGAGTTAGTTCCCTCATTTTTACTTTTGAAATCACCAAGAGATACTTCATTTAGTACTAAAACTTGAGTACCAATTAAAAGAGTATTGTGTGTGTTGATAAGATGTTTGTAGTTAGCATTTTCATTTACATTAGCTTGACCAAGTATTCTTGAGATAATTCTAGCCAATAATCCTTTACCAGCTCCTTCTATCTCTGACACTAACACAACAGCCCACTTCATTTTGTCTCCTGGGTATTGAATATTGTAAGCTATCCACTGTTCAATAATCTTCCATTTGTCTTCACCTATAAGCCAGATAAAAAGATCAATTAGAAATTTAACATCACCCTTCTTTGGAGATAGGTAGTTAGGAATATAAATATTTAATACTGTTCCTTTGTCAATCAATGGAATAGTTCCAGGCTTTGTTATCTCTAGCAGTCCAGGACTAAACTTTGCACTGGTTACAAAAGTTTCTGCTTTAGGAAACATTGGGTCTTTCAATAGTTTTTCTGTAAGTGTTCCATCTGAAACCTGGTGACTATGAAAATTATTTAATTGGGAAGAGTTATAAAAATCTCCTGTACCAATTTTATTATACATATCATTTGCCATGACATAACAATATTCTTTAGCAATATCTTTTACAGTTTGTTTAGTTAGTTTCTTATCCTCTCTCTTATTTATTTTTTCCCAAATCTTACTGTGTTCTTCTGGGTCATACTCTCTATTGCTATCTAATATTCCTTCGTAAGTAACTCCAGGTATATTTATATTATCTGCTAAATCCCATTTATCAGGCAAACCTTTAGGTAGAGTAACCATAGAGACATCATCTGAAATATCTTCTTCAATTAATATCTTTGCTACTTCATGCATAGCTCCAACACCTGGCTTATCGTTATCTGGAAATAAAATTATTCTTTTATCTTTGAGTACTTCATAGGAAGTCTGTCTCATAGCTTTTGAACCACCACTCCAGGTAACAACATCATATTCTTTAAATCTTTTTTGTGCTTCAAGGACAGTCTTCTCACCTTCTACAATTATCACTGGCTTATGAATGTCTAATTGATCTTCATGGAACAAAGGCCTGTCTTTTTCCCAGGCATGACAAACCCAGGTAGCTGTAATTAAGTCATAAGAATAAGGAACTATTCTCTTTTTAGGACTATCATTACCTTTTTCATAAGGCTCATATCTTCTTACATAAAAACAAGTTTCTCTCTTATGATTTCTATAATGATAGAAAGCATTTTCAGTTCCATTCAACTCTTGCATGGCCCAGACAAAACTTGGTTGAGATTCAGTTCCAACTCTTGGAGCAATACCTAGGTTAAATTCTTTTTTTGTTTTTTCTTCTTTAGGTTTAGATTTTTTATTTACTGTGGATATATTCTTATGAACAATACTCATTATGATATCCTCACTTCTTTAGCACCTGGATATTTTTCCATGAGTTCTGCAAAGATTTTTACAGATTGATACTCAAGATGCTTCTTCACCATCACATGTAAGCAACCTGGGTGAACATCTGAATTCTTTAGTTCTAGTCTTTGGATTAATGCTGTTATCTCATGGTCTATATAAATTGATATATCTTCTTCACGATCTTTGAGAATACAATTTCTCTCTTCACATTTATTTATTTTGTTTGACATTAGTAATACCATTTTCCTTTTCTATTTTGTACTGTCTCCAGTGTTTGATTTTGCCTTCAGCACGTTTCCGAGCCATATAGCTTTTGATGTATTTTGCTCTCCAACTTTAGGTAGTGTTCTTTTCTTTCTTTAGTCCAATAGGCTTTTGTCATTAGTTTTTTTTCTTTGGTGATACTTTAAATTTATAAGAGTGTTGAACCTTGCCACTCTCAAGTAGCTTATGCTCCTGTTCAAACTCTGCATTATTCTCTGGAAGTTGTTTTTGATGTTTCTTAATATCTATGCCTTCTTCTTCAGCAAACTTACCAAAAATATGAAGACCATTATAAGCTCTGGTTACTTCAGCATGATCTTTAACTATTTCTCTATTCTTTTTGATACAATCTGTGTTTTTCTCTAGAATATCTTTGTGGACTTTCTCCCACATATTCTTTGCTTTAATATATTCCTTCTCCCTTTTTTTGGTAATCTTCTTCCACTCTTGATCCCTGTCATACCACTCTCCACAAGTTGCTTCTAACTTCTCAATCTTATTTCTTAATATAAATACTAGAGCATCATGTTTAGCTTCTTGTTTTTCAAAATCCTTATTGAACTTTTTTGCATAACCTCTGGCTTCAATAATTAGAATTCTTAAATAATTTCTTTGCCACCTTCCCTCTTCACAGACATTGTAGATAGTTCTTTGTTGTGCTTTGATTGTTTGTTCCAGAGTTACCAA
>JGI24006J15134_10001891_pt1 | contig 11772 bp, 9 predicted proteins | sample LinPmetageLP53_FD_15134 | JGI IMG/M metagenome (IMG submission 15134) | reverse complement strand
TACCGTACATTTCAGCAGCACGTTTTACCGACTGACGACGTAAGTTAGCTGCTAGCCCGTGGGTCATCAGTGTACCTGCTGAGGCAAGCATACTAAACGTCCCTATTGCACCAGTTCGGTCGGCAAATGCTGCTTTCTCAATCAGAGCATCTAGCTTCTTAACCGCTTCCATAGATACAACTTTACCGTCCTTGAGGTGGGCTGAAGCCGCAGTTTCGAGTAGCTTTAGAGTTCCACGGGCACCGGCACTGAGCAACGCTCTTTCCGTCAATCCAAAAGCCCGTTTGCCTTTCTTGGCGGCTAGTTTACTCCCCGTTGCAGTGACAGAGCCAAGCTCCAACGCGCTGGGCGTGTAGATAAAGAACGCCATTGCAGCGACGGCTCCAAGTGCGGTGCCCACACCGGGGTTTTTCTCGCCGTAGTCACCGAGTAGTGGATTGATAAAGGCATCACCAAACTCGGTTAAGAATCTGCCGCCTGCGTGGGCATCTTCTGTAATAAACGCTACATGTCGATCTGTACCGAAGTTGTCGAACATCCGTTTGACGATTCTAAGGGGACGACCCCTAGTATCTGTCTTCCGAGCCTTGGCCTCATCGTCTACTGCAAGTGCAAATGATCGGGTGACGGGCTCATCTAGGATACCAAACACCCGAAGCAGGTAATCCATAGAGTTGGTGGCGGCGTTGTTACCAAGGGTTGGTCCGGCAAACAGTTCCCCCTCACGGATAAAACCAATCTCTTCGCCACCCTCTGACACCATACCACCTGCACGTCGGGGTAGCGTCATCGCTAGGAGCCCCTTGGCGATCCGGTCGGGTAGGTTGTTAAAGAGCTTCTCCTTCTGACCTAGAGTAGTTACCGTGTTGATGGCTTCAGCTAGTTTTAGCGCGCCCCCACGAAAGCCCTCTCTGTCTAGAAAAGACCTTAGCGCCTCGTCCGGGTCTACATTGACCATCAAGGCGTCTTCGTCCAACATTGCCGCTATCTTCATTTTGCTATTACGCCGGACCCGTTCCCGGATGGGCTCAAGCTGTTCTTCAGATAGGTTTTCGTCGTCAACACCTAACTTTTGTAGTTCTTGTGCGTATAGCGCCAAGTACACGCCCTGTTCTAGGCTGTCTCTGTTGATCGCCATACGCTGGTCAGGCGTCATAGTCATTGGTACATAAGACTCTGACGGTAAAGCATTTTCCTTAGCTACAAAAGCGTTTTGACTAAACGAGCGCACGTCCACTTCGTTACCAAACGCCCGCATAAGTTGGTCATCATCCATACCAGAGGATGCGCCCTTAGCATACAGGTCGAGCAGCTTTCGGTCGGTGCGATCATTAAACAGGTTACGCGCCAAGTCACTGGTAGTAGCACCCGCTAGTTGTGAGTCGATAAACTCACCAAAGCGGGGGACAGCACCTACGATCTTACCATCTAGTACAATGTTACGAACTTCTTCCGGCTTGTTCTCAGAAGAGTACTTGGTCAGTAGCTCCGTATAGTCTTTTTGGAGTTCAGCGTGTTTATCGTAATACCCACTAAACTGATTGCGTAGCTCTTTAGCCGTCTCAAACTTGGTGTTCATGTTTTCCATGGACCAAATGTTCAAGATTTGATGAGCGTTCTCGTCTAGAGTGTCTGCATTCTCAGGGTCAAACATCAAGTTGTTAGGGTCATACTCTTGTTGAGTACGCACGCCTTCGATTAGATCTTGGAGCGTTTTCTCCCGATTGGCTACCGTATTTGCGATGCCTCGGTCTGACATCAACTTACTTAATCTAGCGTCTCGCTGCTCGATTAGGTTCATGCCCCAGTGGTCCCAGCCCTCGTAGAGGGGCTGCTTCCTGTAAAGCGCCTTCTTCATCTCCTCTCGGGCGGCTTCATCCGGTAACATACCTTTTAGTCTACGAAGCTCTTGTAAATCAGAGTTAGAGATTCGCTGACGGCTAGGTAAATCCATCTGCTTGTTTACGTCATTCTCTGCACCTAGACGGTGAGCCGCCTCACCATACATCTGAACCATAGGACGCAGGTTTTCGGGCATGTCGTTCGGGTTAATACCCATCCACGACCGCACAATCTTAGCCTCTGCCTTAGGTGGGATAGGCTCAGGTCTAGGTAGGTCTTGTTTCCCGGCCTCTAGTTTTGGAGTGCCCGTATCGAGTAGCTTCTCAGCTTTAACGACTTTTGTTTTGGCTGGTAATGCCGAGCCCTGCGGGGGCTTGGGTATTTTGAGTTCGGCCACCGATGCCTCCAGTCTTCACTGCCGTAGATTCCGGCGAAGCAGGTTGAACAATCTGCGCCGAAGACGACGCCACTGCGTCATCTGCTTCCTTCTTAGCCGTATCCTCGTTCTCCTGCAAGGCTTTGAGGGCGCTCAGAGCTTGCGGTGATGCAGACCTTCCTGTGACGCGGAGTGTCTGTCTATCTTCTTTGTTACGACGACGGCGGTCCCGACGCAGTTGCTTCTTAAGTGACTTAAAAGCAGCTCTATCGGAGTGGAAGCCCATCGACTCTTTATACTTCAGGAATCCGGGGTCTTGCAGTAGTTGGTCGCGTGCCTGCTCTACAGCCGAGGCCGCATTCGGGTTGTACAACTGACCGAGAAGCATTTCTTGGTACATGTCTTGGTTGGTTACGGTCGCAGCCTCATCCGGGCTGAGGCCAATCTGACCCACCAAATCGTCCAACGCTTCCTGTACGTCCGTTGTTTTTCCAGAGGTAGTTGCGCTAATCAACTCAGCCATAGTTGACCCGAATGAGCCCCCGTAGCTGCCTTGGGTAGCGTCAATCATCTGCTTCTCCATCAAAAAAGCAGCACCAATGTCCTCTTTACTAACGGCAGCGTGTTTACCCATTGATACCCAAGCTAGGTCCTCAGACGTAGCATCTTGAAGTCCGGCGGCTTCGACGTCGGATTCTTGTAGCTGCATGGTGCTTGTAGGGATTCCTTCCATATTTCGTTCAATAGTCTCGTACTCTGCCTTGTTGAATCCCGGCACACCACCTTTTTCTTTCATTTGTTGGAGGTACTGAAGTGCAAGTGCTCTATCTTGGGGATCTCCAAGTTTTTTACCCAAAGTCATCCCCGCAACCATTTGATCTCCGGTATTTGACTTGGACCGTCGAGCGGCATCGGCAGCGTACTCCCGAATCTTATCCTGACCCTTTGTTGTGTCAGACAATCGCTGGGTTCCGCCATCTTGGGCCAGCTTCAAGCCCGCGAGCATGTTGGTTACATTACGTTGTTGCGCCATCAGCTTGGCCTTGGTCAGGCCCGTAGCGTTGTTGGCACGACTGGTAATCAACTGCCGCACATTGTTGAGCATATCACCGAGTGTCTTGGCGCGGTCTTTACTCCGGGCCTGAGCAGACTCGTACATCTTGCCCTGAAGAGCTACGACGTCATTGATAGCGGGCATTATTGACCTGTTGTACTCAGCCATCTCTGTAACAGTAGGCTCGGAGTCAATGCCAAACAAAGCCATAGCAGCCTTGCCTCGCTGCTTCTTACGTTGACGAAGGTAATCAGAGAGTCGGCCCTCTAACCTAGAGGCAACTCCTGACTGCTTTGGTTGTGGTTTAGTATCGGCCATTAGAAGAATCCACCATCGGATAGTGCTTCTGCCGCTTTGCCAACTCCACCCGCCGCAGCCACGATGTTACTGCCGGTAGAGATTGTTTGGTTGACAGTATCGAATGCTTGCTGCTGTGCCTCACGCTTACGCTGAAGCGCACGCTCCAACTCTTGGGTCACTTGCGCCTGCTTCTGGGCAATCATCTGTTGACTAGTGGCCTGCGCTTGTCCAGCAGCGCCCATAGCAGCCTGTGTGGCACCCTGTCCGAGTTGCTGGGAGGCAGCGGCTAGGTGTCCGGCTTGGAAGCCTCCGGGGGCCGCTAGAGCCTGCTGTGCGAGGGCTGCTTGTTGTTGCTGTGCTCCCGCAGCCGCGCCTTGTGTTGCAGCCGCAACTTGATCTTGCATCTGCTGTTGGGACAGCCCAAACTGGCTAGGGTCTTCTGAAAACTGATTAGCCATTTCACGGGAGCGGGCTTGGAGCATAGCTCTCTCGCCGCCTCCTCCGTACTGAGCTTTCATCTTGGCTAGTCCGGCCTTAGCTTGGTTGCCTTTTGCCGACAGTCGGTCAGCCCGGTTGTTTAGTCTTTCAGATCGAGTAGCCATTACTTTGTCGCTCCGTACTTAAAGTATACATATTTCATTGAGCGTGCTCTGACACGGGTTTGTTTTACTGCGGGGTGCGCGCATACACGAATACTGGCTGTATGCCAGCCGGGAGAGAGAGGTGCTGTGCCCGGAGTGAAGTAGTGCCCGTTCCACGTTCTTGACTTGTACCTATCCTGTAACGACGCTTCAGTCGCTGATGCCCAGTTAGCACTGTTAATCGTAGCATCGCTACCGCCAAACATAGTACGTCCTACCCTACGAGAAAACGCCGTTTCCAAAGGATTTTTATCGTTACCTACTGTTTCACCATCTACAAAGAAACACATGTTTGAGGTTTCCGTGTCGTCATCACTGTCGTTGGTCCAAGTGACTGTCCATGTAAGCAAAACATAGGCTTCATAGGGTAAATAGAACTGAATAGATGCTCCCGGAACGGGTAGATACCTAGCTTCTACAGCTAAGTTAGCTCCACGGAAGAACCCTGAGCCCTTGGGCGTGCCTACGCCGCCAGCAAAAAAGTCTAAGTGCGCTGTACCTGCAACTTGACCGCCACCTGAAAACGCATTGTGCTGGATGTTTTTGTAGTCAATATCAGGTAGCGCAACAAAGTTATCGCCGTCCAAGTCACCGTTGATCACCGTGAAATAGTCACCGTCTTGGCCGGAGAATAAGTCAAATAGCTCGTCACTAATCCCGGACTCGCCATCCGTAAATGTGTATGGGGTAATCTTAGCCATCTACTCCCCAACAGAAACAAGTTTAGCTTGAACAGGAATAACCGTTAGATTGCTCTTTGTCACAAAGACACCGGCAGTTCCCGTCATCACTTGATTTGGCCCACTGTGGATTACTTTCGGCTCCACAACAACACCAAAGCCTCGGACTCTAATCTTGGAAATCAAAGACAGATCTTCTGTGTCACCATACACATGCTGAACAATGTCTTTAGGACGGATTATTGTACGAATAGCGGCATCCCTAAATGACATCGTATCATTCCAAAAAGAAGACCCCGGCTTACGATTTACCGTTCCCGCACCAGCATTATCAATCCCAAAAAAAGTAAAACCGGGAGATACCGCTCTTACAGTGTGGGGCAACTCTAACGATAGGTTAGATCCGGGACCAAATGGAGAATCATCCCACTCTACGTCTACGCGAATGGTAAACCTTACGGACAAAAAATCTTCGTTCTTTTGGTTACTCTCAGGATTCAAAGCGTAGTACGATCCATCTTTAAACTCCTGAAAGCTACGGACGTTTGCATTAAATAGTACAATAAATGCGTCGATATCCCTGTCTTCAAAGCTAATGGGCGTAGGGTACGTCACATTCACGGGTAAGTACCGCTTACCTTCGTAAGCCGCCTGAGCAAAACTGTTGCCGTCAAAAGGTAAGTGTTTGTTGGATACAAACTTAGTAAAGCCGCCCTCCGCAAAACCTGAAGGCCCAATCAGTTGCGGTAGGTGCTCATGTCGCAAAGCCCCGAAAGCAAGGGCGTTGGAGTCTAGGCTATTTACGGACTCTGCCGCAGCCTCTGTACGGTCGTTGATTTCCTCCGCACTAAACTTCGTTCCATCCTTTAAATAGTCGTAGCTCATCGTACCATCTCCAGAGCAAACAGTTCACTTGTAGAGACATACGTCTTAGTCGCATTAGTGTCTCCGTTAGACGCTCTAATATCCATTATCGCAATCCGAATCGTATGGGGTCCGGGGGTCAGGTCGATAACTGCATCCACAACAACTGGCGTGTTAGACCCGTTTACGCCACCTCCACCTCTTTTGAAAAATGATATTTCATCGGGGCTGGGAGTAGTGTTCTTGTTCGGTGTTCCTTCAAGGTAGTTCTCGTTTGTCGGGTCGCCAGAACCTACAAGTGACTCGTTAACGATAGCACCGTCTACTTCAAGCGCACAGTTAAAGCCGAAGCCCTTGTCGCTTGCCGCATCAGAATCTACAAATGCACCGTCTACGACCCCACCATCGGGCCATATACGTCGTCCTTTGCCGTGTGTATGCAGGTTAAAAGACCCACAAATCCACACTTTGCCCCCACGAAACGTCGCCGTCAGACTAAAACCGGGCTTCGCTTTGATAGCGTAGAAGTCGTTTGCCGCAAAGTTTTCCCAGCCCTCTCCGGTGCGGCTAAATGGGTCTGACCCGCCCGCTTTTCTACTGTAGAACAGCCTGAACCCAATGTCTTCCGGTAGCTTAGGAGGTGATACTCCGTCTACGCCTAGACTAGTAGCGCGACGTTGTACCACAAGATTCGGCGTGTTTCGGAAGTTGTGCTCGTTCAGATAGCCCGCAGACTCAGATACTACCGAAAGGAAGTTCTGGTTGATGGGCTCAATATCGAGTACAGCGGAGCTGTTTATAGGTTGTACGGGAAACTTCCAAGCCATATTGCCTCCTACGGCGGAACCATCGCACCACCGTATGCTCTCGGCGCAACATCTACCTGTAACCCGATAAACTCCCAATCACCTGTGCCGGAGATTTTGAACTTAAAGGTGTCGTTGGATGGGACGTAAACGGACGCTCGGGTCCAAAATGGGCGTCGGCTCTGGAACAAAGCTCCTGAGCCTAGTTTTGTGTCAGCGTAAAACTTAGGTACATCGTCCCCAGCATACCTTTTCGTTGTGACTGTTTCCGTCACGGGACTACGCCAATCACGGTAGACGTCGATGGTAATCTCCGAGTTAGCCGTCTCGCGGAGCCAGAGGTAGATCTTCCGGGTGGTGTTCTTATTCAAAGACTGCTGGCTCTGCATCCACGCCGTTTCAACTGAGGCTTGTCTACTGTTGTTGGCTGCTTGGACAAGACCCGTACTAGCCGGAGTGTCTAGTACAAAGGCCCCTGTAGCTGGTAGGCCAATCCGGGGGTTTGTTCCGGCACCGATAAGGTACGACCTGTGGTCCTGAGTTACACACACGCTTCGTGCTGTGAAGTCAGTACGGCGTCTCCAGCCCCTGCCGTCGTAAACAAAGCAAGTGTCGTTGTCCACATTGCCATTGGTAGACACCCAGCAACGATACTCTTTGGTCTTCGGGTCGTACACGGCGGTAGCTTGTTCGCGCCTTGACGGAGTTACCTGCTTGAAGATCTCCCGAAGCTCTTCCGAGATAAACGAGATCTGAGTGCCGTCGTAAGTGTAGAACCCGTCTTTGGACAGCCAAATGGTCCGCCCATCGTCCAGTGTAGCTAGAGAGCTAGGTGCTTCACAGCCTACTTGAGAGGACAGGACCGAGGACTTAAACCTAGCCCCGTCATCAGAGGGTTCGACCACAAACGTGCCCGCCCGTGTAAACGACAGTAGACCCCGGTTAGCTCGCCACAGTCCTGTGATTTCGCCACCTGTTGGGTCTGGGTATAGCTCCTGATTGGAGGGAAAAGTACCAAATCGTCCCGGCATCGAGGGCTGAATCATGCCGGGAGTATCGACCATATTGCCGATCCAGAGCCTCCCGAATGCCATCCTGCACAACTTAAAGTTGGGTACTGGATCGATCTCCTCAGCCTTGGTGATCAAGAACGCATCGGGGATATTGTCAGGGTAAATCTGAGTTAGGTTGTCGGGCAAAGTAGCAAAGTCAGACGCCACGCCCGCAGCGTTCTGTGTATGCCGGAAGTAGTCCTGCGTACCAGAGTTAATCATGTCCTTAGTACGGTATAGCACCCGACCAATACAGTGCTCTGGACCCAAAGAAATGTTGGTCCAAGCAATCTGCTTGAGCATCTGGTCTGAACCGTAAGCTACCGAAGTACCCGTGCCGGGAGCAGGAATCTTAGACGGCTGAAACTGTAAACGTACACCACTCGATGGGGCCGACATTGCAGATAAGTTACCCCACTTATCAATATACTGAGTACGACAACGGTACTCCCCATTCAGCAGCCAGCCCGCGTTGGCGGGAGAATCTGTAGCACCAAATACGGCGGAATCAAACGTAAGGTTGGACGACGTACCCACGCGGCAAACGCCAAAACCGGACTCCATGCCTACTTCGTATAGGTTTCGTTCGTCATCATAAGGTGTACCATCGTGGGCGTAACCAATGTCGTTAATGCCCGCGCCACGCTGGCTAGAACGGTGTTTACTACTAGACGGACCTCGACCTACAGGCGGTCCCGGCTTGCGTGAGAATCCCAGTGGGGCGATCGTAACGCCGTCATAGAAGAATGCCCGTTGGTCTTGAGGTACAATAACTATACCGTTACTGGTTGACTCAAACTGAGTCGGGAACTGTGGCTGGGTCGAATCTACTAAGTCGGCCTTTACGCCATAAGTAGGTTTGGCACTCGCTACTAGCTTACGCCAGCAGCGGTCCCAGCCCGTGAACTCCCATATCTCGTCGTTCGTATGGAGCAAAAGCACATCACGCTGATTGTTCAGTAGAGACGCATGGTAAATGCCATGCATCCGACTACCGTACTCGATCGTACCACTAGGGTTGGATGTATTTGACGACTGAGGTACTTTCACTCCATCGGAGTTCAACACAAGAGCCGCAGGTCCCGTGACAGCCCGTAGTGTGCCTTCAGGTGTAGCGAAGAAGTTGTTGATGTCTGACGCTACGTCGTTGGGCGTAAATAGCTTACCCGACTGTACCCGAAGGATATAGGGGCCTAACGAGGCGACTCCTTGTTTGTCCGCCATCTGTTACCCCTTTTTTGGACGACCGACCTTTGGTGAAGCGGGGCGACCAATCATCTTAAACATGTTCCACCGTTCGGAGCCATGCTGTACAAGCTCTGGTGCGTGCCCTGCAAACAGCACAGCACCTACAGTGTTGTTGTTCTCAAAGGTAACACCAACAAGCGTCCCTTGTCGGACTCGGTTGGTTTCGACAACCTCATAAACTCCACCACAAATCATATCTTCCATACTGTCTCCCTCAGTTTGAAGTGGTATACCACTTCCGGTAATAATGATTACTTCGATACGAGGTCGTTGCCCTCGTCATTCTCCGTAACACAGGTACATTAGGAGGTCGAAGGTCACCGTATCTTTTTGAGAGAGTCAGAAGTGCTTCTCGGTACTTCTGAGTAGATACTTGGGCCAGAGGCATCTGACCTAGATTTTCGTAGAGTAGGGCCATGGCCCGTTCGATAAGCACACTCATGGCCTCAGAGTGTAGCCATGGTGTGTCTGTATCTGCTACTAGCTTCTCTGGCTTAACTACAGCCCTGATCTCAGCGACGTACCGCTTGTCGGGCTTAGGGTAGAACTGCATAGACTGGTAGCCGTGGATGTCCTTCAGACGACGGTTGTAGTCCGGCAAGAAAGTGCCGTCATCAATAAACAGTCCGTCGTTAATCCGATCTACCCGTGTCTCCGCCAGCAGATAGTAACCTTCGTCCGTGTCTAGTTGAGAACGTCCCATCTCAAGTACTTGATTTGTAAGTGTAGAGTAGTCATCAAAGTTCGTACTGACACGTCGGCGGTAAATGCGGACGTATACGCCACTCTGAGGCACCGAGCTTCGAGTGTACACTGTACCGTTCTGAGCAACTCCCGCTAGGAAGCCCAGAGCGTACTGAATGTTAGGTAACGAAACCGCAATCTGTGAGTACCCAGATACACTGCCTACCGTTACGATTTCGGTAGCCGCTACTTCGGACTCAGGAGATGACGGTGATTCAAACCTAGGTGTTCTAAACCTGTTGCGTGATGAGTTATCGCCGGTAGTTGACGATACTGGAGGCGCTGGAAAAGTGTTATTGGTAGTGTTCTGGTAGACTGTCGCCGTACCGTCCCACTGACCTAGGCCCGGAGCTTTTGTGTCCGAATCTCGCTTACCCCAAGTGTAAGTGACTTTGTACTGGAACGAGCCCGGAGGCTCAGGTCCTTTCCAGCGTGCTATGGTTCTGGGTAGCGCAACAGGCGGTACACTAGGTCCACGCATGTGGATGTGGCTTTCACGGAAAATAACCCGTGGGATGCCGCTAGCTACTTGGCTAGGTGGACCACTAAGCTGACGTTGTGCGGCCTCATCTTGGCCGAATACGCTTAGTGGGTAGTTCATGTCGATGTCTCGGAAGCACGCCGACTTGAGTTGGATTACGCTGTCAGGCAAAGGGTAAGACTCGGTGTGTACGCGATACTTAAACTGACCAGAAGACAACGTACCAATCGAACTGGTAGGTCGTACTGTCGTAAAGTAAAAGTAGCCGTCATCGTTATTGAGCCAGACAGATCTAATCTGGTGCCGGTGGATTGTACCCTCGGCATCATTGGCCGTAATGTCAATCATCCGACCGTCCCAGCCACGGCCAAAGTCCCACAGATTAAAGTTATCTGGGGCGGCTTGTTGCTGGGTAAGTGTGTAAGTCGTTCTCCAAGTCCATGCATCTCGCGATGCACCGGCTGGAAGGGTATGGTCCGCCGCCATCGTCACTCTGTCGAGCAGCGGGGTGGCGGGAATACCCGCTTTAGGTTCTACATCAGGTTCAGTGACTAGCTCAACCTTAGACTCAAAGAAGAGAAACGGAGCTTCCAAGGCCAACGTATTGTAAGCCCGGTTGATGAAGCCGTTGACGCGGGTGATCGCTTCAGGAGAACTACTCGGTGAGTAGTCCGCCTGAGCGAACATCGCATCCCGAATCTCTTTGAGATTCATTGTCTACTACTTGCCACAATCAATCGTAGCAAGAACAAGAGTCTGATCCCCTGCATCTGCCGCGAACGCTTGGCCAAGTACCTTCTCTTCTTCGCCATCGGCAAAGATTGTTACTTCGCCATCAGCAGCCGTAGTAAAGGTACAGCCCGCCGTGATGGAGTCGTCAGTGAGGACACTGCCCACGCCAGAGCGAAGAACGAATCCGTATGACCCGCTTGCAATCGTATGCTGGGCAACGCCCACCACGCCTGCGCGGGTATCGGCAGCTACGCTCAAGCCTGCCACAAAGGGCTGTGTAATCGCACCTACGGCGCGACCGCACACATTTCCCTTAGCCAGCGCGGCGGAGGCTTTAACGTAGACCCACTCCTGCATCCCGTACCCACTGTCGCCAGACGTTGTGCTGTCTGGGACGGTGAGAACAAAACCGAGAGGAGCCTGTTGTGTAGTAGTAACTGTAGTGGACAGAATGCCCGCTGCTGTAAATCCAGACATATTATCTCCTTAAGGCGTGCCAGCGCCGGTAACGAGGAAGTTAGCGCGGAGTTGCGTGGTGTGGAGGCCCATCATCAACACAAGCTCGTAGCGGAAAATATCTTGGTCAGGGATACGGAACGGTCCACGGAGAGCGAAGTCGCCCTTCGTTTCGCGGCCTGCATCGTGGCCAAGGGTAAACAGGTGCCAAGTCGGCGTCTTCATTCCGTAGATAACGCCGTCTGCCATTGCAGCATTGCCACTGATTGCGGCGGCTGAAACGTCGATGGAGTCATCGAGGTAGAAGTCAGCTTCAAGGAACTTCACGCCCTGACGGACAAGAGGTGGAGCCTTGTCGCCTTCAACTTTGACAACGCGGACTTGATCGTCCAAGTCGTCGATATAGTTGAGGTAGGAAGCCTCGTCACCGATCATCAAATCGACAGGACCCATGGTCTTGCCTTGACGAGAAGCAGCGAAGTAAGCCTTACGCATT
>JGI24006J15134_10001890_pt1 | contig 11779 bp, 10 predicted proteins | sample LinPmetageLP53_FD_15134 | JGI IMG/M metagenome (IMG submission 15134) | reverse complement strand
CGCTCCACCTTTTACCTTTATTGGGTATGTAGGCGAACCTGCGCCGTATTCCACTGTTACTTTAACTGTATTCTCGCCTGTATTTTTTATGTAACAAAAAGCCATCGTATTTGAATTACTTGTTAACTGAACTACAGAGCTTGAAATTGTTACTATACCATCCCAAGTATTGTCAGCTGATTCCCATTGACTTAGATTCCCTATCCAGTTTGCTTGAGGAGACCTAAATGAAGTCCAGCTGTCATCAGCTTGAGTAGCATTAACGTCTATATAGCCATTTCCACCTAGCTTTTTATTAACACTAGTATGGAGTTTATTATATCGAGAGCCACTATACTCTTCAAGTCCTGATTCTATTTTAGGGATTACCTGTGTAGAAAATTGTATTTTTCTATCTTGCGCCATTATGTTACTGTTAAATATTCTACTACAGAACTTCCATCTGCGGTAGCTGTTAAAAATTTTATGTCTGCTGCGGAACTATCAACGAAGGAAGCAAAGGCTTCACCTACTGATAGTAATACTAAATAATTAGACCCGCCATCAAAAGAAAGTTTTACATCATCCCCTGATACGCATTTTAAATAAAAAAAATCAAATCCAGTTTGTAAATCTACAGATACTTCTGGGTCAGCTGTGCTACTCTTAACATCCGCAGTAGCAACATAGTTTAATGTATTGCCCATTTCCCCAGACAATACTGAGTTTCCTGAAAGTTTTCTACCGCAATCACTATCCATAAACCATCGAGTACCTCCACTGTCAAGTTCTTGTGGAGTGCACGAATTTTTATAAGTTAGTGTTACATCGTTTGTAGCCATTAGCTACTAGCCTGCTGAGGACTGTATTGTTTAAACCTACTTGTTATTACTGTAAGCCCGCGCTCGTATTCTTTTGTAAGATTGTCATAAAGCTTAGCATACTGAGAAAATTTTGAATTGCTTTCTTCAATTTCTTTTGATACCTCTGCTTGGTATTGGTTTAGCTCTTGAGAATATCTATTTATTGTTAAGTTATAATCTTGAACAAGAGCATCCATTACCTTCGTTGCATTCTGAATATTTACATTAGTAGAAAGTGACATTTTTTGTATTGCTGCGCTAGTCGATTGTCCCATTTTAGCTATAGAAGCATTGACATCGTTACCCGCGTTTGCAATAGAAGCCTGTGTTTGACTTGAAATGGAAGCTCCGTAAATAGAAGTATCATTTCCAGCATTTGCTACGCTTGCTTGTGTTGCTTGACGCGCATCCTCAATTGTGGCCTGCATTGCCGCAGACGAATTTTGGACTTCAGCTTGGAACGCATCAATGTATGTTCTTATCTTAGATAATTGCGCGCTTGCAAGTTCAACGTCTTCTTCACTTTCGATATATTCTGCTAGTACATCCCAAAATTTATCATAATCAATTTGATCTCCGTCTGTATTAATTGTTCCATCTGTCATAGACAGCAAGCCTTTAGATACGGTGGCTCCTTCTACGCCTGGTGCCGTATAGGAAGAATCTGTAGAGCCAGTTACGTCAGTAGTTGCTGTTGTCGCTGATACGCCAGCTGCATCTGTTGGGCCCGCCGTTATAGAGTCTACTGCCGCACTAACAGCATCACCTACAACTGCAATTGAATAGGAAATATTAGGCAATCCAGGAACATCAGGAGGTACGGCTGTTATAGAAACAACACTATCAGACATTAGTCTTATTGTACATTTCATTGCAGCACCTGTTACTACTACTGATTCATATTCGTCAGGAAATCCTGTTATAGCAGATGACCCAAACGCAACAGTTGGGTTTGTTACATATTCAACCTGAAAAGCGTTAGGGCTTACTCCTGGAACGGGATAAACAAAAACGTGTCCATTTTTTAATAAATAAACAGGTTCAGAAGTTGATGGATACCAAACACTGTTAACGTCTTGGACATGACCGAAATAAGAAGAAGGAACTTCGTGGCAATTATGATAATCTCCATCAGTTCCATTTTCTCTTAAAACATTTAAAATAAGACATTTTTCAACATTGTAATTAGCAGCAGTAATATCTCCTGTGCTTGTAGACACAACCCAAAGACATTCCTTTGGTAATGCGCTTAATAATTCAGCCGCAGACGAGGTTAAACTGTCTGATATTAACTGCGTATCGTTTACAGACCCTATTAAATCTTCTACTTTTACTTGAAAAGTTGCCATTACTTCCTCTTGTTATTTGCCTACAAAATCTTGCAACGGCATCGCAACGAGATCAGGCATTGCCTCCCTCGCTCTATCCGTTCCCATATATTCACTTTCTAAAGCTTTTGCTAGTCCCCTATGCCCTGAGCCCATTTGTAAATTTCCATCAAGATTTAAAATCTGTGCAACAGTTCTATGTATTGCGCAAGGTACCAATTGCCCAGGCAGGTCAACACGGCTTGTATTGTCTGTCTTTGGCTCTGGTCGCGCATAATAAAAAACTCTTATTGCTGTGCTATCCGTAGATGGTGTTTTATTAAAAACAATTTTCATCGTATCTTCTTGCCATTTTCCAGCTGTTGCATTAGCGCCATATCCTGAACTGGTATTTACAGCTACAGTAAAAGTGTTTGCGTCAGTTACTGTGACTGCAAGCCTTTTCCCATTAAGCGCATTAACGCTTGTCGCTGTAAGAGCAAGCCCAACCACTTCACTAAAGACAACATAGTCTCCCGAGTCTAACCCGTGAGCGGTTGAAGTAATTGAACAAGAAGTTGCCCTTGTGCCTGCACTGAGACTTCCTGAGGTAGCATCTGTTCTTAATGTAAAAGCAAGATTAGATATTGTATCTTCATCTGTAGAGTAAAACATAACAGCATCATCAATGTAAGGAACTGCCTTTGTAGAGCCAGTGCCATCTTCTAATTCTACTTTATATACTTTATTAGACCTTTTTTCATTTGTTAAAACAAATTCTTTACCCGAAGCTGTAAAGCTTTCAAGTATTGATTTTTTAACAAGGCGCAGTCCAAGATTCTCGACCTCTTGGTCAAAGAAAGTTGCTTTTAAGGCTTCCGTAACTGGAAAACCTATTGCGGCTTTATTTAAGGCTGCATCAATAAGTTCGTATGCTTCTCTATATCTCATTATTTTTTGCTTTTAGTTTTGCGTTTTTTACGCTTTTTTTTCATCTTATCTAGACCACTAACAGTTCTTTGGCTTCCATCAGAAAAGACAGTTGTTCCTGTTCCATAAGTGGTATTAGCCATTACTTGTAATCTTTGCTAAATATTTTTTTAAAACCAGTCATTACTTTATTAAAAAATGAGTTAGTTTCTTTTTTTTCAACTTTTATTTTCTTAATTGATTTCATTCTTAATAACTTTTTTTAGTAGCTGAACCTTTGCGCAAACGCTTTCTTGCGCTCTTTGCAGCTTTCTTACCTTTTTCAGTGTAAGGGAATTTCTTTTTTCCGACTTTAGGCATTTTTTTATCTTTCTTTGTTTTGCTTAAAGGGGCAGCAAGCTGCCCCCTCAAACATTTATTTTGAAGTCCTAGACTTAAGTTAACTTTAAAATAGCGTGTGTCTGTTCGTTTCTTGCCTCGGGGCCGAACTCCACTAACCATTCATCAGTTTGTCCATCACGACCATCTTTAACTATGTCACTGCGAAGTTGCATATCACGACTGGCCAACGGGCGAACATTAAAGTTCGCTGGGTCAATCACAAGAGCATAATCTTCATTAGCACCATTTAATAGAGGGTGAGGAATAAAGTCTAATTCACCAACTGCGCCAACGAATCGACGCACGCGAACACCAGCAGCCTGGGAAGAATCGCCAAGATCATAGAACGCTGTTGTACCGGTGCCAGCACCAGTACCCATACGAACCATAGACGACATTTTCTTAAGCCACTTATTCGATGCAAACACTGTTTTTCTCATAGAACCATCAACCATATCGTGAAAAATGTATTCACATACATCATCCATATTGTTCATCGTTCCAGCTGAGTAACCAAGTTGAAGGTTTGCGTCTCCGCGACCATCAAGTGATTTAACAAAACCAGCACCCGCTGATTGCCCAATACCAAAACCTGCGAAGGTTCTTTTTGGGTTTTCAGAAGTAGCGTCAAGAGCAACATTACCATTCGTTAGAATAGCGTGTTCGCAATCAACTTTAATCTTAGCAAGCTTACGAGCTTGTAGACGTGCAAGTTCAGAACCACCATAATGCTTGGAAGCATCTGCTGTACCAGTGATAGTGTAAGGTTCACGAAAAATTTGAGTACAGTTTTTAATTCTGCGTACTTTTTTTCGTGTTTCTACACCAACGCCAGCACCTTCAGCGTATTGACCAGGGCCACCCTCAACCATGAAATAATCAGCATCGGCAAAGTTTGCTTGGCCAAAGTTGTTAGTTGCACTGTGAGTTTGGTAACCATAAAAAGCTGTTGCAACGGCATTGTCATAAAACTGCCCAGCACTAGCAACATAAGTTAGCGTTAGAGTGGAATCGGTATTAAAACCAATTACATCTGAACCGCCAGCAATTGCTTCGGTGTTGTATGCGTTTAATGATGCGTGAACGTGAGCTGGTATAAACTGAACTGACTTATCAGAAGGAGATGTTAAGTTAACATCTTTTCCAATAGCAATACAGATTAAGTGAGTTACGTCCGTAGCCATAGNAGCTGANCCAGCAAGTGTAGCGCTATAAATACCNCCAACTTCAAACATCTCTACTTGAGCTTGTGTTCTTAGGTTGACAATAGTGTTTTCGCCGTTAGCTGTGCTAAGCAGAGTATCAGAAATAAGCGTAGTGCTTGAATCTGCTCCTGCTGTCGCACCAGCCATACTTATTGATAAGCTGCGTTTGATCATATACTCATCTTCCATCCATTCGAAAATCGGTACAGGTGTTACTATACTCTTCATTCCAAAGATAGAGAAGATTGGTGTTACATCGGGGTTGTAATAGTGAATTTTACTTCCTAGTTCCAAAACCTGGCGTTGCGTTCCATCGCTGAATTGCGTCGCGGTTCCGGCTCCGTAAGTAGTAGTAGCCATTATTATTTTTCCTTTATATTGGAGTAATTATTAGAAAACTGCATAAGTCCATCAAAGAACTCATTTGTCTGCTTATCTGACGATTTCAATGGAGAAGGTGTAACTCCACTTACACTCGCGATGCTCGTCCGACCAGTCGAGCCTTGCGGACTAGAGACTTTGGGATTTTTATTTGCAGTTTCGTTGTTTTTATTGCTAGCCATAAACCGCCAAATATTGACAAGATTCTCAGGAGTTACCACATTTGGATCATTTATAAAATCCCGGTATTCCTGCATTTCAGAGTCATTTAATCCAAGGTTACGCAACGTATCTATTTCAGATTTAGTTGCTTTTTCAGCGTTAAGCTCTTGCCTGAATTTATCAAGCTCCTGCTTAGCACCTTCTGAGCCCATCGTAATTAGATATTTATCTTGCGACTCTCGCCATTGTTGAGATGAAGAACCGGGAACATTCTCCTCGTAAGGGTCATAGTCCTCGGGTTTCTCAGGCGGTACTGTCGCATTGCTTACTTGTTGGATTTCATTGCGAAGTTTAGTTACCATTTCAGGATTTTCTTTTAAAAAAGTGTCCAAGTTATCTAATTGCTTGTACTTTTCTTCTTTAGTTTGAGAATCATTTGAAATTTTATCTTTTTCGCTTTGGAGCTTTTTATAAGAGTCCGCTAATTTTTCACGACCTTCCTCGGTATCGGGGAATTTGTTATCAATTAACCAAGTCTTTGCTTCTTGCTCCGTTATTTGTGGTTCTGGGTTAGCACTTTGTTCCTCAGAAACTTTAACGTCGGCTTGATTTTCATCAGGAGAGCCCTCACCGTGACCTTGATTAAACTCGTTTAGAGCGTTCATCATAAAATCACCGCTTAAGTTATCTCCACCTACATTCTCTGTATTCTGTGCTTGTTCATTAGCCATTCGATGCTCCTTGTTTTGCGCGGTTATCCAAGGAATGGAGCCGCTGTTTCAGAGTTAATCGCGTTTAGACCAGTAGATACATCTTCTTTAACCTTTTTAGATGCATCTCTCTGTCTCGCTTCTTCAAGTCTTGCATTTGCTTTAACATTGCTTAGGGCTTGTTGGACTGGTTTAGTCGCCTCAGCAATTTCAGCTCTCATATTTGCGTGGAATATTTCTCTTTCTCTTGTCTGCATATCTCCGCGCATTTGTTTTAATTCTGCGTCCATTTGCTCTACAGCTCCTCTTAGCTGTTGAATTTCACTATGGCGTTTTATAAGTGCCGATTTATCTATATCGCCCTGCATATTCATAATAACTTGTGTCTTGTCGTATATGCCAGCGTTTAACAAAGCTAAATCTCTTTGCAAATCTGCCGCCGGTGATTTTGCTCTCGTACTTCCAATAACAACCTTTACGTCTATTCTTGCTGTCTGCATATCGTACATTTTTATTACAGCACCTGATTTATCGTCAATAACAGGTTCGTTTAACATTAATTCTTGTTCGTTACCATCTGGGTTTACAACTCTTAACACTCTTTGAGTTGTATAAACGCTCGGCATCCACTCTTGGACAATTTGAGATGCTCTTGTAATCATATCATACACAGGAAGTATTTTCCAATTTTGTTTTCTAGCTACAGCTTCGTCAATAATTGAAGCTTCACCCACTGAACCTGGAGCATCTGAAGAAGAGCCTTGTAAATATTTATAAGCACCAAATACTTGTTCAATATCTAGTTCATATCGAGCTTTTTCGCTATACAACTGTGAACTTATAGAGGGCGGAGCAAACTCTTTAATCTTCTGCTCCCTCAAAGCACCCGGATTAACCCGAATAAGCGCATTAGGAATGTGCCATTTATTAACTTCACCTGGGTCGAGCGCTCCGTCCTCATAAAGTAATTTAAAATTTGTAGTTGCGCTTGTATGTGATATTAATAACGCCTCAGTACGATTTAGCATTCTNTGAGGAGACTTAGCGTGTCTTACATCTCCAGACGGATATGGNGTAGACGTGTGCTCGTTNCAAGCTGGAATAATAGGATACTTTGTAATAGGCAAAACCTCATCATAAATAATCTGGTCTCCAAATAAAGCAACCTCTCTAATTTTTTGATCATAAACTAATTCTTCTATAATAGTTCCTTGGTCAACAAGAACCTTATATCTTTCATCTTCTAATAATTCTTTATATTCTTCTTTCTCGAATTTTTTTGATTTACCTGTATTAACGTCTGTAACTAAAACTTTTGGTACGTTTACTTTTGAAAAATGAATATACTTTCTTACCATTTTTTGATGGTCTTTGCTAACATCATCTCTTGTCCATACTTGGTCTCGAGAATATTTACCTGAGCCTACTTCGTTTACATCTTGCTCTTCTCTTGCATCTTCAATTTCTTTTTTATATTGCGGGAATACTGCTTTTAATGCCTCTTTAGTATGTAAATCAGAAAATAAAATAGACGATGCATCTGAGAAATCAGGCAGCATTGAGTTTGGGTCGATAAAAACAGATTCAGGGCTTACTCTTTTAAATCTAACACCACCCTCACCGCCATCAGCGTTCCAGTCTGGATAAACATAAAAATAAGAAATACCTTTAATAATAAAATCTTTACAAGCTTTTCTAAATTGAATATCGCCATCTGACTCTCTCCAAACCCAATCTAACATTTGATTGCAAACAAACGCCATATCATTATCCGTCTTGCCAATAGGTCTGACATCCCATTCTGGAGAAGCAGCCGCTATGTTTGCCAACACGGTTTCAACAGCCGGTCTTATTTTGTTGTTTGCCTCTGGCGGCTGCCCTACAGATTCTAAATATTCTTTTTGAGCATCGGTTAATTGATTCCCAAGAAAAAAATCTTCATCCTCTGCCATTTGGTAGCGCCATTCTTCGCCGGTCGATTCAAATAACTTGTATTGCCTCCAGACTTCTGCAAATTCAACTTCTGGTAAATCTAATTTTTTTATACTTATTGCCATTAGCTATAGAACACCTGACCAGTTTCCCAATCAGCCTTTATTTTATTTGTTTCAGGTTCAGTCCAAACATTGTTTTTATAACTTAAATTTGGTTTCCACATATCATCAAGCGCCCATCTAAGTGCGTCAAGTGTATCTTTTTTAAACGAACCGACCTCTTTAAATTGCAACAGTTCGTCTATCAAATCAAAATGGGTTTCTTTAAGAAACATAGCTTTAGATGCAAAATATGGTTGCATTTGTTTAATTCTGTAATATTTATTCTTAATAGCCTTCTTGCCGTTAATATTTAAAAACCTTCCTGATTCTTTTGATTTTCTCTGAATATAGTCTGCCAACATAACGTGACCTGTCTCCTCAATCTTTATATCTTTAGGAGAGTACATATCCGCCATAGCAAAAATTCGGTCAGCGCCATCCATTGGAGAAACTTGTCCTCTAAAATAGTCAACCACATAAATATTAAATTTAGGATCAACTGCGATAACCATTATGACCGTATAGTCAGCTTTGACACTTTCCGAGGAAGCTGGGTCAACACCCATAAAAATGTTAACAGGAACTCTTTCTTCACCTTCGTTTGTAATTTTTGTAACATAAGACTGACCCGCATCGCTAGAATAATATCCATCCCAGTATTGTATATCTGATTCTTTAAATACTCGGAATGAATCATCCATTGGAATATTTTGATACTCCTGATAAAAAAACGAAACGTGACCTTCAGACTTTAATCGTTCTCGTTCTGACTTCAGCCACTTGTAGGGTCTATGTTCCTTCCATAGTACGTTTACTTGTTTATTGCTGCGAAATTCTTTACCGGAGGCGACGAATTGTCCATTTTCCACATTTTGTGGAATGGCTTGATAAAAAAGCGATTTCCATCCTTTGACAATCCTTTCGCCAAGCTTATTATAAGAGCGTCTCCCAGCAATTCTGTTTAAATATGAATTATCATCAACGATTGTACCGATAAAACAAAGTTTAGCGTCGGTAGAGCCCGGTATAACAGCGGCGTTAAACCACCGTTTAAACTTATCTCTTGACATTTCTGTTAAGGTATTTGCTTCACCTTCACCATCATCGATGATAGTTAATGTAGGTCTATACGCACCATACTTCAAACCCCTAACTTTCTGCCCGGTTCCTCTAATTAAAATTTTACACATTCCAGAAGCCACACCGTTTTCGTCAAAGCTAGTTATAATTTCTTTTTCTTCCTTACCCCAGGTTGGCCCCATTCGGTTACCAAAATATTCGTGAACTTTTTTATTATATTCAATTTCATTTCCTAAAGCCTCTAGTAAATATTTAGACTGCGTTTCTGATTCTGACATAAGCAAGACAAATCGTTCTTCACCAAACAATATTTGATGCAATGGATAGATCAAAGATACTAACGTGGTCTTTGCGTGACCTCTAGGTGCAACTATCGCAATCTTTTCACCAACGCTAAGGTCTTGTAAGGCTTGGAATATTTCACGATGAAATTGAGGAGATTCACAACGCAAGTGATAATGCATTGGATTTTTTTTATCGCCAAAAAGAACTTTAGCAAAAAAGAACGGGTCAACGTACATACGTTCTAATATTTTTTTACGTTCATTCATTCATTTATTTTTTGTTTTGCTATTTTTTTTAATTGTCTTTTCCTTGTCTTGTTCTGTATTGCTAATTTTCTACGCAATCTTTTTCTGTCTTTAGCGCCGCGATTAGGCATTTAAGACCTGGCAACCATATCTGAATACTTTAAATTGTTTATAACAATTTCCAGGCTGTCTATTTCTTCTAGTATATCAAGGATACAAGCGGTAACAGCAGGAGGAACTTCGTAAGTATTTCCTTCAATGCAGATAAATCCAAGTTCTATATTGTCTATATCTGTTTTAAGCTGAATAGAAGTCTTTTTTTCCAAGTTATTTCTTTTTCTTTTTAGGCCAACCCTTTTTCATATCAGAATAGGATTTTTTACTAACTGTTGTATTTTTTTTACTACGGCTTGTTCCGGCTTTTTTGCGTTTATTAATATTTCTTACTAAACTATTTTTTTTAGGTGGCATAATATATTTAACTCGAAGGTATTTGTTTGATTAAAGCTTTGTCTGGTATTTCTCTTTTATGTTGAGCAAGTAATTTCTTATCGCCATCAGATAGCATAAATACTGTTTGCTCTGTCTTGCTTTCTTTTTTCTCAACATGGCCTAATATATCACTAACTCTATTTAACGCTTGCAGCCGTGTACTGGCTGGTGCGTCTATATCCTCAATAAAATTTTTATACTGAATAGCAACGTAGTCATCATCTACGCCAATTCTTTCTAAACGATCTTTCATTAAACTTGACATAACTTCCTTTACGGTATCTTTTCTTAGTATGGCCATTGCCCGGCGTAGAGAGCTTGAAGGATTATTATCATTATATACGGACATATATGCATCAATGATGTCAGGAATTTTCCACATTCCTTTGTCGTCAGGCTCAAAAAAGTCAACCAATTGCTGAATAAATGCGCTTTGGAGTGCAGTGGGCTTAACATTTCTAACTAAATTCTTTTTATAACGGTTGTCCCACTCGTAGTCAGGCTGTTTGCGAGCGTGTATTTGTGGTTTATATGTTGGAGTTTCACCATAGCCTGTTCTAATTAGATAAACTTTTTTCTTTCTGTCTTTTTTATAGTCTCTACGGCCAATGACCTGCAAGACTTTATTATCAGAGGTTACAATCCAGTCATCTTTGGAAGCTTCTCGCCATTTGTCTGTGTATTGTAGCTCTTTCTCCTCAGCTTGAGAAATATCATAAACTTCAAATACTTTGTTACGACACTTTACTTCCACGGTTTAATATACGAAAGAAAAATTAAAAAAGTTTTACATAATATACATATACATAAGCATATACATATACATATACATATAGGGAGCCTTAAGCAAACCCTAACCGTAAGCCTTAGCTTAAGCCTTCCAGTGAGAAAGGTTCTATCTTCGATAAAGCATACTCTACGCATTGTGATTTGCTCTAAAAATGCTTGTAAAATCTATGGATTGCTACCTTATATGAGCCACCCCCCGCAAAAGGTGAACCGCAATGGCAAAAAGCGTTGAGCAAATGACTTGATTTAATGATTTTTTCTTAACTTTTTAGGCTTAACCTCTAAAATTTGCTGTCTTTTGTGGTTTGTCGTCGGTGATTACCTTAGCCAGGGCAGAAAATGAGAGGTTCGGCCACGCTTTAGGGATCGGAAGCAGCAACCTTTTTAAATCGTTCCTGGCTAGCCTCCCGGCCTGTCTGGTTTTGCTTGTATGGTAACCCTTGCACAACCTTTATAAGTTACTTGCTTGTAAATAGTGGCGATTGTATTTTCTCCTAAGAAATGAGCCGAAACAACAGACGACGACCAGACCCACGACGAGCAACGCCCAACAAAAGGGCGGTTTCGTGCTGTTTATTCCTACTTAATACACCAAGACAACCAAACGGAGGTTATATGTCTTTACTCAAGAGCACACTCTCAAAACGCACCAAGCAACACCAACCAACCCCACCAACCAAAGCACAGGCCAGACGGCTTCGAGGCCTTTACGCTGAGCTTGTAAAAGAACAGGCCAACAACACACTAAAAGAAGTGTGGCAAGGTCGCACTAAAAACAACATATTAGAGAATGAAGCGGACTTTGTCGCTGGTGCTTCTGCCATGTTGCAGATGGTTAACGAGAAGCTATTTGGCACAGATTACGAAAGGTCAATGGACATAGTACCGGCCGGATGGATTTTATATATCTACAGCGGTCGCAGTCTTTCCGGGC
>JGI24006J15134_10001889_pt1 | contig 11789 bp, 11 predicted proteins | sample LinPmetageLP53_FD_15134 | JGI IMG/M metagenome (IMG submission 15134) | reverse complement strand
TTTATAATCAGTTAATTCACGTTCCCAGCCGGGGCGTCCAATAATCTCTAAAAACCGGAAGTTCCGCGCCTTGGCAAAGTCGCAGATTTCTTCTTCTATCTTTTTAAGCTCCAATAGGTTGCCACCGGCCAGTCCAATTCTCAAGGAATCTCCAAAGGCACACGTTACAGCAGCAGATTCCAAACCTTCAAAAAGCGTAAATTCACCTTCGTCCAAACCCTGCTGGACTTCTTCCCGATTAACACACTCGAACCCTTCTGTAGCGGGTTCCAGCAAATCCCAAATGTAATCACTCATCATAGGCCGACACCAACTTCATAACGGACATCTGTCGCAAGCCACCTTACAGACTGCTGGGTAGTGCTGGTTCTAACACGCACGGCGGCATTCCAGCCAATGTCGGCAACACTGAACCACGCCTGCTGAGTGGTTATCGGGCTACCCCACGTTGCAGCATCCCACGTTGCTGTATCCCAAGCCGAAGCAATACTGGATGTCGTGCTGGGCGTGAATGTGGTTGTGCCATCTCTGAAGTCCGTATCAAAGCCGATGCTTACCTCCAGATCAGCGTCACTCGCCATAACGGGACGGATTGCTGTGTACCGTTTGGGGCCACTTCTGCCGCCAAAATATATGAAGGCCGTCTTGGCAACTGCTTCTATGGCAGAGCCAGCGTCATCCGTACCGCTATCCGCCTTATGAACCTTGGTGTCACCGCCAAAATATAGATCGCTATTGTAAACCGCCCAGACGTAAGCGTTTTGATTGGTAAATCTAGCCCACGATCCCGTATCCAGATTGACCACATACTGGATGAAATTTCCATCTGTAGAACTGGGGACGTTCACTGCTGCGTATCCCCCCTTAGGATAGACAACTCCCTGCCACCCGAATCTATCCTTGAAGGTGACAACCGAGTCGTTGTAGCTGTTACTGATCTTGTCGCTGATAGCGCGATTGGGAGCGGCTTCACCAGTGCCCAGAACCTGCGTCATGGGCAATAGGCCGTTCTCTGTTACCAGATAGCAATCAGAACCCACTTTAAGCATACACCGACGCCCTATGGGACGCCCTACCGTGTAAACACCTACAAGGCTCCACTTCGTGGCGTCAGACGGATCAGTGCCGCTGTACATGGCGATCTCGCCCTGATCCGTATAGAACAGAATATTGTCGTCCGGGCCTGAACCGCCGTCGCGTGTCCATGTGCTGATCGCCATGATCTTGCCGCCCTTGCTGAACACGCTGCCCAGATTGACGGATGCAACCGTTCCGGCCACGCTGTTCACCGGCAAATAGCCGTATGTCAGGCTGTTCGTCAGGACAAAGAACAACCGCTCCTTGTAGACTTCAACATTGATAACATTAGCAGCGGTTATGCTACCGAGTGTCGGCGTGGCCCATGCGGAACCGTTCCAGTGACGCGGTGCATCCTCCCCATTGCAGATAAACAGAAACGATCCACCAGAAGTTGTCATATTCACCCACTGGAACTGGGCGTTGGACAGGCTGGTGATGACAGCAGAGCCGACTGAACCGGCACTGGTTACGTCGTAGACAGCAGCGCCGCTTGCGGCGAACATCGTGCTTGTCGTGCCGCTGGCGTAAACCATCAAGCTCTGAACGGTGGACGGCAGCCCGGTGACATGATCGTCGTAACCGTTGCGCACCTGAACATGGGAACGCGCCGGAAAGAAGTTATCCAAGCGGATAGCATCGGTTTCTGGCAACAGATCGACAGAATCACGAGTGTTCAAGCCGCCAATAGGCGATGGCACTGCGTTGCTCTGGGCTGTCATGGCGACGGGAGAAGTAGCCATTACGCCAATCCTATCCGTTCTCGGCCGGACTGCTCATTAGCCAGTATCCTAGCCAGAATCTCCGGCGGTATATTTGCAGATTGCGTTTCCGTATTATCGGAAACAAACGGCTCCGTTATAGGCGCAGGTTGCGGTGGAACATATACCTCCTGATTCCCCCCTGTCTGGGGGCCTTGGAAGGTGCCAACTGGCGTCTCACCTTGGGAAAGGACATCTCCTAGAGAAAAACCCGGTAAACCCGGTAAATCCGGTAACGCCCCGGTGATATCTTCTCCTAAACCGGTGGCGAACCCCCCAAGGGGATCAACAACATTTTCATTAAGGAAGTCACCCACAGCAGATGCACCGGCCCTGACGCCGCTTCCAAGAAAGTTGCCCAACTGCCCTATAGGTTGGGTGACAACACCAAATGCTTCGTTAATAGGACCAGTGATATTAGTTTGAAATCCTCTCATGGCTGATCCGATCATTCCTGTGTCCGCTCTAGCGGCGTTTAATGCCATGCTCCCCAATGTAGGGTATCCAGCCATCAGACCCAGCCCTATAGCGGGGTGCCCAAACCCGGCTATGGTGCCTGCCAGCGCAGGAATCATCCCCATGTTCATTCCAGCCGGAACAGACACATCACTGTACGGATCGTTTACCGAATAACCGCCCGTTCGAGATGAATGTTGGTTTACAGAGGCCACCTGATCAATGGTCGCGCCAGGATTGTTATTCGCAAGGGTAGCACCAGGAGACTCAGAACCAAGACCGCCCCTACTGATACCTAGATTCACAGCCGCTCTCCCAATATCAGTGAGAGTGCCGTCGGCATTTTTATTTCTTTCATTCCGGCCAATCTGAGCCATATTAAGAGCCGCCTGCACATTTAATGGCCCAGTTATCTCAGCACCAAGCATTCCGCCAGTCCGGCTAGCAGTCTGAGGACCACGCATCGCCGCCGCCGAAAACATATCGTCCATCATCGAAAAGCTGTCATCATCGCCGCCGCCGCTTAGGCCGCTACCAGCACCTTGGCCGCCACCTCCACTTCCTGTTCCAGCGGCGCTACCAAGGCCACCAGTGGGGCCAGTCGGTTCACTTAGCCCTGGATCGTAATCTCCCGATTCTTGAAAACTGGGAATTCCATTAGCCATATACTGCCCACCGCCGGGAGCAACGCCCCCGCCCATAGAGCGCAGGGCACCGCCTTCCTGCGGTGTAATGTACGCAGCAAAATGCCCTTGCGGTGCGCCTCTGCTCAGCGCCCGTGAGAGCAGTTCGCCGTATATATCACGCGCCATTTAGATGCCTTACTTTGGAGGGCCGCCCAGAGTACATACCGGTTTAGGATTTCGAGAATTTCCTTTATCGTTAACCGCTTTTCTTGCTCGTAAAGTACGAGACATTTCATTAGGATTTGTTGGACCTCTTGTTCCTTGTCGTGGTTGTTTCAAATTAACAGGAGGTGTTGGTGGATTAGATCGTTTTGGTGGACGGCCTACTTTGCTGCCATATGTTCCTGTTCCTTGCGGCATTTCAATCTCCTCTATAAGCCGTAGTTACCTTCCGGCACGTTGAGCGCAAGAATAGCCCTGTTGGGGCCGCCCATACGCAGGATCGGTTTCGCTCCGTCATGTCCGCTGTATTCTTCAATACGGGACTGATATTCCATGAACTGCTGCTGGAACGGCAGTCCCTTGATCTTCAAGAACCGCCAGACGACACCCAGAATAACCAGTTCCTCTTCCAGAACAGTAGTCTGCGAGTCGCCGCTAAACTTGTCCGCATTGGCGGTAGAGCCACCGGACGTATCCACCCAGTTCTTGGACAGATATTCAAACTTTACGCTTTGCCCTACCGTGGGCGTCGGGTGCATAAGCAGCAACCCGCCACGAATGCGGAAATAATTGGTAATTCCACCACTGACAACCGCTAGAACACGCTGCCATTCGGAGCCGGTAATCGGCCCGTAATAGGTTCTGTCTGTCGTGCGGTTCCACATTGTGTTGTTGCTAAAGCGCCCGAAGTCGCTCGCAATCGAAACCATCGTGCCCTGACTTTCAGCAGCCAGAGTCGTATGGCTTCCTTCTTTTATTAAAACTTCCCACTTATACCGTTGGACTTGGGCGCGGCCTTCTTGATTCGCGCACGCCTCAAGCTGGATAACAGACGTATCCGTTGATGCAGTTACAGCATCAGGCGCAGTTATCCCGATGATTTTGGCTGCGTCTTGGCATATCGTGAGTAATGTCATCCAATAACCTGCCTTGGTGATTGACCGGACTGCTCGGCAAGATAGTCACGGGCTTGTTTGCGTAAATCCACCGTCCCGGCACCGAGGCTTCCAACACTTGCGTCCGATAGCTCGGCAAGCTGCTCAACAGTATTTACATCCTGATTGATAAGAGTCTGCGCTCGTCGGGGGCCGACTCCTTTTAGTGTCGTTAATTCGGCACCTCTTGGCTTGATAGCATCCGCAACTTTCCCACCGCTTTTCTGATAGGCCGCGAGTTCAGCAGGGAAATGCTCTTCCAACCATTCAGCCTTTTCCGTCACCTTGTAAAGAACAGTGTTTGGATCACCGACTCGACGGATTTCAACCAAGTCCGGCCCGTCACCTTCACCGGGTAGAAACTCGATCCTGATATTGCTCATAAGCAGTTGTGCGGGGGTTTTTACGCCCCCGCACTCCCTTTGCAGTTAGATTACAAACGACTTCGGATACGAGGCGATGGCAGGTGCGCTTCCCGCCGTGCCGCCACGAGCCGTGGTTAGCTTGATGCCGTCAACTCTCGTATGAGAAGTGGCGGTATCATCAAGGCTTCCGGCTGTTGCTGAAGAGTACAGGATCACATCTGCGGCAGCACTTGCCAAGACGTTGATCGTGCAAACCCCGTTCAACTGAACCCATGCGTATTGCCCACTTGTAATCGCTTCGGGCGCTACGGCAATCAATTCACCGGTATCGACTAGAGCCTTGGTAATCGGAACGGCAGAGTACGCTTCCGTCACGGCAACCACGTCATACTGGGCAACGGCGCTGCCTGCGGTGACGTAGAGCCAAGTAGAAGCATCGGTTCCTACCATTCTGGTTCCAAGAGCCTGCGACGGGGTTGCTTCAGTCCCGCCATCGAAGTCAATGCCAATCGCTGATTGAGATGTATAAGGCATTAAGTCCTCCTTAGGCTTGAATGACGCCCTGCCGTGCGCGATTGCTGACCGTCATATTTCCGGCCCATGCAACAGGCATGACAAGAGCGTCTTGGTTTACGGAAGCCTTCTCGCCAAGAGGCACAAACTCACGGCCTTCCGCATATCTGAGGAAGAGATAGTCCGTGTTGAGCATGTAAATCTTGTTCGCCGGGCACTGATCGTCGTAGTAGACCGGTGCATCCATGAACATCAGATTCATGAAACCAGCCGACGCCGACTCATCAGAGGTAAACCGCTGGTTCGTCTGAAGTGAGGACCAGTAGAAACCAAAGTAGTTGGTATCACCGACAATCACGTCAGGACGATCCGCACCACGGATACAGGCAAGCCACAAGGTATTCATGGCCGTCTGGATTGTGGTAGCGGAAGCAGTGACGGTTTCCGTCGAGAAGTCATACACCTGATTCTTCCAGAACGTGTAGGTGCCACTGTTGATACCGCCAACCGTGTTACCCACGGTGCCGGGAACGACAAGCTGTAGCCCGCCAATTTCCTTGGAATCAGTTCCGGTGCCGTCTGCATAAAGCGCAGTCGCCATCGTGTTCTTGAGCGATTTTTCAAGGTTCCGAATACGGCTTTTGAGAAGATTGAAAATCTGCTCTGGGCCGGAGTTCTCGACTTGCTCAAGACCGGAGATAACCACGTTGCCCGCCAACTGCTTGTAATTAAACTCGGCAGCGGTGAACACGTTGCTGGTTGAAGTATCAAGCACCTCGTAACCCGAATACCACTTGGTTGTCGAGTTCGTAGCGTACTCAAGCTCCTGAACGATGGTTCGACCAGTCGCCGGGGACTTGTTGCCCTTTGAGTCGATGTGGCGAAGCAACGCATTGTTGTTCGTCACGTTGTCGGCCATCGTCTTGGAATAACCAGCGAGCGTAGTGGTTACGATCTCCGTATAGGTACTATTTGGAGAGGTAGCCATTTCTGTTTGCTCCCATCATGGGGCAACAGCAGTAACTCTTACGTTCTGGCAGTGTTAATCGTATCGCGTAAAATGTCGTCAAGACCGTTTGCCAATACCGTACCCTTGGGAGGTGCGGTAGACTGGGAAGGCCGCGTTTTCTTGGCTTTATCGACAGCCGCCTTACGCTTGGCATCTTCTTTCTTGCTTACGGCTGTACGCTCGTTTGCCAACGTCTCTTTGTAAAGATCGTCATCAAGGCGAAGCGCCATATCGTATGCCGTCTGCAAGTCTTGAGTCTCTCCGGCAGTTACGAGCCGCGACATCCGTTCACGCAACTTCTCAAAATGGGGACGCTTCTGGTTTCCATTTGCGTCTTTCTCATTCGCAAAAATATCAACCTGATCCTCAAGTTGTTTGTAGCGATCCTGATGCTGCGTCTGGGCCAACATATTAACTTGCTGTTGCGTCTGGGCCAGTTGCTGTTGCAGTTGCTGTGTGTGCGAATCAGTAGAATAATCCTCTACATAATCCGCGCCCGAATCGCCTGACGTTAGCTGAACATTGTAGTGCTGGGCGAGTTGAGTGATGGCCGCTTGTGGGTTCTGCCGTAGTGCATTGTCATAACTCATAAGACGCGAGATATATTCGGCCTCGCTAATCCCGTGAGCTTGCATCTGCTGTTTGTACGGTGCCAGAACGCCTTGCAAACCCTCTACTTGTTTTCGCTGCTCTGCCAGTTCAGTCGTCTTGCGAGTGAACGCCGCATCACGCTCGCTCTCCCTTTGAAGCATAAAATCTCTCTGCTCATCGGGTAGTTGCTCGAACGCTTCGCGTTGTTCAGCAGGCCATGTTTTCGGTGCAGCTAAAGCATCTGGCGCTGGCTCCGCTTCAGACTCCGGTATGTCTGTTTCGGGAGTGGCCTCGTCTTCGCTTGCTTCATGGCCTTCGGCGGCATCATCCGATGAGTCGTCTGTTCCGACTTCGACTTCTTCCGCGCTGGTTTCTCCGGCGATAGCTGGTGGATTTTCTGGAGTTGGTTTCACATCGCCGTGCGTGAAATCTCCGCCAATGACGCTTTCAAGGACGCCATCGAGTGTTATACCTTCTGACGCTGGCCCCGGTTCCGGGGTGCTAGTCTCAGTTATTGACATTTCTCATAGTATCCCAGTTTGAAGGGCGTTCACTTCCCGCCCAGTCATTGCCAATCTGGCGAACATTATGTCTCTTTTCATGTTCGCGCAATTCTGATCTGCTCGTTACATAAGTTCCGTCAACAGGACTTAGAAACGGCTCAATGTCCTTCATAATATTATGAGCCGCCTTTGAAAAGGTTTTTTCGATGCGTTTCTTTGCCTTTATTTTGGGCCATTTAATCGCATCATAGTTTTTACGATACTCAGAACTCATTGCTGGCCCTCCGCCATCCGCAGTTCTGCGTCCAGCATCGCCAAGTCCTCTTTGCTTTGCACACGCTCACTGGATGCGCGGCTTTTCTCCTGTATTTCTGCCGCTGTGGCACGTTCGCGGGAGTTTATATCTGCGAGCTTGCCTTCCTGTTTCAGCTTCTCGCGTTCCAGTTCAGCCGTTATGCGTTGTTGTGCGATACGCTCTTCTGGTGATACCTGTTGTTGTTGCTGCGCGGCTTGAAGTTTCTCCATCACAGCGGCTTCGGTTTCCCCGATAACATCCTCAAACTGTCTGCCGACTTTCCACGCACCGGAAACGAACTTTAGTATCTGGAAAGCTATCGGCGTTAGTTCCGGCGCAGCCTGTGTGGCTTCGATTGCCTGCACCAGATACCCGCCCATGACATTGGCGAATTCAATGCGCGTCCGTTTTATCTGTTCCTCGTCCGCAAATACGGTGCTGTCCGTTTCTACGTCAATCTGGTAGCTGCGCAACTTATCGTTACGCATGATTTCTACCATCTCGTCCGTAATTTCGACGCCTGTCATGCGCTCAAGAATTTCCGGCTCATAGTTCTCTGCAATCAATTCGGCCTTGATACGGAACAGATCGCGTATGTATTTGGAGATATCTTCTTGGCGCAGTCGCAAGCGCATGGAGCCGTACTGTGCTTTTAGCTGTTGCGCCGTTGCGCTTTCGCTGGCTTTAGTCCCGCCGCCCCGGAGAATGTCAGAGATTCCTGTTATCTCATACATTGTCTGGAGGACTTGGTTCCGCTGGTTGTACAAACCGGCAAGCACCTGAGTGATGGCAGAAATGTCTTCCGTCTGGAAGGCCCCGCCCAAACCGCCTTTTTGAGCCAGATTCGAGAAATTATCGCTCGGAACGAACTCGTTATCGGTAGCATTTGCCAGATGAGCTAGTTCTGGAATGCTGGAATCGTAGACACCCCGGCGTTTCAGCCCTTCTATCAAGAAAGTTATCCGGGTTGTGACGCGATCTAGTTCGTCGGCTTGATCTTGGTAAAGCGTAAACTCAGGAACCGGAATGGAGGTATTGTTTGTCCGCACCGCTATCAGGGGTGTGGGGCACGGGTAAAAATTCTCCAGCGTGTACGGATCGTCATCGTCCGCCAATACGTCCTTGTACCCGGTAGCTATAAACAGGCGGCGGCGTTTTACTTTATCCCAGATTTCCCAGACTTCGGCGCGGTTGTAGAGTTCATCAATGTCGGAAATGTCTTCACGCTCCGGCATCCAGTTCAGCGGCACTTCTTCCGCATGATCGAACCCACGCCCGACAAGCTCTTCGCGTGTAAATAGGTGCCGCCGCGCTCGCCACATTGCATCTTCCGGCCTTCGGCTGGGGCTTTCCCGGTAATCTTGCCAATGAACGTACTCAAAGCGGCAACGCTGATCTCCCAGACGCTCAATTTCTTCTTCTTCAAGGATTTGTACGTCTTCACCCTTGATTTCAATTTTTGTCTTTTCTTTAACGATAATCGGCTCATAAACAACCCACACAACACCGCGCCCCGGCAACAAATAGTCTTCCAAAGCGGCTCTTATGGGCGTTTCCGAGTCATAAACATCCAGCCCGTAGAGCAATGCCCGTTCCAGAGCGATAGCAACTTGCCGCGCTGACGCATCTCCATCATTAAACCGTCGGCGCACGTCCGGTTGCGCCATACGCGCAAATAATGCGCCTTTCAGCGTCTCAGTATTTGCCCAGAGAATGTTGAAGCGGTGCGTGAGCGGCCCAACAACGCCGGTGTCGCGTTCGTCGCGGTAACGCTCTACCACACGGATGCCACGATCCCGCCAGTCTTTCTCGAACTCGCTGGCCTGATCGATCTCACGCTGCCAGTACCGTGCGGTGCCGTACAGTTTTTCCTGATCTTCGCGTGTGTCAGCCATTAGTTACTCTTATCTAAAATATTTCGCGCTTCTTTCGCAGAAATATCTTTCATATTCTTATGAATCTTTTTGTCAAAAACTCTCAATTTGGAGTGAGCTTCTTGGATTGCAGCGCTACCGCCATGAGTAGGCATTATTTGCGGCCATTTAATTCCCGATCTCATTGCCTCTTTGGCTTTTCTTACCACTTCTTTTTCATCTTCGATGATTTCGCCATCCCACACAGAAGGTACAAGTGTTGGTATGCCATCAATTTCTACTTGTCTGGTAAAAACCGTAGAAATCGTACCATCTTGATTTCTTACTTCATTTCCTTCAGCCAAATTCTTATAATGATGTCGAGTAATTTCGTCCATAGGCGCAGCTAAAGCACTTGATACCATCGGGGCTTCATTAGGGCGAAATGCAGTCCGAACTTCAGCCATCGGCTATGCTCGCCCCGCCGGTTTTGCCGCGCACGGATATTCCGGCGCTGTGTACTGTCTCTCTGCTGCCGGATANGAGCGGATGCCACCATTCNAGCGGCTGTCCGTTAGCAACCCTGACATATCCGCAACTTTTAGGCAGCCAATCGATCTCATTTATGTTCTCCGGCGTCAGCGACACACAGGAAGGCACAAGTTTTTGACGTTCCGGGTAGTTTGAGCATTGCGCAGTCTCGTTATCCAGTAAGGGACACGCCAAATCCGTATAGAATACGGCATCTGTCCGGGAATCCTTCAGTTTTACCATGCAGCATTTGCCGCACCCGTCGCATAACGATTCCCATTCCGTCGGGGAGAGTTCTTCGAGTGTTTTCTCTTCCCAAAAATTCACACCTAGCCGAATTGCTGCATGACAGACTGCGCTGCCTGGACGCCCATGCCTCCGGGCATCTGCTGCTGCATCTGTTGAGGCTGCTGCATCTGTTGAGGCTGGGGCATCTGGGGCATTTGTGCCATTTGCGGCATCCCGCCCATCATGGGTGGCGGGGCCGGGGCCATATTCGGGTCCATCATCATCGGCGCGGCACCACTCATCGGTGCGGGGCCACCCATCAGCTCGGCCAGATCGATTTCTTCAACTGTTTTGGTTTTTTTGGGAACCCCAGCGTAGTCTCCGGGGATTCTTTCCTCCCAAACCGTAATTTTAGCCGTCAGATCGCCAAGAATATTTCCCAGCATCGCGGCATCCGGCATACCCTGGGACATCTGGCCCATGCTGCCGCCACCCACGGTGAAACCACTGTCCGGCATACCGTAATCAATCGCCATCAGATTCTTGGCTCCATATATCGTGCCTCATCAAAATCGTGCATTTCCCACAAATCGTCAAGGCTTGGTTTTTTCAGCATTTCTTCCTGCCAATCTGGTTCCGGGTCTTTTGGTTTCAAATTCCGGTAGGCAATCGCCAGATATCTGAAGGAATCCGCCGCATGCGAGGCCCAGTTATGCAGCGGCGTCTTGCGGAAAACGCGCTTCACGTCGTCCCATTCTCTCTGGTAGGAACGCAGCGCATTAAGGCCCTGCTCACAGTTTAATTCGTCAAACCAGCAATGATGGAGCAACAGCCGCCCGGCGTTTATGCCGTCCGCAATCTTCTGATTTGGCACAATCCGGGGCCGTCTGCCCATGTTAATCAGCGTCTCGGCGCGGGTTCTGCCCGTCCCCAATTCACGCACCTTGGCATCGTGGGGCAACCAGTCATCGCCGTACCAGTACCCCTTTTCCTCCATGACTTTGACGTAATGCTCAAGTCCTACGTTGTTGTGTTCGTAGTAATCAATGATACGCACTTCGCCCAGAGTGACTTGAAAAAACCACAGAGCGCACGAATCGCTGATACCCAAATCCCATGCAACATGGACAGGAATCGCCGGATCATGCTCCACACGGCAGATGCGGCCTTCTTTATCTGCGTCCTCAATTAACCCTCCATAGTAGCTACCCTTAATCGCAGCGGTCCACGAACACTCGAACTCCTGCAAGTATTCATCTTCACCCATCTCGCGCTTGGCGGCTGCGAGTTCGTGCGGATCAACCACGCCGGTCTCCGAGGCACGATAAATAGCGCGATACCATTCATGGTCGTCTGCTGAGTCCTCGTACAACCGCCAGAAATGGTTCCTGCCTTTCGGCGTTCCAATAAATATCGCCCATCCCTTACGATCAACCAGAGCAGGGCGCACAATCTCACTCCAGACCCTTGGCGACATATCGGCGTACTCGTCCAGCACTACACCGTCCAGATAAATACCCCTCAAGGCATCCGGGTCATCCCCCGCTCCCGCCAGCCGAATACGACTGCCGTTCAACAGATCAACTCTCAACTCGGATTGATTTATCTTCGTCCCCGGTATGTCACGGGCGTAGTAACACAGATAATCCCATGCAACCTGCTTGGCTTGGCGATAATACGGGGCGAGATACATAAACCGCCCATCACTCCGCTCCGTCTCTATTTCCAGAGCCTGACGCAGCAACTCCGTCACCGCATAGACACTCTTCCCCCACCGCCGGTGGCTCACACAAATCTTGAACCGCTTGGCATTCCTGTGAAGAT